>OLRU01000620.1_pt1 | contig 38510 bp, 40 predicted proteins | sample 1672961 | NCBI WGS metagenome assembly OLRU01 (sample SAMEA3136741, study PRJEB25190) | human gut metagenome | biome: human gut; feature: human-associated habitat; material: faeces | place: Austria | collected 2013
GCTTTGGCGGTGTGGTTACTCCATTCTACCACTTGGGGCTCTGTATGAACTCTTTATTTTCCTATACTGTTGCACTTGATAGTTTAATTCACCGCGCGGGAAAAACGCCCCGGAGCTTTTGCTCCGGGGCGTTGCGGTACGGTTTATGCCGCCTCTTCCTGGGCGTCGGTGGGCTCAGGCGTGGGGACGACGGGGGTGGGGGAGGGGGCGGGAGTGTCGAGCGGCGCCCGCTCCGTTATTTTCAGCGAAGTGAGAGGCACAAGCGTACCGTCGGCGTCTGCGGCGGAGAAGCTGACTGTGACCTCATCGCCGGGGTTGAGGATGACGGCCTCCGGGGCGTCGGACGCACTGATGGTGTAGTACTGCTCGGAGCCATCCAGACGGATATAGACAACGGTGTTGCCGCCGGAGACAGCAAAGCGCACGTCGGCCACCGTGCCGTCGGCACTGGTCGCATCACCGGGCTCTACAGGCGTCGTGGTGGTGATTCCGCGCTCGGCCAGCAGCTCGATATAGTTGTCCACGCACTCCTCCACGGTTGTGCCGGTGGCGACAGCGTCGTACTGCTGCACGTTGACCATGGCGTACATCTTGACCAGCTGGCTGGCGTCCTTGAGGGCCATAAAGTAGGTCGGCTGCCCGCCGGTATTGAGCAGCAGCGGGGCGGTGGCGGTGTAGCTGTACTGCTGCACGGCGCCCTGGGCGCTGGACATGGCGCTGGCCTCGTCGGCGCCGGCGCAGGGGTAGTAGCGCGCCTCCTTGGTGCGCTGGTTGACGAGTATGAAGCCGATGTTGCCGCGGTCGCCGGTGACGGAGGTGATGCCGGTGTACATCCACACGTCGTCATCCTGGGCGATATAGTTATAGTGCGCGGTAGTCTCGGTACAGCCGCTCTGACCGAAGAGGCTGTTCCAGAAGCCGCCCTGATAGAGGCCGTAGTAGTTATACTGCTCGATGATGAGGTCGGCAGTGGCTACACGGTCGACCCAGAGGGGGATTTCCTCCATCGTCAGGTATTCGCTCTCGCCGGTGACGGCGTTGAGCAGCACGGCGCCGGTGACGTCCTCGCCGCCGAAGAGGCCTATCTTCTTGGTTATGACGGAAGCTACCCAGTAGGGCTCGCCCTCCTCGTTGACCTCAAAGTTCACGTCGGAGAACATGAGGGTAGGGTAGTGGAAGCGCAGGTAGCGGTCCAGGTCGCGGAAGAAATACTCGCTGGGCGAGTAGCGTATGCCCTGGTCGATGCGGGCGACCTCGACCTCCTGCGTCACCATGTCGATGATGAGGTAGGCGGGGATGCCGGCGCTCTGGTTGTTCCACCACTTGAATACGTCGCCGTAGTTGAGGTAGGTTACGCGCACGGGGCGGTTGTGGTAGTTTATCTGGTAGCTCTCGGGGTTGACCTCGAACTGGCTGACGAGATCGCTCAGCTCGCCGAGGCGGCGGGTGGCCAGGACGTTGGCCGAGGCGTCGTCGAGCATGGGGATCTGGTCGAAGCTTATCTCCGCCACGTCCTCGGTAAAGCTGCCGTTCTCAATGGGCAGCAGAGAGGCGTAGTCGCGCGCACGGAAAAGCCGCCAGCCGACTATGGAGCCGACCACGGCTACCAGGGCGCACAGGCAGATTATATAAAACGGCACCGCGGCCTTTTTCCGCGCCGTCGTGACATATTCCTTCATTGAGCCGCCGCGGAAGCCGCTGAGTATGAGCTGCGACGCGCACCAGACAAGGGCTATGAGGATGATGAAGATATACAGGCTGCCGGAGTGGATGTTCAGCGCCGGGAGCTCGAAGTAGAAATACAGGAAGGCGAAAACAATGGTGATTATCAGGCTGATCACCGTGGCCTTGCCGGTCGTGAGCGCCTTGCGCGGCTTTTTGGGCTTTTGGTTCTCGCGCTTGGGCGGGGTCCAGCTGTATTCTCCGCTCTCCGGGTCCTGGTTGAAGCCGCCGGAGTCTCCGAAGAAACTGCCGAAGATGTTGCCAGAGTTGAATTTCATGGGTGTCCTCCAATGGTTTTAAAATACGGCCCCTTCCCCTTGGAAAAGGGCCGTTTTCTCACTTGTTATCTCAGTCCTTTTACTCCGCGCATAATGAAGTCGCCGCCGATACGGGACATCTCCTCCGGCGTCTCCTTCATCCCGGTATTGAGCCACAGAGAGACTATGGCGAGCATACCGTCCACAATGTATACACAGTATAACTCCTGGATCCGCTCTTCAGTACGGCATACGTGCTCCAGAAAGCTGCGCAGGTACTGGTTCCTCAGTGTGATGACGAAACGTTCCTCAAAGTCAGGATCGCTGCCGTTGCAGACGAGCGCTCGGTATATGTCCGCGTTGTCCCGGCAGAGGGTGAACACCTCTTCCAGATAAGCGTATGTGGCGCGCTCCCAATCCTGGCGTTTGACCGTGACGCTGATCTCCCTTAGCCTGTTCAGAAACGAGCTCTCAAGCTGGTGAAGGAGATCCGTCGTATCTCTGTAGTGTGTGTAAAACGTGCCGCGGTTTACATCGGCCAGCTCCGATATCTCGCGGACAGTGATGTCGCTGAACTTTTTTTCCAGCAGCAGCGTTGTCAGCGCTTCGCGCAGCTGCCGTTTGGTTTTTCTCACGCGGCGGTCAATTTTTTCCTCGCTCCGGAGGGACAGCTGGCCGGACGCGCCTTGGCGCAGGGGGTTCGCGGGGGCTTTCCTGACGGTGACGACTTCTGCTTCTGCGGCTCTCGGAGCTATCTGCTCGGCCACATTACTTCTCCTCCCTTTGTTAAATTTGTCCCAGCGCCCGTGGAAACTGATACATATTATCATAATAATACAAAATCAAGTTTTAATCAACAGAAAGTTGATAAACAGACATAATCAGGGCAAGAATTCGTTAAGTTGAAGCAGAGCCTGGTTTAAACTCGCAAAAGCTATTGCGGTGCGGCTGAAAAAAGTGTATTATGGAAAAGATAAAAGCGCAAGCATAAAATGGAGGTGGCTCGCCGTTGGAGCTCAACAGGAAGAACGTGCGGATCATCCTGCTGATAATAGTATTTACGGTTGTACTGTTCACCGCAGTGCAGAATTTTGGCGCGCTGCTGGGCTTTGTCGTGGACGTTTGGGGCGTGTTCTCCAGCGTGATCGCCGGCTTGGCCATAGCCTTTGTGCTCAATATCCCCCTTAAGCTCTTTGAAGACAAGCTGTTTTACGGCCTGCGGGAGCATCGCAGCGCCACGGTGCGCAGGCTGCTGCGCCCTGTGAGCATAGTTGGTGCGCTGGTGATAACCCTGGGCGTGCTGGTAATTCTGCTGCTGGTGGTGCTTCCGCAGCTGGTGGAAGCGGTGACCTCGGTCTTCAACCGGCTGCCGGACTACATCACCCAGCTCATAGCCTGGCTGGATAAGCTTCTGGCTCCATTTGATTTCAGCGTCAGCGATCTGCTGTCAGGCGTAAACTGGGATGAGACGTTTTCCAGCATCGGCCAGACGCTCTCCAGCAGCATTGACGGCATCCTCAGTACTGCCGGCAGCGCTATCGGCACGGCGGCCAACGTGGGCACGACGATCGTCAGCGGCGTCATAGACGTGGTGTTCAGCGTGATAATCGCCGTCTACGTCCTCGCGCAGAAGGAGCGCATAGGCCGCTTTGCCCACCGCTGCGTGGAGGCGTTCCTGCCGCGCCGCCTGTCCGGCAATGTCAGCCGCATCTGCACCATGGCAGCGGACACCTTTTCCAGCTTTATCGGCGGCCAGCTGATGGATTCTTGCATACTGGGCCTCCTCTGCTTCGTAGGCATGATGATTTTCCGCTTTCCCTATGCCTATGTCATCAGTGTGGTCATAGGCGTGACCAGCCTTGTGCCGCTGGTGGGCGCGTTTGTCGGCATCGTCATCGGCGCGCTGCTTATCCTCACCATAGACCCGATCAAGGCGCTGCTGTTCATCGTCTTCGTCCTGGTGCTGCAGCAGATAGAGGGAAATCTGATTTACCCCAAAGTCGTCGGCAAGGCCGTCGGCCTGCCGGGCGTGATCGTGCTCAGCGCAGTCCTGGTGGGCGGCAACATAGCCGGCATACTGGGCAGCATCTGCGCCGTTCCGGTCAGCGCGATACTCTACACAATGCTGCGTGAGGCTGTGAACAGCCGCCTGAGCAGGCGCGTGGGACCGAAGAGCAGCGCCGATTAGCCTGAATCTGGTTTGACCACGATTTCTGTACATTTGACACAAATGCGCTAAAGTGTCCGGAATCGCTTGTAAATTTTAAAAATATGTGTTATATTCTAGTCAAAGACGATGAGTTTTCATCGCACGGGCGGCGGATATGGCACCGGTCAGCCGGGCCGGCCGCCGCTGAGGACCGTATTCTTTGACGGCGCTCCCGGTACGCGGGCACGTGCAGGGGCGCACTGGAACTGTGCGGAAAGAACGCTTGCCGCATGGCCGACGCTTTCAAGGTGCTGGCGCGCTGCGTTTTTGCGGGACGCGGCCGCCGCTTCCCACACCGGGAGGGCGCGGCAGCAGCGGCTCCCGCAGTTTCGGCAAGAGGAGGGCGCGCGGCCTTTTAGCAGGAGCCGCGCGCCCTTTCCATATCGGGCGCGCCGACCGAGGAAAACCTGCGCTGTGATCTTGTGCATTTATATCTGCTATGGGAGATGGTGTTATGGATTTTGGCCAGATAGTTGCCCCGACGATAAAAGAACTCTTCATCGAACGCATAGAAGGCATGATACTCTCCGGGGTGCTCAAGCCCGGCGACCGCCTGCCCAGCGAGAGGGAACTGGCCGAACAGATGAAGATAAGCAAGACCATTGTACACATCGGCCTGGAGGACCTGGCCCGCATGGGCTTCCTGGAGGTCACGCCGCGGCGCGGCACGGTGGTAGCCGACTTCGCCGAGACGGGCAACCTGGAGACGCTCAACGCCATACTGCGCTATAACGGCGGCAAGCTGGACCGCCAGATGGTCATCTCCATCATCGAGCTGCGCAGCGCGGTGGAGGGCGGCGCGCTTATCAGGCTGGGCCGCCGCCATACGCGGCAGGACATGGACGAGCTGCGCGCGCTGCTGGACGACTACACGGAGACGGCCAAGCACGACCCGGACAGCAAGACCATAGCCGACGCGCTGGCTCGCTTCCACTACCGCATCTGCACGCTCTCGGGCAACCAGCTCTTCCCGCTCATCATGAATGCCTTCCGCGGCGTCGGCAGTACGCTCTGGGAGGACTCGGCCAATTTCTGGGGCGTAGAGGCCCTGCTTGAACAGGGCAAAAACATCCTGGACCTGCTGGAAAAGGGCGACGGCGAAACCGCCGCCGACTATCTCAACTCCCTCTTCGACCACTATCTGGAGAATATGCCCTGAGCTCCCTTGAGCCGTCGGGATATGATACGGCCGCAGAACCACGGTTCTGCGGCCGTTCTGCGTTTTTAGCCGGGAAACTCTTACGGCGGCTCAAAGCTCACCGGCGGCTGGGTCCTCCAGCAGCCCCGCCAGGAGCCGCACGGCTTTTTCCGCGTCATGCAGTGATATGGTCTCCACCGCGGAGTGGACGTAGCGGGAGGGGATGGACAGGGTGGCCGCGGGCACGCCGGAGCGGCTCTTCTGCATGGCGGCGGCGTCGGTGCCGCCGTAGGGCAGGATTTCAAGCTGTACCGGTATACCCAGCGATTCGGCCTTGGACTGCATGAAACTGCGCAGGCCGACGTGGCTGACGGAGTGAGCGTCCATGACCTTGAGCGCAGGGCCCTCGTCCAGCTTTACGCCAAGCGGCTGCGCGTTGGGCGTGTCGCCGGTGGGGCAGACGTCGAGCGCGATGGCAAAGTCGGGCTGCAGGTCGTAGGCGGATACAGTGGCCCCACGCAGCCCCAGCTCCTCCTGGACGGAGAATACCGCGGCCAGCTCGTATGGCGTGTCTTCCAGCTCGCGCAGGGCCTCAATAAGCACGGCGCAGCCTGCGCGGTCATCCGCGGCGGGAGCGCTGAACCGCCCGCCGTGCAGCTGGGCCGTGAGCGGCGCATATGTGCAGACGTCGGCCACGGAGACCAGCTCCCCGGCCTCCTGCCTGTCCCGGGCCCCTATATCCACGTACAGGTGCCTTATTTCTGCCTCCGCTTCCTTGACCGCGGACTCGTGGCTTATTATCCCGCGCACGCCGTTGGCAAACACCACCTGCCGGTAGAACAGCATGGACGGCTTCAGCCCGCCCAGGGGCGTAACGCGCAGGAAGCCGCCGTCCGTTATCTCCGTGACCATGAGCCCGCACTGGTCCATATGGGCGGCGAGCATGACACGCTTGGCCCCAGGCGCGGCACGGCGTATGCAGACAAGGTTGCCGAGCGCGTCCGAGCGCACCTCGTCCGCCAGGGGACGGACGATTGCGGCTATGCAGCCGGCAATTCCCTGGAATTCGTGCCCTGAGGGGCCAAAGGCGCCGCAGAGCGCGCCGAGGGTGTCCCTCAGGGCGGCTATGCGTTCAGCTTCGGTTCTGTGCGGCATTTTCTCTCTTCCTTTCCTAGAAATCGGCCTCGGCGCCGAGACCGGGCTCCTCGCCGAGCAGTATGTGCGGCCCCGTCACGGTGCAGCCGCCGCGGATACCGTCGTTCTCATCGAAGAACATGGTGCTGTCCAGGTCGGCCCAGAGTATGTTGGGGTCGGCGGCGGCGAGGCTGGCCGCGGCGGCTGTGCCTATGCGGCTCTCCGTCATGCAGCCGAGCATGCACCGGACGCCGGCGGAGGCGGCGACGGCGCTTATCTGCCGGGCCGGATATATCCCGCCGGATTTCATGAGCTTTATGTTTATGAGATCCGCCGCACCGCGCCGGACAATATCCATGGCGTCTGTGGGAGAAAAACAGCTCTCGTCGGCCATGACGGGCACGTCCAGGGCGCCGCGCAGCGAGGACATACCCTGCAGATCCCAGGAGGGCAGCGGCTGCTCAAGCGCGTCTATCCGGCAGGGGCCCAGCGCGCCCATCACGCGCCGGGCAGCCGGGACGGTCCAGCCCTGGTTGGCGTCCAGCTTCAGATGGACGCCGGGCCCGACGGCCTCGCGTATGAGGCGCACGGCCTCTATGTCCGCCTCCGGGTCCTCGCCGGCCTTGATTTTGATATAGCGGAACCCCCGGGCGGCGAGCTCCGCGGCCTCGGCGGCCATCTCGCGCGGCGAGGCCAGGGTGATGGTCTTGTCCGTCTCCACCAGCGGGTTCGTCCCGCCCAGAAAGCGGTAGAGCGGCAGCCCCGCAGCCTTGGCCATGAGGTCAAAGAGCGCTATGTCTACGGCAGCTTTGGCGGCGGTGTGGTGGGTGTATATCGCGTCCATGGCGGCGTGGACGGCCTGGATCTCAAAGGGTGAGCGGCCCAGGGCCGCCTCTGCGAGCTTTTCGGCCCCCGCCAGCACGTCGCCGCAGTCCTCGCCGGTGACAAAAGGCACGCCCGAGCCCTCACCGAGGCCGTACAGGCCCGTATCCGTGTCAAGACGTACGAGCACGGTGTCGCCGGAAGTTATTTCGCCGCTGGCCACTTTTATGGGCTTTTTCAAATGCATGGTGAAGCGGCGGCAGCGTATTCCTGTTATTCTCATGTCCTCACCTCCTGCGAAGGACCGCGCCTGTGCGTGCGGATGTGCTTTGCCCCTCTTCGACGGCGCAGCCGCCGTTGACGAGCACGTGACGTATGCCGGAGGGGAAGCTGCGCGGCTCACAGAAGCTCTCGTTGGTGCGCAGCGCGTCGGGCGTGAACACGGTGATGTCGGCCCAGTTGCCCTCAACCAGGGTGCCGCGGCGCTCCAGGCCCAGCCACCGGGCGGGCCGTCCGGTGAGCTGCTGCACTGCCTGTACCAGGCCGCCCGGCGCATAGCCGGTGAGGAAGTTTACCGCGGCGCAGTAGGCGTTCGGGTGCGGCATGATGTACGGCGGGTTTTGCAGCCCGTAGACGCCCACGGCGTCCAGGGCGAAGCTGTCGCTGCCCACAAGTGCGCGCGGGTGCCGCAGGAACTCGCGCACGGAAGCCGCCGGGAACTGCTCCTGGCCCACCAGTGTGGCCGGGTCCTCCTCCAGCAGGGCGAAGAGCGTGTCTACAGGCCCCAGGCCCAGTTCATCACCCAGTTCGGCTGCGCTGCGGCCGGTGCGTCCGGGGACGGCAGAGCGGAGCACGCGCAGACGCTCGGGCCAGCCGCGCTGCCCCTCGCTGCTGAGCAGGTACCAGTCGCCGCGGTCGATGGAGCGCTTTATGTACTGGCGGTAATCCGCCGCGCGCAGGTTGCGCATGAACTGTTCAACCCCGCCGGCCTGTTTCACCCAGGGGCGGAAATACTGAACGAGCCAGGGGAGGATATCTATGCCGCCGCTGGTGTTGGGGATGACGTCAAAGGATATGTCCAGGCCGCGTTCAACGGCCCCGTCTATGGGCGCGAGCGTGGCACGCGCAGCGGCCTCGTCGAGGCCAGGCCCGCTATCCGGGGTTATGTCATAGCCGCTGAGGATGTGGGATATCTCGCAGCGTGCGCCGGACTCTTCCGCAATGGCTATGGCCTCGCGGATGCCGTCGATCTTTGCCGGCAGGCGGTTGTTGCCGCGGCGGATGCCGGTGCGCCGCCAGTGCGTGGCGTAAATGCCGCCGTATGCGGCGCTCTCGGACGCGGCGCGTACCAGCTCCTCATGGGACGCGTAAGCGCCCGGCGCGTAATCAAGACCGGTGGATAGGCCCCAGGCCCCTGCCTCCATGGCCTCTCGCACACCGGCGGCGACGGCCTCGACCTCGGAGCATGTCGCGGCTCGGAGGCAGTCCGCGCCCATGACCTGGGCGCGGATCTGGCCGTGCCCCACCAGCGGTATGTAATTTGCCGCGATTCCCGTGCGCTCCACGCGCCCGAGGAACTCACCGAAGCTGCGCCAGTCCATGTCGTAGCCCAGCTTGCTGCGCATATAGGCGCGCACCTTGTCCGCGGGCAGCGGGCTGTCTTCATAGAAAGTATAGGGCGCGAGTTCATCCCAGAAATCCAGCTCCCAGCACTGCATCAGGTACTGCCCTTCGAGCGGGGCGGGGGAGCTGCCGCAGTTGCCGCCCACAAAGGTGGTGAAGCCCTGGCGTAGGAGGCTCTCCGCGCCGGGGAAGAGCAGTATTGTGCAGTCGGCGTGGGAGTGCATGTCTATAAAGCCGGGGGCCACGACGCTGCCCGACGCGTCGAGCACCTTCCCCGCAGCTGCGCCCGGCAGCCCGCCGATGGCGGCAATTTTCCCGCCGCTGACGCCCACGTCCGCGCGCCTGGCATCTGCACCGGTGCCGTCGATGACGGTGCCGCCTTTTATTATGAGGTCAAACTCCATGTTCATCCCTCCCCCCTGCGCAGCATCCGCCCCGTGCGGGAGCCGGTGACGCGCCCGTTTTCAGCCGCCACGGCGCCGCCGACAAGGACCAGGTCGATGCCGTCCGGCGAGCGCAGGGGTGTGTCCGTCTCGTCGTAAGAGCGCAGCCGACTGCGGTCGAGCAGGACCAGGTCGGCGTGGAAGCCGGGCCTGATGAGCCCGCGCCCGGATATGTTGAAGCGCTCGGACACCAGGCCGCTGGCCTTGCGCACCGCGTCCTCAAAGCGTCCGGCGTAACGGGTGAGGAAGCGGGCGGCGTAGCCGACGTTCATCGGGTTGGGGTACACGGGCACCTCCGCATCTGCGGTGAAGTTCGTATCCGCGGCACAGCTGAAGCCGTCCGAGCAGGGCATGGCCATGTCCTGGGCACAGAGCAGGTCGTTGGCCTCGGTGAAGTCCGCCGAGCCCATGCCGGCCTCCATGTCCGGGTCGGCGGCGAATATGTCCATCATGACGTCCAGCGGTTCCGCACCGCGCTCGGAGGCGAGCTGGGTAAAAGTCTTGCCTATGAGCGAGGCGTCGCGGTGGCGCGTGACGGAGAGCAGGCCGAAATAGTTGCCGGGTATTTTCGCGTCCAGGGCCGGGTAGAGCCCGGCGCCGATGATCGCGTGCACGGCGGCGCGGAAGTCCTCCACACGGAAGGCCTCCGCCAGGCGTTGGCGCGAGCCGGTCATCAGGACGAAGGGACGGATGAAAAAGGCAAAGTACGGTATGGTAAAGTCGATGGCCACGGGCGTGGGTATGACGTCATAGCTTAAGTCCAGGCCCTTGGCGCGCATCTCGCTGAAGTAGGCGAGCGTGGCCCGGGCGGCGGCCAGCGCGCCGTCGCCGGTGGAGGCCATGCCCAGCAGGTGTACGTGCGAGACGTTGGCGCGCACGCCCGCGGCCAGGGCCTGGCTGAGCATCTTCTCATACCCTTCCATGCGGCCGCCGGTGCCGTCCGGGCCGACGTTGAAGGTGTGCGAGGCGAATACGCCTCCGTACCGGCGCACAACGCGCAGCATGCGCACTGTCTCGCTGTCCGTGGCAAAGAGGCCGGGGATGTACTGCGGGTCCAGGCCGGTGGAGAGGCCGAAGGCGCCCTGGTGCATACAGTCCTCCACCAGCGCCTCCAGCCGGTCGAGCTCCTCCGGCGTGGCCTCGCGCATGCAGTCGGAGCCCATGACGGCGTTGCGTATGGCGCTGTAGCCGGCAAGCGGAGCTATGTTCACGCCCAGGCCGCGGGAGTTGCACTCGTCTATGTATTCGCCGAGGCTGTGCCAGTGCATGTCTATGCCGAACAGCTCTTTGGCCGCTTTTTCCGCCCCTGCGCGCGGCAGAAGCAGGCTGACCAGCTGGAAATAGCTCGGCTTTACCGCCTGGGTGAGGGGGAAGTCTATCACCGCGCTGCGGTAGAGCTCGCCGCCCATGGGCGCCATGCCGTGGCCGCAGTTGCCGCCCACGACGGTGGTCACGCCCTGGAGAAGGTAGGCCTCCATGCCCGGGTACATGAGCGCGCTGAGGTCGGCGTGGCTGTGCGGGTCGATAAAGCCTGGGGTCAGCGCCCGGCCGGCGGCGTCTATGACATGCGCGGCCGTGCCGCCGGCGTCCCCCACGGCGGCGATGCGCCCGTCCTTCACGGCTACGCTGCCGGTAAATGCGTCCGCGCCGGTGCCGTCGTAAATTACGGCGTTTTTAATGATTATATCGTACATGTCCCACCTCAGTTCGCACTCTCGCGGGCCTCCGCCTCGGCGCGGACGGCCTCCATGCGCTTGCTGCTGAGCGAATAGAAGTGCAGCATGACGAAACAGAGGATGGCCACGGCCAGATAGGGTACGAGATGCACCTGGGCGATGGCTGATACGGCGCTGTCCGGCTGTATGGATGAGAGCTCCTCGTAACCGGCCGCCCCCAGCCAGATGCCCATGATGGCGGTGCCGAGGCCCTGGCCGATCTTGGTCTGGAAGGTGAGGGAGGAGAGCACCAGCGCGTCGCTCCTCACCCCGGTCTTCACATAGCCGTAGAGGGCGCAGTCTATGAGCAGAGGCACGGAGTAGACGGTGAAGAGGCCGCCGCCCAGTCCGATGCAGCTCTCGCCGATGAGCATGAAAACCAGGCTGGAGTCGCCGGTCACGAGGCGCAGAGCAGTGCCGGCGGCGATGACAATGAAGGATACCCTGCTCATGAGCAGCTTGTCAAAGTGCGCGAGCGGCCGGCTTACAATGCTGGCGATGAAGGTCCCGGCGTAGGATACGACGAGCACGTAGCCGGACAGGTTGGGGTCTTCCATTACATAGGTGAGGTAATGCACCACGGAGGCGCTGTGCATGCCGGAGGCGATGCCGAAAACCATGCTGATACCGGCTATCAGCAGGAAGGGGCGGTTGTGGAACAGCGCGGAGAGCGACTTCTTCAGCGGTACGCGGGCCTCGGCGACAATCCTGTCCTCGCGCGGCTCGCGGATGACAAAGACGAAGATCATCGTCAGCACCAGGCCGGCGCCGCCTACGACGAGGGCGAGGTTGCGGTAAGCGGTGCCGGGGTTCTGCGCGCTGAAGTAGGTCAGCAGCTGCATGAGCACGGCGGAGACCGCAATGGCCGCGATGGACTGACCCACGGTGTAGTAGGCGTTCAGGCTGACCTGCTCGAGGGGGTTGCGCGTAATGCGCGGCATGAGCGAAACGGTGCCGATGACGCAGGCCGTGAAGGCCATGCCTACGCCGTTATAGGTTATGTACGCCCAGACGAGCCGGCCGGCGTAATTGAAATCCGGTACGGTGAACATCAGCACGGAGAACACAAAGATGAGTATGCCTCCGCAGAAGAGCCAGGGCTTTACCTGGCCGAAGCGGGTGTTGGTGCGGTCGATGAGCGCGCCGCACATGATGTCGTTGATGGCGTCCCAGACCTTTGATATGAACACCATGACGCCCATGGCCGTGGCCGAGATGCCCAGCACGTCCGTGTAGAATATGGACGCGAGCGAGTTGTAGAGCGAATAGGTGCCCGTTATGCCGCAGCCGCCGAGCAGAACGCCGCCCTTTTGTACCCAGAGCCTGCTGTTGCTTACTTTCTTTTCTTCCATAATCCCAACTCCTTTTGCCATGTGTATGACTAAAGTCGTATGACCAAAGTCATACAGGCATTATACTTGACATGTCAGAGACTGTCAAGTATAATCGCCTTAAAGTGCTGAATACACGGGAGCATATATCATGGTACACCAGACGTTTTACAAGCTGCCTGAGGAGAAGCGCAGACGGATTACGGACAGCGCAATGGATGAATTTACCAGCCGCCCCTATGAGAAGACGAGCATAAACCGTATAATCGAGGCGGCCAGAATACCAAAGGGAAGCTTTTATCAGTATTTTGACAGTAAGGATGACCTCTATGCCTACTGCGTGAAGGAGCTGAGCCGCAGGCTGCTGGAGCAGAGGCGGGAGCGGCACGAGGGGCTGCTGGACACGGGGCTCCACCGGGTATCGCGCGTCGGCATGGGGCAGGCTGTTGACGAGTACAACGCGGAGCTCAACAGTATGCTGGGGGAGAAGGGCAGCGCGCTGCTCTCCGGCCTGAGCGACGCGCCGCGGGCGCTGCGCAATTCAGTGCTGCTGGAGATCGCCGTGGAGCTGATAATGCCGGTGATGCGCGAGGAACTGGAGGCCGACCCGGAGGTGCGCCGGGATGCGGACCTCGACTTTTTTGCCTACCTCCTGAGCATAGGCGACGCCCTGAGCATAGATTACGGCGGTATGACCCACGCGGGCGACCTAAACCGGCTCACCTATGAGTACACCGAGGCCATATACAGCGCGCTTAAGCGGAGATGAAAAAGTCCCGCGCCCGATAGAGGGCGCGGAACTTTTTTACACTTTTGTTCGTATATAAGGCAGATGGATCGACAACGTGCTGCAGGAGGGAGACATGCGTACTTTTCTTGACTTGCTGGGACGATATCTGCCGCTTGCGCTCCCGGCGCTTGTGCTGGGAGTGATTGCATATATTGCCGTCACGCTCCTTTTCAGGCGGCGCGGGCGGCCGCTCTCACGCGCGTGGAAGCTCTGGTGCTTCTTCACGGCGGTGTACGTGTTCGCGCTGCTTTGCGTGCTCATACTGCGCAGCGGCGAGCCGCGATATGAGAGCTGGTATAACCTGGAGCTGTTTTACGGCTACAGGATGCTGATGGCTGACTTCACGTCGCACGCCTTTTTGAACGAGTTCATGAACATACTCATTTTCGTCCCCTGCGGCTTCCTGTTTGCCCTGCCGTTCGGCGAGCGCAAAAGCCGCTGGCTGGTGATACCGCTGGGCTTCCTCACCTCGCTTACGGTTGAGGTGCTTCAATACCTGCTTGCGAGCGGCATCGCGGACGTGGACGACCTCTTCAACAACACGCTGGGCACGGTCTGCGGCTTTGCGCTCGCGCGCTTCTGCCTGAACGTGCGCGGAAAGCGTGCGGCTCGCTCGGCTGTCTCGCTCGTGCTCGCGCTTGTCTGCCTCTCACCGCCCCTGGCCGCCTGGGCGCTCTGGAGCGCCTCTCCTTACGGCACGAGCGAGTTCGATGTGCGGCAGGGCACGCCCCTGACCGGCGGGATCAGCTTCTCTGAGGACGCCGCCGCTTTCCTCAGCGGCCTGACAGCCGAAGAGCTTGGCGTTTACGCCACGTCCGGCGGAGACCTGGCCGCGGCGCGTGAGTGCGCCGACAGGTTCTACGCCGTGTTCGGCCAGACGCGGGACACGGAGGATCTGTACGACGAATCCGCCTGGTTCCGCAGCGCCGACGGGCAGCTCAGCGCAGTATACCGTTACGCCGGGCCGGAAATCGAGTACACAAACTACAATGTTTACTCCTCCCGGGTAGAATACATGGGCTCCGATCCCGGCCTGAGCGAGGAGGAAATCCGCGCTCTTGTGCTCGGCTGGGGGCTGGAGATCCCGGAGGGCGGAGCTTTCTCTGACGAGGACGGCGCATATGTCTTCTCCTATGACGCCGGAACCGGTCTGGGCGGGGAGATCTCCGCCGAGGTCCTCGAAGGCGAGCTGGCGCGTGTGGACTGGCACGCCTATGAGACGGAGCGCATCGGGTACGCCGAGCCCATCAGCGCGGAGGAGTGCGTGCGGCGTCTGGCGCGCGGCGACTTCTCCTGGCGGGAGATGCCAGAGGGAGACGTCCATATCGAGAATGCGGACGTCGTCTACACGCTAGACAGCAAGGGCACTTACCGTCCGCTGCTGGAACTCTCCGCGGACGGCGCTCGGTTCTATCTCAGCCTGGCCATGGAATAGAAAAAGTCCCGGAATAGCCATTCCGGGACTTTTTTAATACAGCCTTACAGAGCCTTGTTGGCGTTGATCTTCACGCCGGGGCCCATGGTGGACGCGGTGACGCAGCTCTTGATGTACTGGCCCTTGGCGGCGGCGGGCTTGGCACGCACGATAGCGCCGATGAGGGTGTTGTAGTTCTCAACGAGCTTCTCAGCGCCGAAGCTGACCTTGCCGATGGGGCAGTGGATGATGTTGGTCTTGTCGAGACGGTACTCGACCTTACCGGCCTTGGCCTCGCTGACAGCCTGGGCGATGTTCGGGGTGACGGTGCCGGCCTTCGGGCTGGGCATCAGGCCCTTGGGGCCGAGCAGCTTACCGAGACGGCCGACGACGCCCATCATGTCGGGGCTGGCGATAACGGTGTCGAACTCGAACCAGTTCTCCTGCTGGATCTTCTGGACCAGATCCTGGCCGCCGGCGTAGTCGGCTCCGGCCGCCTTGGCCTCCTCCTCGCGCTCGGGCTTGCAGAACACCAGGACGCGGACGTTCTTGCCGGTGCCGTTGGGCAGCACGACGGCGCCGCGGACCTGCTGGTCAGCGTGACGGGAGTCAACGCCCAGCTTGACGTGCAGCTCGACGGTCTCGTCGAACTTGGCGCGGCTGGCCTTGCAGACGAGCTCAAAGGCCTCCTGGGGCTCGTAAAGGTTCTGTTTATCTATGAGCTTGGCGCTCTCTTTGTAATTCTTACCTCTGAACAATTTGATTTCCTCCTAAAAATGTGGTTCGTCGGAGTTATGCGCCCTTACGAAAGGCGCCGCTGTCCTCCCACGTATAGGGGTTGAGCTCAGTCGCCCACCAGGACGCCCATGCTGCGGCAGGTGCCGGCGATCATGCTCATGGCGCTCTCAATGCTGGTGCAGTTGAGGTCGGGCATCTTCTGCTCGGCGATCTTGCGCAGATCTTCCTTGCTGATGGTGGCAACCTTGTCGCGCTGGGGCACGCCGGAAGCCTTGTCGATGCCGCAGGCCTTCTTGATGAGCAGGGCCGCGGGCGGGGTCTTGGTGATGAAGGTAAAGCTGCGGTCAGAGTACACGGTGATGACGACGGGGATCATCATGCCCATGTCGCCCTTGGTGCGCTCGTTGAAATCCTTGGTGAACTGGCCGATGTTCACGCCGTACTGGCCCAGGGCGGGGCCGACGGGGGGCGCCGGGGTGGCCTTGCCGGCCGGCACCTGGAATCTGATATATCCAACGACTTTCTGTGCCAAGTCAAAGCACCTCTTTCAATAAAATCAAAATAGATTAAAGGGAAACGAGCCCGGTCAGTCCTTGACCGTCTCCACCTGGTCGAGCTCCAGATCGACCGGCGTCTCGCGGCCGAACATGGAGACAACAACGCGCACGCGGTCCTTCTCCGGCTCGAGCTCCTCGACCGTGCCGAGGAAGCCCTCCAGCGGGCCGTCGATAACCTTGACCGTGTCGCCAACCTCGAAGCCGACCACGATCTCGTGCCTCTCGACGCCGAGGTCGTATATCTCCTGCTCCGTGAGGGGGATGGCCTTGTTGGCGGCGCCGACAAAGCCGGTCGCGCCGCGCACGTTGCGGACGAGATGCCAGCTCTCATCCGTCATGATCATCTTGACGAGGACATAGCCAGGGAACACCTTGCGCTCATAGGTCTTCTCACCCGCGTCGGTGTGTTCCGTGACCGTCTCCATGGGGATGTTGACCTCCTGGATGAGGTCGGTCATCCTGCGGTTTTCCGCCGCTTTCATCACCGCGGCGGCAACGGCGTTTTCGTATCCCGAGTATGTGTGGACCACATACCATTTCGCCTCTTCAGCCATCGCGCTTATACCAGGTCGATGAGGGTCTGGACTCCGAGGGAGGCCAGCGTGTCAAAAAGCCAGAGCGCGACTGCGGCCACGGCCATCATGGCCAGGGCCACGCCGGTGTTGGTAGTCACCTGCTTGGGGGTGGGCCACACGACCTTCTTGACCTCGCTCCTGAACTCGCGGAACCATTTGCCGATCCGCTTGAAGAACGGGAGCTTTTCGTCGGTCTTCTTGACGGCGGTCGTGGAGGTCTTGGCGGGGGCGGAATTCTTGTTTGCTTCTGCCATTAGACTGAAAACTCCTTTCGCGCCTTACTTGGTCTCGTTGTGGACCGTGTACTTACGGCAGCGGGGGCAGTACTTCTTCATCTCGAGACGGTCGGGCGTGTTCTTCTTGTTCTTGACCGTGAAGTAGTTGCGCTCCTTGCACTCGCTGCACCTGAGTATAACTTTGACTCTTGCGCCAACAGCCATTTTTCGGCACCTCCTTGTAGTATTGGCCGCGTCTGGCGGCCTGTTGCCTCCCTGAACGTACCGCGGCGTTTGCGCGCATTTGAGCGCGCGAAAACAGCCCGTCCGGCCGACAGGTAGAAATAGTATAACACCCGTCCCGGCCGAGGTCAATCATTATTTTTCGCCGGGATGAACATTTTTTCTACCAGGCCGCGGGAAAATGTTTGACTTAGTTCATTTTGACTTAACAGCCAGTTCATAAGTAGCAGGTATATTGTAGATGCTGACAGGGAAGTCAGCGAGAACGCGGTCACCGGGGGTGCCACGCGCGCCCCGCGAGAAGGGTCAGAGCCTGCGCGAAGAGAAGATGGCGCTGCGCCCCGGAGACCTGCCTGATACGCTTAAGCAAGACGGCTACTGCCCGCCGGAAAGGCTTGCCCTTTCAAAGAGGCAGACCAACAATAACACCGCAAGGTGCTTACATAAAACCGCCCGGGTCCTCCCGGGCGGTTTCTGCTTGTATGACGTTATCGGCTGCGCCTCAGCCCTGCTGGCGGCGGGCGTTGTCTGCGGAGCCGAGGTAGGTCTCCAGTATCAGCTGCGCCGCCACGGCGTCCACGCTCCGGCGGTGCTTTTTTTCGCGTTTGCCGTTGGCGCGAAGTATGGCGTGGGCCTCCACGCTGGTGCGCCTCTCGTCGCGCATGAGCACTTCCGGCACGCCCGCACCGGACAGCAGCGCGGCGAATTCGCGGCACTTGCCGGCCCGCGGGCCCTCGCTGCCGTCCATGTTCAGGGGCAGGCCGAGCAGTATCAGCCCCGCGCCGCGCTCCTGCGCCAGCTTCGCCACGCGCTGCGCCAGGGCCTGCGCGTCCCACTCGTTTATAACCAGCGTCTCGCCGCAGAGCACGCCGCGCTCGTCCGATATGGCCACGCCCGTGCGCGCGTCGCCGTAATCCAGGGCCATGACTCTCATGCGTCCGCCTCCTTCCCCTTGAGATACGCCCGAGCCGCCCCGGCCATGTAGAGCGAGCCGACGCAGCAGGCCATGCCGTCCGGGCGCGCGAGCTCGCAGGCGCGCTCCGCCGCAGCCTCGATGGTGCCGAAGGCCTCTGCGCGGCAGCCTTCGCCGCGCAGGAACTCCGCCAGTGTGTACGCGTCCAGCGCGCGGGGGGAGTCCGGCGTGGCGCAGACGAACTCGTCCGCAGCGGGGATGAGCAGCCGGGCCATGTCCTGCCAGTCCTTGTCGGCCAGGGCGCCGAAGAGCAGCACGCGCCGCGTATCGGGGTAATAGCGCTCCAGCGCGGCGGCGGTGGCCGTGAGGCACTGCGGGTTGTGCCCGCCGTCTATGACGAAGTCCGGCCCGGTCAGCACGCGCTCAAAGCGCGCGGGCCAGGTGGCGGCGGCGAGCCCCTCGTGCACGGCGCGTTCCGGTATATCCCAGCCGCCTGCGCGCAGCTGGCCCACGGCCTCCAGCGCGGTGGCGGCGTTCCGGAGCTGGTGCGCGCCGAGAAGAGATATGGCGTACTCCGCACCCCGGTAGCGGAAGCGCTGGCCGTCCATGGAGTCGGAGAGCTGTTCCAGCTGCGCGAAGTCCGCGAAGACCAGGTCGGTGCCCGTCCCGGACGCTTTATCGCGCAGCACGGCGCGGATGCCCTCACTCAGGTCATAGGCGGCGGCGCGCCCGCCCTTGAAAATCCCGGCCTTCTCGGCGGCTATCAGCTCCACGGTATCGCCCAGCACCGCCGTGTGGTCGAGGCCGATGTTGGTTATGACGGCGCACTCCGGCGCGCCGATGGCGTTGGTGGCGTCGAGGCGGCCGCCGAGGCCGGTCTCCAGCACAACGATGTCGCAGCGCTCCTGCGCAAACCAGTACAGCGCCAGGGCAGTGCACAGCTCGAACTCGGTGCAGGGGTCGGCCATGCCCTGCGCCGCGGCGGCGAGACCGGTCACTGCCTCGGCAAAGGCCGCGTCGGATATGTCGGCGCCGTCAATGCTCATGCGCTCGTTCATGCGCATCAGGTGCGGGGAGATATAGAGCCCCGTGCGGTACCCGGCCGCGGTGAGCACATGCCGCAGCAGCGAGCAGACGGAGCCCTTGCCGTTCGTGCCCGCGACGTGGACAAAGCGCAGGGAGTCCTGCGGGCGGCCCAGCCGCTCCAGCAGCTCGCTGATGCGCTCCAGCCCGGGCCTGGAACCCATCCAGGACACGCCCTCTATGTATTTTAAAGCGGATTGATAGTCCATAACGCACCTCCGTTTACTAATGGAATTATACCAGTTACGCACCCGTTTTCAAGAATAAAGTGTATTGGCCGCGGCAGAGGATGGGATGAAAAGTGTGTTGCAGTTAGAGGGGGATACTGCACCATAACGCCGGTAAAACGGCTTTTACAGGATATGCTGCCGCATGGTGTGGACGGGCGCATCACCGTCCGACACGCTCTGCGCGTGCGCTGCGCTATAATGGCCGGGCCTTTGAAAGGAGGTCTGTCCTATGAAAAAAGCGGCGACTTTTGCCGCGGGGTTCTCTCTCACGCTGTGCCTGTGCCTGCCCGCCGCGGCGGTGTGGGACGCCGACTACGGCGAGAGCATGATAGAGTGCGCGCTCAGCGGCGACCGGGAGCGGGGCCTGCTCTATGAGAGGCTGCGGATGGCCAAGATAGACGCGCTGGACATAGACGCGCCCTACATAGCTTACGACGACCTGGTGCTGCTGGCGCAGGTCATATATACCGAGGCCGGGAGCGCCTGGCTGCCGGACGAGTGGCGGCTGGCGGTGGGCGAGGTCGTGCTCAACCGCGTGGCCAGCCCCGAGTTCCCGGACACGCTGGCGGAGGTGGTCTTCCAGCCCGGGCAGTACTCCGCGGCGGATGAGGGCTGGTTTGAGGTGCTCATCCCGCTGCGCTCCTGCCTGGAGGCCGCGCTGCGGCTGCTGGGCGGGGAGAGGGTGATAAACGACCCCGCGGTGGTCTTCCAGTCCGGCGGCAGGCAGGGCGGGGGCGTGGCGCTGGAGATGTGGGACTCCGTCTACGGCAGCACGTATTTCTGCTACACCAACCACCCCGAACTGTATTAAAACGGCAAGGGCCCGCTGACTGTGCAGCGGGCCCGAATGATTGGGTCTTGTCCGGCCGGGGCCGGCGCGTTGTGCGGCTTCTTACCTGACCGCCTCGCGCAGGGCGTCCACGCGGTCGGTGCGTTCCCAGGCGACACCCAGGTCCTCGCGGCCCAGGTGGCCATAGGCGGCGAGCGCCCTGTACTGGGGCTTCTTCAGCTCCAGGTCGCGGATGATGGCGCTGGGGCGCAGGTCGAAGACCTTGTTCACGGCCTTCTCCAGCGCGCTGTCGGGCACGCTGCCCGTGCCGAAGGTGGTGACGTTGACGCTCACCGGGGTGGCAACGCCTATGGCGTAAGCTATCTGCACCTGGCAGCGGCGGGCGAGACCGGCGGCGACGATGTTCTTGGCCACGTAGCGCGCGGCGTAGGTGGCGCTGCGGTCAACCTTGGTGGGGTCCTTGCCGCTGAAGCAGCCGCCGCCGTGGGGCGCGCTGCCGCCGTAAGTATCCACGATGATCTTGCGTCCGGTGAGGCCGGAGTCGGCAGCCGGGCCGCCCTTGACAAAGCGTCCGGTCGGGTTGACATAATACTTGATATCGCCCTTGTTGAGCTCTGCGGGGACGATGGGGTCGATGACGTACTTTATCATGTCGGCGCGAATCTGCTCCAGGGACACGCCCTCGTCGTGCTGGGTGGAGACAACCACGGTGTCCACACGCACGGGCACGCTGTTCTCGTCGTACTCGATGGTGACCTGGGTTTTGCCGTCGGGGCGCAGGTAGGTGAGCGTGCCGTTCTTGCGCACCTCGGTGAGGCGGCGCGCCATCTTGTGCGCCAGGGAGATGGCCAGCGGCATGAGCTCGGGGGTCTCGTCGCAGGCGTAGCCGAACATCATGCCCTGGTCGCCGGCGCCGTTGGTGAGGTCGTCGCCGCTGCCGCCCTCCTTGAGCTCGAGGCTCTCGTTTACGCCCATGGCGATGTCGCCGCTCTGCTCGTCTATGGCGGTGAGCACGGCGCAGGTGTTGCAGTCAAAGCCGTAAGCGGCGTCGTCGTAGCCGATGTCCTTGAGTACGCCGCGGGCAATCCTGGGGATGTCCACGTAGCAGCTGGTGGAGATCTCGCCCATGATGAAGACCATGCCGGTGGTCGCGGTGCACTCGCAGGCGACGTGGCCGTTGGGGTCCTTCTCAAGGATGGCGTCGAGCACGGCGTCGGAAATCTGGTCGCAGACTTTGTCGGGATGTCCCTCGGTTACGGACTCGGAAGTGAAGAGGTAGTGTGCCATTTTATATCTCCTTCTTAATAATATGCTGTTTCAGCTTGCTCAAGAGCCGGGGATATGATAAACCGCGATGTTTAACGGGATGTTAAAGCGATGTTCCGGGAACAAAAAATCGCCGCCGGAGGCCCGGCGGCGCAAAGCTTGAGCATATCCTCATCTTTCGATTACAAACCGCCGGATTTGGCACCTTGCGCAAATGCAGGTTGCCGGGCTTCACAGGGCCGGTCCCTCCGCCACTCTTGATAAGGCTGTTTAATTGTACTAAGCATTATAAGGCTTCTGCCGGATTTGTCAAGTCCCAAACACAAATTTCCCCAAGAAACGCGGGCTGTCGGTATAAAAACGCCCCGGAGAGGCGTGAGCCGTCTCTCCGGGGCAGCCATATACGGATATTTCAGGTGAGCGCCTTGCCGGTCTCGCTGTCGAAGACGTGCATGACGTTGCCGCCGAAGGTGAAGTTGACCTCTTCGCCGTAGCGGAAGCCGGTGTTGTGGTCGGCGGGCAGGTCGACGGTGGCCAGCACCATGACGACGTCCTTGCCCTGCACGTTGGTGTGCAGGTGGATGGAGGAACCCATCATTTCGCTGACGTCAACGGTGGCTTTGATGGAGTTCGCCGCGCCGGGAGCGCAGAGCATGATGTGCTCGGGGCGGACGCCGAGGGTGACGGCGCCGGACTGCGCGTTGTTGGCGAGCAGGGCGGCCTGCTTCTCCTCGTCGGGCTCAAACACGGTGCCGTAAGCGGTGACGGTGTACTTGTCTCCGGTGCGGGTGAGCACGGCGTCGAAGAAGTTCATCTGCGGCGTGCCGATGAAGCCGGCCACGAAGAGGTTGGCGGGATGGTTGAAGACCTCCTGCGGCGTGCCGATCTGCTGGACGAAGCCGTCCTTCATGATGACGATGCGGTCGCCGAGGGTCATAGCCTCGGTCTGGTCGTGGGTGACGTATATAAAGGTGGTGTTGATGCGCTGGCGGAGCTTGATGATCTCGGCGCGCATCTGGTTCCTCAGCTTGGCGTCCAGGTTGGAGAGCGGCTCGTCCATGAGGAAGACCTTGGGCTCGCGGACGATGGCGCGGCCGATGGCGACACGCTGCCTCTGGCCGCCGGACAGAGCCTTGGGCTTGCGGTCAAGGTACTGGGTGATGTCGAGTATCTCTGCGGCCTCGCGGACCTTCTTGTCTATGGTTTCCTTGTCCTCATGGCGCAGCTTGAGGGAGAAGGCCATGTTGTCGTAAACCGTCATGTGGGGGTAGAGCGCGTAGTTCTGGAAGACCATCGCTATGTCGCGGTCCTTGGGAGCGACGTCGTTGACGACCTTGCCGTCGATGATGACCTCGCCCTCGGTGATCTCCTCGAGGCCGGCAATCATGCGCAGGGTGGTGGATTTGCCGCAGCCGGAGGGGCCGACGAGCACGATGAACTCCTTGTCGGCGATGTCGATATTGAAATCGTGCACCGCGACGACGCCGCGTTCGGTGACCTGAAGGTTGACCTTGTTCTCTTCGACGGGCTCTTCGCCCTTTTTGGCCTTTTTCTTCTTCTTGTCACCGGGGGCGTTGGGGTAGATTTTCATTACGTTTTTGAGGACTACCTCTGACATGTTTACTGCTGTAGCGCGCCTGCCTCCGCAATGACGCGCCTCGCCGCCGCCCGCTGAAGGGGCGCGCGGCATTACGCCAGGTCTCCACACTGACGCACCGCCAGCTAGCGGATGTTTCCTCCTTCTTTTCTGTACGCCGCGGCATGAAAATGGAGTGCCGGGGCGCCATGGACTATCTTACATTTTACTATAACTTCCCATATGTGTAAATCGTAGATGTTGACAAGTTTTCAGGCCGGCACTTTAGCTTATTGCACAAAGGATCAGCCGCCGGCAGGGACGGCGCGGGAGAAAAAACGGCCCCGGGGAGCACCCGGGGCCGGCGTGTCAGTTTTTGAGCCTGTAGAGCCTGAAGACAAAGTAGACTTCGATGATCCCGTCCGCGGCCAGAAGCGCTCCGAAGAGGCGCAGCACGTTTTCAATGGCCGTATAGGGCTGGGTCACAAGCAGTATGCCGAAGAGTATGACGAGCGCGGCCACGACGGCCAGCAGGCTCCAGCGGACGAAGCCGTGCCTGCGCAGCTCGAAGGCGCGGCCGAGCTTGCCCGCCCCGTCTATGAGCAGTACGATGCCCAGCAGCAGCGGAATGACGGACAGCACCACGGTCGGCGCAATGAGGCAGAAAGCGCCCAGGGCGGCAAAGGCGATGCCCACCGGCAGGGTGAAGCGGGACACGTCGTCATCGTGACGGCGCAGGAAGTAAAAGAGTATGCAGAATGCGCCGTAGGCCAGGGCGCAGATGCCTATGCCGGTGCATATTATATTCGCGCTCGCGCCGGGGTTCAGCGCCAGCACTATGCCCAGCACGACATATATTACGGCGGATATAAGCTGGCCGGCCAGTTCCTTTTTGTTCATATGGCACCTCCGTGCGGTAGATATCCCCATTATAACACCCCGGGCACGGCGGCGCAATGCGAAAAGACGTTGAAAACTTTGATTGCGCGCGGTAGAATAGGGCGAGAATGTTTTCGGGAGGCGCCGTATGGAGATTATATGGCACGGCTACGCCTGTTTTGAGCTTGTAAGCGGGGGCTATACGGTGGTCCTGGACCCCTACCGCTCCGGCACCCTGGCCGGGTTCCCGCCGCTGGACGTATGCGCCGACGAGGTGCTTTGCAGCCACGGACACGACGGCCACGGGGCGGCCGATGCTGTGAAGCTCCGCCGGTCCGGTGCCCCGTCGCCTTTTGAGGCCGAGACCATGGCCACGGACCATGACGTGCTGCACGGGCGGCTGCGCGGGGAGAACCTGGTACATATACTGCGCGCCGAGGGGCTGAAGATAGTTCATCTCGGCGACCTGGGCCGCGCGCTGACGCCGGAGGAGACGGAGCGCATTGCGGACGCCGACGCGCTGATGCTGCCCATAGGCGGCATACTGACCATCGAGCCTTACGCCGCGTACGAGCTCTGCCGCGCGGCAAGGCCGCATCTGGTGCTGCCCATGCATTATAATGTGGGCGGGGGAAGCCGCCGCCTGCGCAGCAGTGCGGAGTTTACCAGCCTCTTTGCAGCGCAGGAGGTGTCGTATGCCGCTGAAAGCCGGCTCACGCTCACGGCAGACACGAGGCCCGGCACGCTCGTATACATGCTCGCGCCGCCCTGGGGGAGGATCTGAGCTTGGAGACGGTACTGCTCGCCCTGGAGATCATAGGTACCGCGGCCTTCGCGGTGTCCGGCGCGTTCGTGGGCGTGCGCCGGGACATGGACATCTTCGGCGTCATCATTCTGGGCCTCACGACCGCGGTCGGCGGGGGGATAATACGCGACCTCATACTGGGGCTCACCCCGCCGCGCACTTTCCAGCACCCGATATACGCCATGCTGGCCATCGCCGCCAGCGCGGCCGTGTTCTTTATAGCCCGCCGCGGTTTTACCGAGAAGACTACCGGGCCGTACAGCGTGGTGATGCTCATCATGGACAGCCTGGGCCTGGGGGCCTTTACCGTGTCCGCCATAGGCACGGCCCTGGAGCAGGGCCAGGATTACGGGGCCTTCCTGCTCATATTCGTCGGCGTGGTAACAGGCGTGGGCGGCGGCGTGATGCGCGACGTGCTCGCGGGCCAGACGCCGTATATATTCATGAAGCACGTCTACGCCAGCGCCTCTATATCCGGCGCGGTGCTCTGTGTCGTGCTTATGCCCCTGACCGGCTACGCCTGGGCCATCGCCCTCGGCATGGCGGCCGTGGTGATAATCCGCCTGCTGAGCGCCTACTTTCACTGGAACCTGCCCCACGCGGGCGTCGGTGCGGGCAAAAAGGAGGAGTAAAGTTTGAAATATGTGAGAAGCGGGGACAAAATAATCGTCAGCCTGGAGCGCGGGGAAGAGCTCTGCGGCACGCTGAAAATGCTCGCCGCGGAGGAGAATATAAAGTTTGCCCTCGTGCGCGCCCACGGCTCGTGCCCGCGCGTGACGCTGGGCAGCTATGACAGAAAGGGCGGAGGATTGTCCGTCTGGTCATATAACGACGCCTGGGACTACGAGCTCGCCTCCGTCACCGGGGAGCTCCTCGGCGGCGAGACGCCGGAGCTGAACCTCCACGCCGTGATTGGCAGCGTCCTGAAGGGCGACGAGTACGGCAGCAGCATGTATGACCGCAACCCGGGCCTCACTTACGCCGGGACGCTCGAGCGCGCCGAGGCGGGCGCGGGCATCACCGCCATGCTCGAGATTCTGGACATATCGGCGCGCCTCGTCAACGTGCCGCGCCCGGAAAAGCGCGGTTTCTTTGGGCAAATAGGCGCCGCCTTCGCCGATACGGATGAGAATTCCCCCTCCTACAAACGGCTCGAGCTCGAATAAACTTTACATTATCCCCCTTGCTATCCCGGGGGCAACGTGATAATATTACAATTCCGCCTGCGGAAAAGTTTTTTACGGAGGGAATCGCGTTGTATTATGCCGTCGCCGGCTCTGCCGCGGTAGTCATAGCAGTGATGCTCGCGGTTAACGGCGAGCTGACCGCCGTCTGCGGGGAGACGCAGACCACATTTATAATACACGTTATGGGCCTGGCCTGCTGCACGCTCGCCGCGCTCATAAAGCGCGAAAACCCCTTCAGGCTGGCAAGGGGCGTGCCCTTTGCCATACTGCTCGGCGGGGTTATAAACTATTTCACTACGCTCTTCAACACCATGGCGGTGGGCCGCATCAGCGTTACGGCGATCCTGGCCCTCAGCCTGCTGGGACAGGCCGTCACAAGCCTCGTCATAGACTGTTTCGGCCTCTTCGGCATGCCAAGAAGGAGGCTGGGCGCGCTTGAGTTCTGCGGCCTGGCCGTCACCGGCGCGGGCATAGTGCTCCTGCTGGGAGGCTCCGGCAGCGCGCCGTTCGTCCCGGTGGCGGTCAGCGTGCTCTCAGGCGCCTGCTGCGTCTGCACGCGCCAGGTTACGGCGCAGCTCTCCGAGCGGACCAGCCTGCTCACAGGCACCTGGTTCAGCTACTTCACCGGACTCATAGTCTCCGTTGTGGCGCTGGGCGCCGCGGGCCTGCTCGGCGAGGATGTCTCCTTCGGGGCCTTTGACGCGCGCATCTGGCCCTATTTCGGCGGCGCGCTGGGCGCTCTGGCGGTGTTCCTGCAGAACATATGCGTAAAGCGCATGAGCTCCGTCTCCATGACGCTGGTGATGTTCGCCGGTCAGGTCTTCGGCGGCGCGGTGATAGACGCCGTGTTCTACGCCGAGTTCAGCCCCAGGACCCTGCTGGGCGGCGCACTGGCCTTTGCCGGGCTGGTGCTAAATGCCCTCAGCGCCGGGCGGAAGAAAAAGCAGCCGCCCTGCTGATTACAGTCCCACCGATATATCCGGCAGGCGCTCGCGCAGCAGGGACAGGGCCCGGTCCGCGTGCTTTTCGTCTATGGTTTTGGCCTCTGCCAGCTCGTCTGCGCCCTGGCAGAAGACAAGCCAGAAGGTGTCCGTATGCACCACCTTGCCGCAGGTGCGGGAGGCGCAGAGCATGGCCCGCTTGAATACATGTCCGAAGCTGCCGTAGGGCAGGCACAGGCGGCGCAGCCCGCTGCGGAAGTAAAACGCGCGCTCGCCCACCCGATAGGGGCCGCACTTGACGGCGGTGAGGAAATCCTCCGAAAGCGCGGCGTCCTCAAGGGGTTCGCCTGCGGCGGTGAAGAGCTTTACGGTCTTGGTGCTGCTCATGATCCGGGCTCCTTTCAATAATAAGAATTATTACTATTTTAAATTTACTGAAACTATATCACATTTTCTTCGTCAATGCAAGACGAAAACAAAGCGTTCCCGCGCGGGAAAGCGGAATTCGGGGTTAGGGATGAAAAAAATAATCTCAGCGTTTTTTGACAAGCAGTTTCTCAAATTCTGCCTGGTAGGCGCAGCCAATACAATTGTCGGCACCGCGGTAATGTACGGGCTGCGCTTCGGACTCGACTGCGGGTACTGGTTCTCGACGGCTATGAACTATGTCGTGGGCAGCATATTGAGCTATTTTCTCAACAAGTACTTCACCTTCAAGAGCCGCGAGCAGAGCTGGCAGGAGATTTTGCGCTTTGTGGCCAACATAGCGGTCTGCTATCTTGTGGCCTACGGGGTCGCGCGCCCGCTGGTCACGGCGCTGCTGGAGGGCGCGGGCGAGGATCTGCGCGACGGCATAGCGATGCTGGCCGGCATGATTATCTTCACCGGGCTGAACTACCTGGGCCAGCGCTTTTTTGCCTTCAGGGAAAAAACCGGTGAAAAGGGCGAAAATAAGCTTGACAAACGCGATGACGGCTGATATTATATTTGGGCGTTCCAAAGACAGCAGGCGGCCCTGTGGGCGGAAGACCTGCCGAGGATGGCTTATCTATGACAGCTTTCTGCCTCCGTGTCCTTTGGGTGCGGAGGTTTATTTTTGGGCGCGAAGATACTTCCGGAGGTGAAACAACAAGCAATGCCGAACGCAAAGATCCTTAGCGAGAAAAAGGCGATAGTCGAGGCCCTCACCGAGCGCTTCCAGAACGCCAGCGCGGGCGTGTTCGTGGATTACCGCGGCATTACCGTGGCGGAGGATACCCAGCTGCGCCGCGAGCTCGTGGCGAGTGAGGTCGAGTACAGCGTCGTGAAGAACACGCTTACCCGCTTCGCCCTCGAAAAGGCCGGTCTGACGGGCATGGACGGTGTCCTCAACGGAACCACCTCTCTGGCCACCAGCGCCGGAGATCCCATCGCTCCCATCCGCATCATCAGCGACTACTCCAAGAAGATGGGCGACCGCTTCAACATCAAGGCCGCTTTCATGGACGGCAAGGTGCTCGACGCTCAGGAGATCGAGGAGATCGCCGCACTGCCCAGCAAGGACGCGCTGTATGCGAAGGTCCTGGGCACCATGCTCGCCCCCATCACCAGCCTGGCCGTTGTCCTGGGCCAGATTCTGGAGCAGAATGGCGGCTCCGTGGAGTCCGCCGAACCCGCTGCCGAGGCCGAAGCGGCCGAGGCTCCCGCCGCCGAGTAACAGCGGCGCACAACATTTATACTGATTAACAGGAGGAAATTATAATGGCCAGCGAAAAAGTTACTGCCCTGATCGAAGAGATCAGCAACCTGTCCGTTCTCGAGCTGAGCGAGCTCGTCCACGCCCTTGAGGAGAAGTTCGGCGTCTCTGCCGCCGCCGTCGCCGCCCCTGCCGCCGGCGCCGCCGCCGCTGCTCCCGCCGAGGAGGAGAAGACCGAGTTCGACGTCGTCATGAAGAGCTTCGGCAGCGAGAAGATCAAGGTCATCAAGGAAGTCCGTGCCATCACCGGCCTGGGCCTCGCCGAGGCCAAGGCCCTCGTCGAGAAGGTCCCCGCCAAGATCAAGGAGCAGGTCTCCAAGGACGAGGCCGAGGCCCTCAAGAAGCAGCTTGAGGCTGTCGGCGCCGAGGTCGAGCTTGCCTGAGTTGAGCCGCTTAAAAGAGGACGCGTTTTCGCGTCCTCTTTTGCTATACTGTAAAAGCTGAGCCCCGTCCGGGGCGTGAGCGGGCGGAAGAGCCGCCCGCAATACCGGCGTGAAGCGTGGAGGTAAGTATGAAAGAAAACGAGATTTCCGCCATCCTTGAAAAGCAGCGGGCGCTGTTCGCGTCCGGGGTGACGCTTGAGCGGGATTACCGCGCGCTGGCGCTGGACTCGCTCTACGATGCAGTGAAAGAGCGCGAGGGCGACATCGCCGCGGCGCTTTACGCCGACCTCGGCAAGCCGGAGGGTGAGGCGTACATGTGCGAGACGGGACTGCTGCTGAACAACATACGGTACCTGCGCCGCCATCTGGGCGGGCTCATGCGTCCGAAGCGCGTGCGCACCGGGCTGGCGCAGTTCCCGGGGCACGGTGAGCTGAGGCGTGTGCCGTACGGCACGGCCCTGATTATGAGCCCCTGGAATTACCCGCTGCTGCTGACGCTCGAGCCCCTGGCCGCCGCCCTCGCCGCGGGCAACACCGCCGTCGTCAAGCCGAGCGCGTATTCACCGGCGACGAGCTCTGTAATAGCGGGGCTGCTCGGATCGGTATTTACGGAAGACTACGTGTGCTGCGTCACCGGCGGCCGGGAGGAGAACACCGCCCTGCTGGGCCAGCGCTGGGACAAGATTTTCTTCACCGGCGGGACGAAAGTAGGCCGCGAGGTGCTGCGCTCGGCGGCGGAGAACCTCACGAGCGTGACGCTGGAGCTGGGCGGCAAGAGCCCGGTCATAGTGGATGATACGGCCGATATCGGTCTGGCGGCCAGGCGAATAGTGTACGGCAAATTCCTCAACTGCGGTCAGACCTGCGTGGCCCCGGACTATGTCCTCTGCGACAAAAAGGTGAGCGCCGCTCTGGTGGAGGAGCTCAGGCGCGAGACCGCCGCGCAGTACCCGGACGCCCTGAGCGATCCCACATACGGGCGCATGGTGACCCGGAAGCACTTCGAGCGCGTCAGGGCGCTGATAGACCCGGAGAAGGTCGTGTGCGGCGGGGGCTGCGACGAGGGCGCGCTCAGGATAGAGCCCACCGTCATGGCCGGCGTCAGCCTGGATGACGCCGTGATGGGCGAGGAGATATTCGGGCCCGTCCTGCCCATACTGACTTATGAGGAGCTCGACGAGGCCGTCGCCATGGTGGAGTCCCGCCCGCGCCCGCTTGCGCTCTACCTCTTTACGCGCAGCCGCGAAAACAAACGGCGCGTGCTCTCCCGCTGCCGCTTCGGCGGCGGGTGCGTGAACGACACTATCATGCACCTCACGACGGACGCGCTGCCCTTCGGCGGCATGGGTGCGAGCGGTATGGGCGCGTATCACGGCCGCTGGGGCTTTGAGGAGTTCTCTCATCTCGAGGGCATACTGCACAGGGGAGGAGCTATGGACCCGGATATGAGGTACCGCCCGTGCACGGACAAAAAGCTCGGCATGATACGAAAGATCCTCAAGTGACGAAGAAAGTGGACAGCTTTGTTAAAAATTAATAGAATTTGTGCCAAAGCGGCGCCTAATCTGGCTAACAAGAGGGGGTTGTAAAATCCGGCTCCGTCGATTATAATATGATAAACGATATAGACATATCAGACGTCATTACAAGTTATCGAGAGGAACAGCCATGGATACAAATCCCGTTTTGATGAATAAACTCAGCATGGACAGCGATATACCGCTTTACAGCCAGCTGGTGAGTATAATAAAGCGCAATATATCCGCGGGCACCCTGGAGCCGGGCGCCCTGCTGCCCAGCGAGGCGGAGCTCTGCCGCACCTTTGACGTCTCGCGCTCCACGGTCCGACAGGCCATAGGCGCGCTGGAGAGCGAGGGGCTGGTGGTGCGCAAGCAGGGGCGCGGAACCTTTGTGGCCGAGCCCAAGATGCGCCGCCGCACCGAGAATGTCTACTCGTTCACGAGCGAGATCAACGCCATGGGCATGACGCCGAGCTCCACCATCCTCGAGTTTGAGGTCATGAGCCCTCCGCCCGACATCGTCTCCATGCTGGAGCTGGAGAACTCCGGCGTCAAGATATACCGCTTCTCCCGCATAAGGAACGTGAACGGGCAGCCTCTGATCCTGGAGACGAGCTTCTACCCCACGTATATCTATCCAAAGCTCACCCGCGAGCTGCTGGAGACGCACAGCTTCTACAGTCTGCTCTATGAAGAGGGGATAGTGCCCTACAGCGCCGTGGACAGCTATGAGGCCGTCATCCTCGGCCGCCGCGAGGCCGAACTCCTCGGCTGCCGCCCGGGAAGCTGCGCCTTCTCCGTGCAGCGCCGCACGCGCACGGAGGCCGGTGTGGTCTACGAGTTTACCCAGAGCATGATCCGCGCCGACCGCGTGACGCTGGACGTGTACCTGCACAAGGACGGCGTCAGCTTCGCCAGAAGCGTGGACAAATAAACCGCTGCGCGCACAGGCCGCGACTGTAAAAAGCTCCCTTCAAGGGAGCTTTTTTTGCATGCCCGCACGGGGCATAAATTACCGTGTGCCGGCATAATAAAACTGAAGATATATTCGTAGCCGCGCACGGGCCAAGGCAATGTAATACGACAGAAATAGCAACACATGTCGGATTCTGTCCCTTGTATCGGCTGGAAATGCGTCGTAAAATTATTATGCGGGGAGTGCCCGCAGAAAGGACGAGTAATCATGGCCAACAGGACATTGGCAGAAAATGCACAGGCATTTGCGGTTAAGCAGGCCCTGAAAATGCTCAGGCAGCCGCCGGAGGAGTGTATTCCCAAGCTCATTGACTGGGCAAAGCGCTTTGACAGAGACGGAGTTCTCACCAGTCAGATCGGCGGCGTGGAGGCGGTCCTTGACGACCCGAACTGGTCGAAATTCATAAAGTCGCTCTGGGATGATATAGACGAGGGCGTGAGGCTGAAAATCTTTGAAAACTTCATTGTAAACAGCGCGCTCATCGGCATGGCGCGGCAGCAAAAGGTAAAGGACGAGCATGGCTGCTCCGTGCCTTGGGCCATCCTCATGGACCCCACCAGCGCCTGCAACCTGCACTGCACCGGCTGCTGGGCGGCCGAGTACGGCAACAAGCTCAACCTGACCTACGAGGAAATGGAAGATATTGTCAACCAGGCCAACGAGATGGGCACGTACATGTTCCTCTTCACCGGCGGTGAGCCCATGGTGCGCAAAAAGGATATCATACGTCTGTGCGAGGCGCACAACGACTGCGTGTTCTCGGCCTTCACGAACGGCACGCTCATAGACGAGGAGTTCGCCGACGAGATGCTGCGGGTGAAGAACTTCGTCCCCGCCATCAGCGTGGAGGGCTTTGAGGAGGCCACCGACGACCGCCGCGGCCACGGCACTTACGCCGCCGTCGTGCGCGCGATGGATATACTCAGGCGCAGGAAGCTCCCCTTCGGCATCAGCTGCTGTTACACCAGCAGGAACTACAATGTAATCGGCAGCGAGGAGTACTTCGACGATATGATAGCCAAGGGCGCCAAGTTCGCCTGGCTCTTCACCTATATGCCCGTCGGCAAGAACGCCGTGCCGGAGCTGATGGTAACGGCAGAGCAGAGGGCGTACATGTACCGCAAGGTGCGCGAGTTCCGCCGCACCAAGCCGCTCTTCACAATGGACTTCTGGAACGACGGCGAGTATGTCGGCGGCTGCATTGCCGGCGGCCGCAGCTACTGCCACATCAACGCCGCGGGCGACATAGAGCCCTGCGCCTTCATACACTACTCCGACTCCAACATCCGGGAGAAGACTCTGCTCGAGGCGTACAAGTCCCCGCTCTTCATGGCCTATCACCGAGGGCAGCCCTTCAACTGCAACCACCTGCGTCCCTGCCCGCTGCTGGATAACCCCGGCGCTCTGGCCGGCATGGTGCACGAGTCCGGCGCGAAGAGCACCGACGTCGAGGCCCCCGAGGACGTGGACGACCTCACCGCCAAGTGCGTGGAGAAGGCCGAGAAGTGGGCCGTCAAGGCCGGAGAGCTCTGGAGCGAGAGCCATCCGGAACAGTGACACGTAAATACCAAGACCGCACCCCGCGCCCTCAGGGCGCGGGGATTTGCCTGCCTGAAGGCACAGAAAGGGCAGAAATTTGTCCCGCTGCGCTATTTATTAACAATTCACGCCTTGACCTCGCCGGGCATACTATATATAATTACTCGTGGCGCCCTTGAGCGGGGCATACAAACGATTAACGTCACTTTTCGGAGGTGACCACTATAGACAGGCAGAAATATGTCGCCGAGCTGGGCAAACTGCTCTCGGGCATGGCGCGAGCCGACCGAGAGGCGGTGCTGCGCGGCGTGAACGCCCGTTTTGACGAGGCCGGGGACGACGACGCGGTCATAGCCGCGCTGGGCAGCCCCACATTTGCCGCCGTAAGCGTCCTGCGCGGTTATACGCCGCCGGAGGATACGGACGGCGGGGAGTATTATGAGGAAGAATACCAGTACGCTGAGCCCGTGAGCGAGGAGGCTGCCGCGCCGGCGGAGGCACAGCCCGAAGCACCGGCCGAAGCTGGTGCCGCCGTGCCGGAAGCGGACGACGCTGAACCGGAGGACGCCGCCTTCGTGCCGGAAGCGGAGCCGGATGAACCGGAGGCTTCCGTGCCTGAACAGGTGCTGCCGGAGCCGCAGGAGGATGCGCCGGGCGGAGCCGATGAGAGCGAAGCGGAGCCGGAGGCGCCGGAGAACGTCCCGGAGCAGGACAACGCCGGTGAGCAGCCGGCTGCACCGGAGGACGCCGCGAGCCCTGAAGAGCCCGAAACTCAGGCTGCGGATGTGAATGCCGCGCCGGAGGCTGAGGCGGGCCCTGTGGATGAGCCCGCGCCCGGACAGGTGCCGCCGGAAGCCCGGCCCGAGCCGCTGGATGAGGCTGCTGCCGAGGCGGAGGAAGCGGAGCCCGAGGCATCCGGGCCCAGGTTTGAGACCGTGGATATCGGCCTTGGAACCATAGAAGTATACAGCGACTCCGAGCCTGAACCGGAGACGCCGGATGACGCAGCTGAGCCTGTCCCGGACGAGCCTGAAGCGGATGCGGATGAGGACGCCGTGGCTGCGCCGGAGGAGGAATATGCCGGGCCGGAAGAGGAGCCGATTGACGATACCGGGCCCGACGGCGGATACGTCCCGGAGCCTGAGTACGATTATCCCGACTATCCCGAGCCGGAGCCGGAGAAGCCAAAAATGCGCGGCGGCCGCGTCTTCCTGAGCGTGCTGCTGGGGATTATCGTGGGCATACCGGTTGCCGCCGTGCTGATAGTCTTCTCCCTGGCGCTGCTGGCCCTGGGCGCGGCGCTGATATACGTGGGCGGAGTGTTCATCTCGTTCGCCTTCCTGGGTATGAGCGTGGTGGCGGATATCCTGCTTACCGTTGGTTTCGGCCTGTTTGTGGCCGCAATAGGCCTGCCGGTAGTGTTTTTTGCCGTGTGGTTTTTCCTGCGCTGCGTCGTGGGGCTGTACAGCAGGCTGTTCGCCCGGGCCGGCGCATGGTGCCGTGGGGAGGTGCGTGAGCAATGAGAAGAGCCTGGAACATAGTCCGCACGATTACGGTGCTGGCCCTGGCGCTGGGCGCGATAATGTTCGCGCTGGCGCTGATAATGGACGCCGACCTGGTGCGCATAGCGGACACCGTCTTTGCCCACTACGACCTCGCCAAGGTGATAGTGGCCGTGCAGGACGCCTGGCACGGCTTCCTGGGAATATTCGGATTATAAAGTGAAAAACCAGCCGCGTTATGCAGAGCGCGGAATCCCCGCACCGGCTGCAAACCGGGAAGGGGACTGGGGGACCCCGCCGCGGGTCCCCCAATTATGTCGGGAGGTACAAGCATGATCAAGAAAGTTGTCCGCAAACACAATAACTCCGGAAACTGCTTCGTGTGCGGCATAAATAACGAGTTCGGCCTGCACACTGGCTTTTATGAGCTCGAGGACGGGACCATCGTGGGTCTCACCAGGGCCGACCCGCGCCACCAGAGCTACCCCGGCCGCGTCCACGGCGGCGTAATCTGCGCCATGCTGGACGAGACCATGGGCCGGGCGATAAACATAACCGAGCCGGACACCTGGGCCGTGACCGGGGACATAAACATACGCTACAGGCACCCCGTGCCCTACGGCGAGCAGCTGATTATAACCGGCCGCGTCACCCGCAACACCAGGCTCATCTTCGAGGCCGAGGGTGAGATAATCCTGCCCGACGGCGCCGTGGCCGCCAGCGGGCACGCCCGCTATATGAAGCAGCCGCTGGACGTGATCGGCGACCTGGCGAGCAACGGCGACATCTGGGAACTGGTGCAGTACCCCGACGACCCGACCGAGATCGATATCCCCGAGCTGAAGAAATGAGGACGGAGTACAGATTCGCCCCGCCGGGGTACAGCCTGCACGACATGCCTGTGCGCTTTGCGGCACAAGGCGATACGCTCACGCTTGCCACCGAGTACGGGATGACCCGCACCGACGGTTCCGGCATGACGGACAGCGGGAGCATTGAGCTGAGCGGGCTGGACTGGGATTTCTGCTGGGCCTATATACTGTCCGAGACCGGCAGGAGCGGAACCTTCACGGGCGAAAAGCTGCCGCTGGCCGATCTGCTGCGCCGCTATCCTGGCCTGCGCCTGGAAGTGATCGACGAGCATTTCGGGTACAACAGCCTGCGCCTTTGCGGCTATGCCGGCGTGGACGGCGTGCTGCGGGAGCTGGCTGTGGAGATCTATTACGCCGGCGCGCTCACATACGCAGCGGACTGAAGAAACCGGGCCGCCGCCTCTTGACACGGGGCGGCGGCTTTGATATAATACCACGAAATGCGGCCCGCTGACGGCGGGCTTTAAGTACGCCTGAGAGGAGGCTTCGGGATGGATAAGTTCGTCATAAAGGGCTGCGACGTGTTCATTGACGGGCGTTTTGTTTCCTCTGACGTGGAGGTTTCCGGGGGGATTGTTTCCCGAGTTGAGCCCGGTATCGTTCCCGAGAACGGGGTTCCTGTTTTTAATTTCAATAATTGCCGTATTGTTCCCGGTCTTGTTGATGTTCATGTTCATCTGCGAGAGCCGGGTTTTTCTTATAAGGAGACCATGGCCACGGGTACGGCGGCGGCGGCGCGCGGCGGATATACCGCTGTCTGCGCCATGCCCAACCTGAATCCGGTGCCGGACAGCGCGGAGCACCTGGCCGCAGAGTTGGAGGCCATCAGGCGCGGCGCTCTGATCGGCGTCTACCCCTACGGGGCCCTGACAGTGGGCGAGCGGGGGGAGGCCATGAGCGACATAGCCTCGCTGGCCGCTTCCGTGGCGGCCTTCTCCGACGACGGGCGCGGGGTGCAGAGCGAAGGTATGATGCGCGAGTGCATGCGCGCCGTGGCGAAAACCGGCAAGATACTGGCCGCACACTGCGAGGTGGACTCGCTCCTGAACGGCGGATACATCCACGACGGCGGGTACGCCCGTGCCCACGGCCACCGGGGCATCTGCTCGGAGAGCGAGTGGCGCGAGGTGGAGCGGGACATACGCCTCGCGGAGGAGACAGGCTGCGCCTTCCACGTCTGCCACGTCTCGACAAAGGAGTCGGTGACGCTCATACGCGAGGCCAAGCGCCGCGGCGCGGACGTCACGGCGGAGACGGCTCCGCACTACCTGCTGCTCACGGACGCCGATTTGCAGGAGGACGGGCGCTTCAAGATGAACCCGCCGCTGCGCGGAGAGGCCGACCGCGCCGCGCTCATCGAGGGCCTGCTCGACGGCACGATAGACATGATAGCCACAGACCACGCGCCGCACTCGGCCGAGGAGAAGTCCCGCGGCCTTGAAAAGAGCGCCATGGGCGTGGTCGGCCTCGAGTGCGCCTTCGCCGTGCTGTACACCGGCCTGGTGGAAAAGGGCGTGATAACGCTCGAAAAGCTCACAGAGCTCATGAGCGCGGCCCCGGCACGGCGCTTCAAGCTCCCCGGCGGGGCGATAGAAGCGGGAAAACCGGCGGATTTGGCCGTTTTCGATACGGATACGGAGTATAAAATAGACCCGGCGGAGTTCGCCTCCATGGGCCGGGCCACGCCCTTCGAGGGATGGAGAGTAAAAGGCAAGTGCTTAATGACAGTTTGTGCAGGGAGGACAGTATGGCAAGCGTAAAGGCAAGAAAGCTGGTGCTCTCAAGCGGGAGCGAATACTACGGAGAGGGATTCGGCGCGGACCGGGAAAGCGTCTGCGAGGTGGTGTTCAACACCTCCATGGCCGGGTATCAGGAGATAGTCTCCGACCCCTCTTACACCGACCAGGCGGTGTGCATGACCTATCCCATCATCGGCAACTATGGCATCACCGATGAGGACTACGAGACCAAGACGCCGACCATCGGCGCGCTGCTGGTGCGCGACTATAACGACAACCCCTCCAACTTCCGCTACACCAAGACGCTCGCGGAGCTGATGCAGGAGTACAGCATCCCCGGCCTCGCGGGTATCGACACCCGCCGCCTCACGCGCGAGATACGCAACGCCGGAAGCCAGAAGGCGCTGCTGTGCGACGCCGGCCTGCCGCTGGAGGCCGCGCTGGAGAGGCTCGCCGCCGCCGAGCTGCCCCGCGACCAGGTCAGCCGCGTGAGCTGCAAAAAGCGCTGGTACTCGCGCACGACCAACCACAAGTTCACCGTGGTGGCCGTGGACTGCGGCATCAAGCTGGGCATGGTCAAGGCGCTCAACGCCCGCGGCTGCAACGTCACGGTGGTACCCTATAACACCACCGCCGAGGAGATTAACTTCATGGCCCCGGACGGCATCCTGCTCTCCAACGGTCCCGGCGACCCGGAGGACGTGCCGGAAGTGGTTGAGACCGTGCGGCAGCTCAGGGGCCGCTACCCCATCATGGGTATCTGCCTGGGCCACCAGATGATAGCCCTTGCCCACGGCGCAAAGACCTACAAGCTCAAGTTCGGCCACCGCGGCGGCAACCACCCCGTGCGCGAGCTGGCCACCGGACACATAGAGATGACCAGCCAGAACCACAGCTACGCCGTTGACGCGGCCTCCCTCGAGGGCACCGGCCTCGAGGTCACGCACATAAACCTGCTGGACAACACGGTCGAGGGCATGCGCAGCACGGACGGAACCATCTTCTCCGTGCAGTACCACCCGGAGAGCAAGCCCGGTCCGCAGGACAGCGCCTATCTGTTCGACCGCTTTGTCGCCATGCTCGGGAAGGGAGAGTGAGCCAGATGCCCAAGAGAACCGACATACACAAGATACTCGTCATAGGCTCCGGACCCATCGTCATAGGCCAGGCAGCCGAGTTCGACTACGCCGGCACCCAGGCCTGCCTCGCGCTGCGTGAGGAGGGCTATGAGGTCGTGCTGGCCAACTCAAACCCCGCCACCATCATGACCGACACCAGCGTGGCAGACAAGGTGTACATGGAGCCGCTGACCGCCGAGTACGTCGCGCGCATCATCCGCTATGAGCGCCCGGACGCCATCGTCCCCGGCATAGGCGGCCAGACCGGCCTGAACCTGGCCGTGGAGCTGCAGAAGCTCGGCGTCCTCGCCGAGTGCCGCGTGGAGGTGCTGGGCACCAGCGTGGAGAGCATAGAGCTGGCCGAGGACCGCGAGAAGTTCAAGGAGCTCTGTGAGAGCCTGGGCGAGCCCGTGCTGCCCAGCGAGACCGCCGAGACGCTCGAGGGCTGCATCGAGGCCGCCGCGCGCATCGGCTAGTACTTGCAGCTGATTGCCTGCCTGTGCAGATTGGAGATAATTATGAAAAATAAA
>OLRU01000622.1_pt1 | contig 38427 bp, 38 predicted proteins | sample 1672961 | NCBI WGS metagenome assembly OLRU01 (sample SAMEA3136741, study PRJEB25190) | human gut metagenome | biome: human gut; feature: human-associated habitat; material: faeces | place: Austria | collected 2013
TTACATTCGAAAATTTTCATAATATAATTAAGAAAAGCCCTTTTTTTACCATGCCATATATTTGGAAAAGCATCTGCTTTTGGCCCGGGGCTTAAAAAGATTCGTATTTTGTCTTTCATGGAGGAACACTTTCATGGACGAGCTGGATAAAAAAATTGTTCGCTGTCTTTCGGAAAATGCCCGCATGACAGTGAAAGACATCGCCCGGCGCGTGTGCCTTACAAGCCCCGCTGTGTCAGAGCGCATCCGCCGCTTGGAGAAGGCCGGCACCATTGCGGGCTACACGGTTTTGCTGGGCAGGCAGGGCGGGCCGGGGGCCATTGAGGCGCTGATAAGCGTCTCGGTAGAGCCGAAGGACCGCGATGCCTTTCTTGCCATGGCGCAGCGCCAGCCGCGCGTGGCGCAGTGCTTTCACGTCACCGGCAGCCACAGCTTTCTTGTGAAGGTGAACTGTGAGGGCATTGCGGCGCTGGAAAAGCTTATCACTACATTTCAGCAGCTTGGCCACACATCCAGCCAGATCATCCTGTCCACCCCGGTGGACAGGCATACGCCCCCGGAATATGAGGAGGAACTGCCATGACCTGTACCGCCTGCGGGCAGAAGCTGCCGCTGGGCGCCGCATTCTGCCCCTATTGCGGCGCCGCCGCGCCCTCACAGAGCCAGCCCGAGCCCGCACCATCGTGCGAAGGTTCTGCGCCCGAAGAGACACCCGAAAAGCCCCCCTGCGTGCCGGAGGCCATCTGCCCGCCGGCGGATGCACAGGCCGCGGCCCGCGCGGCCCAAAACACCGGCGAAGCGCCGCCCCAAAGTGCGCAGCCTGAAGTACAGGGCGGCATGTGCGTGCGGGAATATTTTTTGTGCCTTGTGCTGTTCTGCATTCCTGTGCTGGGGCTCATCCCCATGGTGGCGTGGGCCTTCAGCGGGCATGTGTGCAAAGAAAAGCGCCGCCTTTCGCGCGCCGCGCTTTGCCTTGCAGGCGTGGTGCTGGCCGCCGTGCTGCTGGCGCTTATGCTGGCCGTGGTGCTGCTGCAAACCGGCGCCGTGCCTGTGCAAAGCATGGTGTAGGGCCCCTCTGCGGGCTTTTTGCACAGCAGGGCTTGACATACCCCTGCACATCCGCTATACTACATACCGTTCACTCGGAGGGTGAGCTGTTCGCTTTGGAAACGGCAAGCCGGATAAGGTGGCAGGCTGAGACGCCTGCTCTCTTATCCGGCTTTTTTCGGCCCTTCGCACAGCATCAGGGAACAAGGGCAACATCTCCACCGCGTCGCCTCCGGCTGCATTATTCTTCTTGCCCTCCGGCAGGAAGCCTGCCCTGCCAGAGGGCCGGCCATGGGCTGAAAACTGCGAACACCGTCAGGGCGGCCCCGGCACGGAATGTCAGGGATACAGGGCGGCGGCCGGCCGCCGCCAGATAAGCCGGGCAGCGCAGCCAGCGCGTGCCCCGGCGCGCACCGGCAGCGGTGCTTCCCCTGTTCAGCGGTGCTGGCTTTTATCTTTACCTTAGGAGGCTTTGCAATGGACCTTTTGCAGGCAAACGTGAAACACTGTTATTTCCGCTATCTGCGCGCCGCGTTCGGCAGCGCGCTCATCAGCTCTGTATACAGCATGGTGGACATGGCCATGGTGGGGCAGTATCAGGGGCCGGACGGCACCGCCGCGCTGGCCGTGGTGGCGCCGGTGTGGAACATTATCTACAGCCTTGGCCTTCTGGCGGGCATCGGCGGCTGTGTGCTGGGCAGCGCCGCAAAGGGGCGCGGCGACGAACGCACAAAAAACGAATATTTCACCGCCGCGTGCATCTGCGCAGGCGTGCTGGCCGCCGCGAGCTGGGCCGCCGTGCTGCTTTGGCAGACGCCCATGCTTCGCGCCTTCGGGGCAGACGGCACGCTGCTTTCCATCGCGCGGCAATACCTGCAGCCCATCCGCTTTGCGGTGCCGCTGTTCCTCATCAACCAGATGCTGGCCGCCTGGCTGCGCAACGACGGCGCGCCCGGCCTTGCCACGGCGGCGGTGCTGGCGGGCGGTGTTTTCAATATATTCGGAGATTACGCCTTTGTGTTCCTGCTGGACACCGGCGCCTGGGGCGCCGGTCTTGCCACAGCTTTGGGCGCGGCCATCAGCTTTGCCGTCATGCTGGGGCACTTTTTCTCGAAAAAGAACACGCTGCGCCTTGTGCGGCCCGCAAGGCTGGCGGGCAAGCTTCGGCAAATCGTGACGGCGGGCTTTTCCACCTTTTTCATCGACATCGCCATGGGCCTGCTCACCATGCTGTTCAACCGGCAGATTATGCGCTGGCTGGGTGCGGACGCGCTGGCGGTGTATGGTGTGATTGTAAATATCAGCACCTTTGTGCAGTGCTGCGCCTACAGCGTGGGCCAGGCCGCCCAGCCCATCATTTCTGTGAATTTCGGCGCGCGGCAGTGGGGGCGCATCCGCCAGACGCTGCGCTGCGCGTTGTGCGCCGCCGCCTTTTTCAGTATTGTGTGGACGGCGCTGGTGTTCGCCTTCCCGCATGGGTTTGTGCGCATCTTCATGGCGCCCACGCCTCAAATCTTGCGCATCGCGCCGTCCATTCTGCGCAGCTACGGCCTCTCGTTCCTTCTTCTGCCGCTGAATATCTTCTCCACCTATTACTTCCAGGCGCTGATGAAGCCGGGCGCGGCGTTCTTCGTCTCGGTGGCGCGCGGCCTCGTGCTCAGCGGCGCGCTCATCCTGCTGCTGCCCGCCCTTGTGGCGCCCAATGCTCTGTGGCTTGCCATGCCCGTCACCGAGGCCGTGGTGGCCACGGCAGCCGCCGTACTGATGGTGCGCTATACGCGCGCACTGGGCACCAGTGCGGCAAAGGCGTGCGAAAAGCCGGCTTAACCGGGCAACATGCGCCCGCCCCGCAGGGGCCCGGCACAGGCCTGCGCCCCTGCACACATACAATTTATTTCACCCGCAGCCCGTTTACAGGCCGCGGGTGCTCTAACAGGGGCTTTCCGCCTGTAATATCCTGCTGTCAACGGCCCGCCCTGCCCGGCGCTGCAGGGGAAGGCCCTGTGCTGAGAGGCACCTTCACCGGCAAAGCCCGTGCTTTTGCCACAGGCCCAGCCTGCCACGGGCGGGCCGGGCCCGCACCGGGCGCGGGAAGGGTGCCGGGCGCCCGCATCTTACAAAAGCGGCGCAAACAGCCGCAGCACTGCGCTGAACAAAGCGCCCCAGAAGCCGGTGCGGCAGTCTTCCAAATGCACCTCGCGCGAGGCGGCAAACGTTTGCAGCATGTCCTGCTTCAAATCTGCCAGCGCAGGGCAGCCGTACAGCAGCGTGCCGCACTCGAAATGCAGGTACAGGCTTCGGAAATCCATATTGATAGTGCCCACTACGCCCACAGCGTCGTCGGCAAGGTAGCTTTTGGCGTGCACGAAGCCGGGCGTATATTCGTATATCCGCACGCCTGCGCGCAGCAGCGAGGCATAGTATGAGCGCGTCAGCTGGAACACCGTGGGCTTGTCCGGGATGCCGGGCGTCAGAATACGCACGTCCACCCCGCGCTTTGCGGCAAGGCACAGCGCCGTCTGCATCTCATTGGAAATGGCAAGGTAGGGCGTGGCAATATACACATAGTCCTTCGCCTGCGCCAGAATATCAATATACACGTTCTCGGCCACGGGCTCCGCGTCCAGCGGGGAATCGCCAAAGGGCTGCACAAAGCCGCCCGCCTCGCCCGCACCTCCGGCGGGTGCGGGAAGGCCGGGCCGGTAGGGTAAAAAATCTGTGTCCTCGGGGCGCATGGCGTTCCATGTCTCCAAAAACATCAGGGTAAAGTTCCACACCGCATCGCCCCGCAGCATCACGCCCGTGTCCTTCCACACGCCGTGCGGGTGTGTGACGTTAATGTATTCGTCCGACAAATTGATGCCGCCTGTAAACGCCGTGTGGCCGTCTATGACAAGGATTTTCCGGTGGTCCCGGTTATTCATCACAAGGCTCACCAGCGGCACGAACGGGTTAAAGGCAAGGCAGCGGATGCCCTTTTGCTCCAGCTCACGCCAGTAGCCGCCCGGCAGCAGGGCCACGCTGCCCAAATCGTCATACATCAGGCGCACCTGCACGCCCTCGCGCGCCTTGCGCTCCAGCACAGCCAGAATGCTCTGCCACATGCCAGAGTACTGCCGGATGATGAAATACTCCATAAAAATATAGTGCTGCGCGGCCTCCAGCTCCTTCAGCATGGCGGCATACATATCCTGCCCGATGGGGTAATACTGCACCGATGTGTTCGCCCACACGGGGTACCCGCCGCATTCCGCCACATAGCGCGCCGTGGCGCGCTCGCGCGCGGGCAGCCTGTCCAGCACAGTGCTGTCCTGCGCCAGAAGCGGGCGCGTGCCCTTCATGGCACGGGCAAATTTTTCGCGCATGCGGCGCTCGGGCCGTTTGTTTCCGAACACCACATACAAAAGCCCGCCCAGCAGCGGCACCAGAAGTATGAGGATAATCCAAACAATTTTATAGGCGGGGTTATCGTCCTTGCGCACAATATACAGCACGATGAGGATGCTGAGCGCCGTGAACACCGCGCCCACCCACGGCGCATAGTGCGCCAGCCTTGTGAACCACACCAGCAGCCACGCCGCCTGGATGAGAATGAGCGCCGCCGTCACCGCAATGCGCCCAAACACCTTTTGCGAAAGCTTTTTCATTCCCGTTCCTCCCGCGTCATGCCCGCGCCGCAGCGGCTTTGGGCCCACAGACGGCACGCCCAAAGCCGCCTGCGCGGCCCATACCCTGATACTATCACGCCGGAGAAAAAAGTGCAAATAGGCTTTTACCTGCCGCACAGGGCGGGGTGCCCATGCGCCTGCATGCGGCAAAGCCCCCGCTGCCGGTGCCGGCCGCGGGGGCTTTGCTGTGTCAGTATCATTTTCGGCACACACTCAGCGCGCCGCCCCCTTCAAAAGCCGCCGCTCCACCGCCGTCCCCACGGCAAAGGCGCACGCCCCCTTGCAGGCGTCCGGCAGGACAAAGGGCCATACGCAGAAAGCAAGGCTCTGCCCCAGCGAGGTACCCGTTATCCCCATAAACCACACGGTGCCCAGCGCATAGCACAGCACAAGGCCCAGCACCATGCCTGCGGCTGTCAGCCACCAGCGGCCAAAGCGGCGCGCCATTGCCGTGCACCATGCAATGCACACATAGCCCAGCACATACCCGCCTGTTTTGCCTACCAGCACAGCAGGCCCGCCCAGAAAGCCCGCGAACACCGGGATGCCGATGACGCCCAGCGCCATATATACGCACATAGAGCACACGGCCCACGCCGGGCGCAGCAGCATGCCCGCTAAAAACGCCCCCAGCACCGCCAGGTTGAAGGGCACAGGGCCAATGGGAAGCTGAAGCTGCGCCAGCACCGCCGTCAGTGCCGCCAGCAGCGCCGCGCGCAGGGCCATGTTCAGGTTTAGCTTTGTTTTCATACAGGTTCCTCCTCTTCCTTTTTCATGCGAAGGCTCACTTCCCCGAACGACACCTCGTGCTCGCCTTCTTCCGTGCGAACCACAAGGTGCCCGGCCTGTGTGATGCGCACGGCATACGCGGGAACGGCCGCCCCGCCCCGAAGCAGCGTGACATCGTGCCCGGGCACAAAATTGTGCGCAATATACTCCGGCATAAAGGGGGCCCGCGGCAGAACCGCGCTGAGCGCAAGAAGCTCATCCGTTACGGCGGCGGCCAGTGCGCAGCGCGGCACTGGCTGGCCGGGCGCATACAGCGCGCCCACAATGTCCTCAAGGCCCTCGCCCCAGCCGCCCTGCGGGCGCACAAGGTCGATTCCGATACCCACCACCATGTGGTCCAGCCCACCGGATTCCACGTCCGTCACTGCCTCAGTGAGAATGCCGCAGCACTTTTTCCCCTGCCAGTATAGGTCGTTCACCCATTTGATGGCAAGCTCTTTTCCGCACACAGCCTTCACCGCACGGCGCACGGCAACCGCCGCAGCACAGGTGGTGAGGGCGGCGTCCTGCATGGGCAGGCCCGTTTTCAAAATGACAGAGAGGTACAGCCCCGCGCCCTCGGGCGAGGCAAAACTGCGCCCGCGCCGCCCGCGGCCGGCCGTCTGCATGCCTGCGGCCACCAGCGTGCCGTGGCCTGCGCCGCCTGCGGCCAGCTTTTTGGCGTAAAGGTTGGTGGAATCCACACAGGGCAGCACATGCGTTTCGCCCGCGCTGCGGCGGAATGCCTGCACACCCTCGCGGCACAGCACCTCGCCGCCCGCCCCGGCCAGCACATAGCCGCGCCCTGCCTCGCTGTGCACGGCATGGCCCTGCTTTTGCAGCTCTTTCACAGCCTTCCACACCGCCGCGCGGGAGACGCCCAGCACGTCCGCCAGCCGCTGGCCGGACACCGGCGCCCCCTGTGCCGACAGCAGCGCCGCCAGCACGTTTTCTTTCACAGCCATATTCCCGCCGCCTTCCATATCTATCGTTTCTGCGCCGGGCGCGCCCATGCTTTTGGCCCGCGTTTGCCGCGCGGCAGCACCGCACCAGCACCGCTTCGCCCCAATCCGCCCTGCGGTTCCTGCTTGTCAAAAGCGCGGCGTCTGTCCGCTAAACACCTGTTCCGTCTCTGGCCCGCGCCTGTGATGCAGGGCTATCATACCACATTTCCGCCTCATTTGTAAACCAAAACATCATTTTCAGTTTACATAAAGAGTGAAAAAACAGCGGGCCGTCCCTCCGGCCCGCTGTGCGCGGGGCCTGCGGCCTACCTCCATGGCTAGAAATAGCCGCGCCCCTTCAGCATGCCCAGTATGGTGAGCAAAACAATGGCAGCCACGCATGCGCCGATAAACCAGTCGATATATTTCACCGGCACACGGCGGAAGCGTTCATACAGCCGCTCCTTCAGGCTGCGCGGATGATGATGTCTTTTTCTTCGTGCGCGCCGCCTTCCGGCGCAGGCTGCTGTGAAGCACAAGGCATCTTGCCTTTTTCCTGCTGCGCACCCATGCGCGCCCCCCTCCTTTCCTTCACGAAAGGCAGAGGGCCGCCGCAGCGGCCCCCCTTGCCGGAACGCATATGCTTATTTCTTCGCAAGATATTTGCGAAGACCCATCGCAACGTGACGAAGCCCTGCACAATAAAGATATAGACCGGGTCCACGCCCATGAACTGCAGGCAGATCTTTAGCACCTCGAACACCAGCACGCCGATGAGCACGCCGCTCACCTTGCCCACGCCGCCGTTTGTGGAAACGCCGCCGATGCTGCAGGCCGCAATAGCCTCCGGCTCATAGCCGAAGCCGGCCGCTGTGGAAACGTCACCCATCTTAGCCCCCAGCAGAAAGCCGCCGCCCCCTGCTTCTGAAAAGCACAGCAAAGCCCCCGCGGCAGGCATACCGCGGGGGCTTTGCGCTTTTTTCACTTCATCGTATGCACCCGCCCAAAGGCGGCGCCGGCCGTCACTTGACTACGATTAACTCATACGTCTGCGTGCCGAGGCCTATCTTCTCGCCGTGCTCCATACAGCTTTTCCAGTTGGTCTCAGGCGAGGTATTGGTAAAGTGGTCGTGGTGGTCGCATGCCCCCTCCCGGCTGAGGTTCTCATCCAGCAGGCTTCCTGGTATTACGGGCATGGCGTTGCACGCCTCGGCACAGGCCACGTCCAGCGCAACGGGGTCAAAGCTGGCGAACATGCCCACATCCGGGATAATGGCCGCATCGTTTTCCCCGTGGCAGTCACAGTAGGGCGACACCTGGTTCACAATATTGATATAGAACGCCGGGCGGCCGTCCACCACAGCCTTGGCGTACTCGGCCATTTTGCAGTTCAGCTCGTCGTTGGCCGCGTCATTGGCAGCGTACACGGCGTCAAAGTTGCACGCGCCGATGCAGCGCCCGCAGCCCACGCACTTCGCATGGTCGATGCCCGCCTTGCGGTTTTCATCAAACGAAATTGCGCCGTGGGCACAGTTTTTCATGCATACCCCGCACGAACGGCACAGTGCTTTGTCCACCGAGGGCTTGCCGGAAGAGTGCATGTCCATTTTTCCCGCGCGCGAGCCGCAGCCCATGCCCACATTCTTCACCGCGCCGCCGAAGCCCGTGCACTCGTGCCCCTTGAAGTGGGAAAGGGCAATGAACACGTCTGCGTCCATCACGGCGCGCCCAATCAGCGCGTTTTTGATGTACTGGCCGCCACGCACCGGCACAGCCACCTCATCCGTGCCCTTCAGGCCGTCTGCAATGATAATCTGACAGCCCGTGGAAAACGGCGAATAGCCGTTTTCGTAGGCGGCGTCCATATGGTCCAGCGCATTCTTGCGGCGGCCCACATACAGGGTGTTGCAATCTGTCAGAAAGGGCTTGCCCCCCTGCGCCTTCACCATATCGGCCACTGTTTTGGCAAAGTTCGGGCGGAGAAAGGAAAGGTTGCCCGGCTCACCGAAATGGATTTTGATGGCGGCGTATTTGTCCTTGAAGTCGATTGTCTCAAAGCCTGCGCGGCGCATCAGCTTTTCCAGCTTCTGCTGCAGGCTCGTGCCCGGGCGGGCACGCATATCGGTAAAATATACTTTTGAAGGTTCCATCAGAACACATCCTCCTTCTTTCAGGCCGCGCGCAAAGCGCGCGGCGCTTCTCTCCGTTTTTTTATTATGAAGCATCCAGCTTTTCCCGTCAAGCGGGCCCCGTCAAGATTTTTTCAAAAAGCCCTTGATTTTGCAAAAGGGTTTTGCTATAATAATCAAGCACTCTTCTGATACGAGACAGGCACTTCTCGTGCTGGCATAGCTCAGCTGGTAGAGCAGCTGATTTGTAATCAGCAGGTCGGGGGTTCGAATCCGTCTGCCAGCTCCATTAGGAATTTATAAGGTGTACCAAAACTGCGGTACACCTTTTTTCATCCCCGTAAGCGTGTGAGAAATGTATGCAACTTTGCATATACCTCTTTATGGGACGCGAAGGCTTGAAATATCAATGAGACATTTGAGGCCGCATTACTGATTATAAGTACCGTTCATATTCTTTTCGGGTACTCGCTTATCGAAATATCGTTTTTTCACTGCAAATAAAAGCGTATCAAAAACTATCACTCGAAGAATGACGGTTTTTGATACGCTTTTACGCTTTGTAGCATTATTTTAACTATAAGTCTCTTTTTGTGATATATTACATCCCCCACTAATTTCGAGTTTTGAAAAAGAAACCAAAAAGCATGAATTGTGTATATTGTAAGCAAGAGGTACTGTTCGCCCAATATTGCGGGATGTGTGACTGGAACCAACTCGTTTCCCCAAAAGCTTTCACACTCCGGGCCATACACGACCGCTGGATGCCCCGGCGATATATGAAAATCGGCATCAAAACCAAACCCGACTATGATAACGCACAGAACAAGTTGAAGCTCTTACGGGATGTACCCGCATCCGAAATTGGGGTAGATAATTTGCAGGACATCCTGGACTATGGCCGCGGTGACTCTGTGAGAGCGCAGGTCAAAGTTCGTTTGATGAGCTTACCTGATTGGCCAATTCTGTTCAGCAGAGAAACTGCGTTTCCATAAAAAATTTCTTTTTTCTCCGTGGCTGTCAAATCCGAATTTTCTACCATGTCCCGAGTTCGAAAAAAATCCCCCCAGGGGTGATCTGAACCAAAAAGCACACGTTCCACCCCCAATTCACGTACCATAAGCCCAAACTCTTTTGCCTCCATTCTTCGGATAGCAAGAGCTGTATCTACTAAAACCGGCATTTGTTTTAACAGATCCAATTCATGGCTGTTCATATCAATTCCACCCATATGAGCACAGATGAATGGTGCACCTTGAAATGCGTCGATTACTCGTGCCACTGTATGAGGCAATACAAGGTGATTAGGGGATTTTGCAGAATCTCCGCAGTGTACAATCGTTGCCATTCCAAGACTACCAATTTTTCGATACAAGGGAATATTTTTTGTGTCATCAAAATCAAAATTTTGGTGCCCTGTATGAAATTTGATTCCCCGAATTCCCTGTTGGTACAGATACTCTACTTCCTGTAAAGCATTTTTCGCCGCCGGATGCACAGACCCGAAGGGGATAAATTCTTCGCAGGTACTCTGTGCGGCAAAACGGTTTACGTTTGCCATCGTATCCGGACGTGTGGCCATATTTAGTAGAACACTTTTTTCCACATGGTGTTGCCTCATCCATTCCCGCTGTGTGTCCAGCGTACCGTCCACCTGATAATAATTCTCTTTTACTGAGTCCACAGCCCGCTTTGCCAAAAAAGCCGGATAACAATGAACATGAAAATCGATCATTGCAAATCCATGCATTTTGCCATCCCCCTTGTCAGCATAAAAACAAAGGCATTCCCACGTCTACTCCGGCGGGAGAACACCTTCCGATTGTTTTGTGTGTCACTCACTTAAGACCTCTGCGCTTTGTCGCATTTCTTCGACTATTGACTTGGCCCGCTGCGCTTTCTTGGCCATTTCCGAATTGGTAAGCCAAACCGTGCTGTTTCCTCTTTCTGTTTCAAAACTAATATAACCGCGCATCAGAGCGGGGCTCTTAAAACGAACACTCTTTACTTCTTGCGCATAAAAATCGGTGGGAGAATGCATCACAGACTGGTAGAGTAAGCCAAACCAACCCTTTCGGCCAATATGAATCCGTCCATCATATCCAATTTCAATTTGACCATTTTTCGCCCGAAAAGAGAGTACACCGTTGTCCATAATTGTCCTCCTACACCATTCAGATGAAAGTGTTTTTAATCGTTGTCTTTTTCTCTGGTTTCATAATCCAGTAAAACCACCATCGATTGGGCGCTTTGACTCTTTTGTACCGGCATCAATTCCAACGATATGCCATTCTTTTTTTCTATATCGCCCCTCCATATTGCAAGGAACGTCTCCAGTGGAGCCAACTGCTTCAGCGTGCACTGAGCTGTTTTATAATGAATGGGCAATATGTAACGCGGTGACAATTGAGCAATCATTTTCACAACTTGTTCCGGCTCAACTGTAAAACAGCCCCCCACCGGAATGGCCAAAACATCGGCACCTTCGGCAAATTTTTGAAATTCTTTTGATAACGGATGGCCAATATCCCCCATATGGACCAACGTCACGCCATCTGCCTTTATTTGATAAATGCGATTTTCTCCCCGAAGTGCACCCTGTTCATTATCATGAAAACTGTCCATCTCTGCAATTGAAAATGGGCCCGCCTGCATCTGAGCACTTACCTGAGGAATTATAGTTGCATTTGGGAACAGATAAACCGCATTGTGATCTTCATGTTCATGACTAGTTGTAATATAATCTGCTTGCCTATTTTTCAAAATATATCCGTACTTTTCGGCCGGCGGATCCATAATCAGCATTTCTCCACTATCGGCGATGCAGCGTAGACAAGCATGTCCCACATACTCTATCCGCACTTTCGCATCCCCCTCCTTTTGCCTGTTTAAGGAAGCCCGGGGAAACTCCCCGGGCATTTCTATCCACGCATTATCAAACAACAACTGAGGAAACGATTTGATCAATTATCCTACAAAGGGTAGGAAAATCGGCGTGCACACAATAACCACAATGCAAGCCAGTGCATTCCACACGATATTGACCTTTGTATAGTCTTTGAACCGATAGCCGCCCTGCATGGTCATTGTAATGACAGAGGCTCCAATCGGAGTAGAATACGGCATATTCGCGCCCCAAACAACACCAACTACAAACGGCATCGCATTGAAGCCAAGTGTAGCAGCAACGGTCAGGGCAATGGGGGTAAGAATTAATGCAGTGCCGATATTGGTCATAACGTTGGTCATAATTGTAGCCAAAATCACGAACACTGCCAGATAGAGGATTGCCGGAGAGGTTGCACCCAACAGATTGATGCAGGCATTCGCGATCATATCCGCGGCACCGGACGATTTAACGCCAGCCGCAAAACCCACGCCGCCGGCGATAACGCCCAATGTGTTCCAGTCAGTGGTCTCCCACATACGTTTGACACTGATGGAACCAAAGATACATACCAGCATGGCACCAAGCAAACCGATGATAGCAATATCCTGCCAGTTGACCAACGTCAAAGTAATGCAGAAAACCAGAACAACAAGGGGAATCCACATACGAAAATCTTTTGGATTGCCCTCTCTGACTTCTTTGGGATTGTTCGTCTGAACAGCTTCATCCGGATCCGGGAAATCAAAAGTTTTCAGTTGCATTTTGTAACCGACGAGGAAATACCACACCAACATGATGACTACAACGCCGATACCTGGTCCAAAAAGCGTCCACATTCCCATCTGATCAACGCCATATTCAGGCAGAAGCGCATTGATAGATAGCTGTGTAGTGGAGCCGATCAGGGTACAACCACCGCCGGCGACGCTCGCCATGCCAATGCCCATGTACAAATTTTTCTTTTTGAATTTTCCGTTGGAGCTCGCTGCTATCGCGGCCGCGATGCTCATGAAGATAACCACAACGCTGGTGTTCGAAAGGAACATAGAGAATACAGCGGCTAGTGCCATCAGAACGATCAACGTTCCCTTCTCACCGAAGCGGAATACGGACATCAATTTTTTGCCCAGATAGGCCGCGCAACCAGTTTCCGCCAATGCGCTGCCAACCACCGCAATACCGAAGCAAAACAATGTAACCGTGTTGGAAAATCCGGCCTCAACATCTGCTGGCTTGATAATTCCCAAAATACACATCGCCAGAGACGCGGAAATAGCAGTCACCGCTGGTTTAAAGAACTCTGTTGCAAACAGAATCAGGGTGATGAGCAAAATTCCCAATGCAAGATAAGCCTGCATAAACTATAAGCCTCCTTATAAAAGATTTCGACCTCATTGGCCAAGACAAGAGATTCTGCCTTTCCCAGTGGTTGTTTGAAACATGCTCAAAGTGATACAGTATATTTTTCAACAATATTCCAATTTACTTCTACGCCGTTGCCAGGTTCATCCGGTAAAATCATCATGCCGTTTCGAATTTCAAGCTGCTTTATCAACATACTCTCCCGATACATACCCTTTTTGTAGTATGCAATTTCACAGGGCAGGCAAACCTGTTTGCTGCTAGCGGCCATTTGAAGGCCCGCTGCACACCCAAGATCCGTCTCAGCCTGTGTGCTGATTTGCACCGGCATATCGTTCATTTCTGCTAAATGTACCAGCTTTTTGGACAAAGTAAATCCCGTACGTGGGATCTTAATACCCAGCCGGCGGATCGCACCAACCTGCATCTGGCGGTAAGTATCCGGAACCGTAAACGTACTCTCATCGGAAAGAAGTGCGATCTCCGGAAAATTGCGTGTAAACTCTGTGCGGGCCACATCATCCCAAACCGGAACCGGCTCTTCAATCGCGTCAATTACGCCGCTCAGTTCTTTACCTACGCGAATTAACTCTTCCCTCGAATACAGTTGGTTGGGATCAATATTGATTTGGAATCCTTTGGGAGCCATACGGCGAATTTCCTTGGCCAGTTCAATGTCCTGTTCACAGTGACCGGCCTTCATTTTGATAGCCATATAGCCCTCATCCATGATACGCTTGGTCTCTTCCAAGATGTGGTCTCTTTCAAACCAAGAACCACCGGATACCCAGCACAGAGGAACTCCCTTGCGATAAGGTCCCCCCAGTAGCTCGGCCGTTGAAATGCCGAGGAGCTTGCCGTTTAAATCATGTAAAGCAACGTCTACAGAGCCTTTTGCCGCAAAGTTGTACGGAGTCTCGCTCATTTTCTCCCACAAAAGCTCTGTATTCATCGAATCCATACCGATCAACGCGGGAATGATGGATTTTCGAAGCACTGTACAAATAGAAAGCTGCGTCTCACCGTAGATACCTGTGCGAGGCACCGCTTCACTGATTCCGTAGGTTCCGTCCTCCGCGATAATTTTGATTAACGTATGTTCCGCTACACTGATGCGGCCATTGGCCCAGTGCGTCTCATAAGTTTGCGGAATTTGGAGAGGAATCAGTTGAATGTCTTTAATTTTCATGCAAAAAACATCTCCTCTTCATGTTGGCTTCTTCACGTTGAATAGGGACAGGATCTCCGTCACCTCAATTTTTGCATCAGGTATCTTGCAGGAAGTTATCGATCAATTCGCAAACCACTTCCGGAGCTTCCACGATGATGAAGTGTCCATAGCCGGGAACCTTTTCGAATACAACTTTCTTGGCATTGGTCATGCCTTCTATTGCTGTGTGGTAGTAATGTTCTGGCACGTTCCAGTCATCCTCACCACGAATGAGTAAACATGGGCAGGTAATCTGCCCCAGTTCAGACGTTACATCGTAGTTATTATAAATAGATAGGTCGGCCTTTTTGGCCCGGCCACACTCTTGGCAAACGCCCCACATAATGAAGTCGTGCGCTTCGGGTGGACATTTTTTGCCACATAGGCTTTCAGAAAAGTCCCAATGAGAGTGCTGACAGCTTACATAAGGATTATCAAGCAGATCTACAGTAGTGCCATATGCAGTACCCATAGCCTTAATTTTGGGAGAACCTTGCATGGAAACCATCGCCTTCACCGGATAAGTCTCTGCAACGTGATAAACCATGTTGCCACCCACAGAGCAACCAATGATAATGGGATCTTCAATGTTCATTACCTGAATGAAATCCCAAACGAACTTTCCATACTCTTTATAATCGCCGATTCCTACATTTCCTGGAAGAGGCCAGGTTTTTCCATGCGCAGGCATGTCAAAAGCTACCATATTGTATTTATCCGCAAAAATTTCCATCATTCCATGATATTGACGGCTTTCACGTCCTGCTGTATGCAGACACACAATGGTTCCTTTAGGATTATGAGGACCATTGTTGGTTTCGTAATAAGTTTTAATGCCATCTACCATGACGTATCCACCTGTAATCGTCATATTCTTTTCTCCTTTCCTATTCCGGATTTGCCATCAATCACAAATTGCTTTTGCGGCCAGACGCATTACCTGTGCAATAACAGCATTGTTCTGTCGGTTTGCCAAAGCACTTCCCAGATTTTCAAAGCACAGAGGATTGTGCTTAATGGATGTGGCCAGTTGAAAATTGCGATGTTTGAAGAAATCTTCCCACTGCTCTGCGCTTCCGCTGATGCCCACATAATATCCATTGGCGGGTTTACCCATGTAAATGTCAATCATCTTGCCCTTATAAAAGAACATGTTGTAAGGAACCTTGTTGAAAATGAACGTCATATCACCCGTGAAAAAGCGGCCGTCCCAATAGTTCAAAAAGGCCTCCGCCTCAGGGCCATTGATCATTTCCTGCAGCTTTTTGAATTTCTCCAGTCTTTCCATATCGGTCATAGTAGGAACCTCCTGTTTTTAATATTTTCGGATGTGCTTGATTCACATCATGCTTCCACCTTTTTCAAGAACTCCAGAATGGTATCACATACCAATTGAGGAGCCTCTTGCGGATTGTAATGAGCCGTCCCTGATAAAATGGTATATTGGAGATGTTTTGCATTGGTCAGGCGGTCGAGCATCTGCTGGAAGGCTTCATCCCGAATCGTCCAGTCCTCATCGCCGCGTAAAACCAATACCGGACAAGTTACCTTATCCATATCTGCACGCACGTCAAAACCGTTATATACTCCGCCATAGTCTGCTTTTTTGACCCGTCCAATTTCTGTCATGACACCCCATAGAATAAACTCACGGTCCTCTGGAGCAGTGGCACTTCCAATCAGACTGTCGGTAAAGTCTATATGCGAATGTTGCACACTGGCATAGGGATGATCCAAGTTATCAGAAACCGATTTATCCACATGTGGTGAGTAATCAGTTCCCGCCATCGTTACAATGGCACGAACTGGAATCCGTTGAGCAAGATAAAACACCACATTCCCACCCAATGCACAACCTACACACAGAGGATTTTCAATTTCGAGAACACGAAGTGCATCAATGATAAAGTCACAATACTCATGATGCTCCGATAAGCATTTATTTCCCGGTAACGGCATGGATTTTCCATGGCCCGGCATATCAAAGCATACCGCTTCCATCGTGTTCTCCAAGTACTCCATCATGGCATGATATTGTCTTGTTTCACGCCCAGCGGAACCAAAACAAACCATTACGCCATTTTCCTTGGGACCATTGTTTGTTTCTACAAACGTTTTAATGCCATTGACCTGAACATATCGTGAGGTAATCATGTAAAATCTCCTCTTGTCTATGGGACTCCACCATCAGATGATGCCGGCCTCTGCCATTTCTTGAATCTTATCTTCTGTATATCCCAGTACGCTGGAATAGATTTCCTTATTGTGCTCTCCCAACCGCGGTGCCGGGCATCGAATCTCGGGCATGGTCTCCGACATCTTTACCGCTGAATTGGTAAACCGCATCTTACCTACTTCTGGATCATCGATTTCCGGGAACATATTACGTGCTCCCCCAATCTGTTCATTGGCTACCACTCGATCTAGACTCAAAATCGGCGCACATGCAAATCCCTTGGGCAAAAGCGTATTAATAATTTCATCAGTTGTAAGGGTGGTGGTCCATGCCTCCACAATTTTGTCAAGTTCTGCGCGATTTTGCACACGCAAAGCGTTGGTTGCAAATCGAGAATCATCCACCAGCTCCGGATGACCCATGGTGTTGCAGAGAATCGCCCAGAATTTTGGAGCACTTCCGTTGATCACCATATAACCATCTTTCGTATGATATCCACCACCTGGAGCCGAGGAAGTATAGCAGTTACCATTCTTGGTAGGCACCTTTCCCGTGGATAGATACACCTGCATCATACTGGCTTCTGCCACTACACAACCATCCGTCAGCGAAATATCAATTTTTTGGCCCTTGCCCGTATGATCGCGATAGCGAAGAGCCGCCAATACTCCAATGACCAAATTCAGGCCACCCATTACATCGCCAAAAGATGCACCACAGCGCACCGGATCTGAATCGGGCCAACCTGTAATACTCATCACCCCGCTCCACGCCTGTGACATCGTATCGTAACCAGCGCGGTTTTTATAAGGGCCGGTAGCTCCGAACCCGGAAATGCTTCCGTAAATCAAACGTGGATTAACCTCTTTCAGAACGTCGTATCCCAGGCCCAATTTTTCCATCGTGCCTGGGCGGAAATTCTCGATCAAAACATCCACGTTTTTCACAAGTTCCAGCAAAACGTCTTTGCCTTTTTTCAGGTCCAGCGTAATTCCCTTTTTGCTGCGGTTGAAATTTTTGTAATAGCAGCTCACTCCATTTTTCATAGGAGCAAAGTTGCGGCTGTCATCGCCTTTGACTGGCTGTTCCAGTTTGATTACCTCGGCCCCCATATCACCGAGCAAGGCACCGGCAGACGGAGTTGCAAGCACGCGCCCCATGTCAAGAACGCGAATTCCTTCCAATGCTGATTTCATATTTTTTCTCCTTTATCCCAACTCATTACCCAAAATCATACATGCCGCGATTTGAGGCGGTCCGCCAAAGGTCTGAGAAAGGCCTCTATGAACATTTTTCAGTTGACGTTCTGGATTATCGACTTTTCCCTGCAACTGTTTATAAATCTCGTACGTCATGCGGATACCGCTGGCACCTACAGGATGTCCAAAACATTTCAGGCCACCGTCCACGTTGATGGGCAGACCGCCGGTCCGTTCAAAAAAGCCACTCTCAATATCCTCCTTCGCACCGCCGCGAGGACTAAATCCAAAATCCTCGTAAATGCACAGCTCTGTAATGGAGAAGCAGTCGTGCACTTCCGCGAGATCGAGCTCTTCACGGGGGTTTTTAATGCCCGCCATGTCGTAGGCCATCTGCGCACATTTGCGCAAAGCCTCAAAACTCGTCCAATCAAAATCACGAGGACGATAGTGAGGTGTGATCATATCTGTGGCACACCCAAAGCCCTTGATGTAAATCGGATCCGGACGGAATTTCTTGGCTAGGGACGCTCGCGTAATAATGGCAGCGGCACCACCATCAGAAGTTCCGCAGCAGTCATATAGCCCCAGAGGTGAAGCAATTAAAGGTGCTTTCATAACCTGTTCCAATGTCAGTACATTGTGAAAATGAGCACGAGGTGTCAAGGAACCATTGTAATGATTCTTTACATCAATTTTGGCCAGCAGTCGCTTTCCTTCGTCATAGGTCAATCCATATTTTTTGAAATAGGCTTCCGCAATCAGTGCAAAGGACCCGGGCGCATCGCGCCGAGTCTCACGCACGGGGTTCAGCCCACGGCCAACGCCCAAACCGCCAGCGCCTTTATCCTTCAGTTTTTCCGCGCCGATTGCCATAGCAATATCACACATACCGCTTTCCACTGCAAGACAGGCATTGATCAGTGCAATGTGGCCGGCCGTACACCAATTTTCATTGCGGGTCACGGGAATGCCATGAAGTTTCAGCGCATCCGTCACCGGTGTACCGGAACAGTTATTGGGCGCATTGGTGTTGGCAAAGTAGCACACCTGCACCTCTTTTGGCCCAATGCCAGCATCCTCGAATGCTTCAAAGGCCGCATCAATAATCAGGTCATCCAGTCCAGTGTCCCAACGTTCACCAAATTTTGTACAGCCCATGCCGATAATTGCCAAATCGTCTTTGAATCCATTTGCAAAATAAGCCATATTATACCCCTTCCCTTCTCAGCGGACGCAATTTCCAGAAGTAGTTGGGGAAACTCCCCAACTCATGCATGCGTCGGAACGTAAATTCAACATTCATACCAACCTTCACGTTTTCGCGTTCAAAATCGGTCATGATTGTGTAAATACGCGCGCCGTTCGGATCTTCGGCAACTGCCTGGATCAGAAGGGGATCATCGCTGCGTCCTGCATATTGGTCCACGGAGAATGTATAAAGCTTACAGATGTGCTCTGCCGCTGCAAATTCCTCATACTCATCCTTTGCTCCACAATTATCACAGACTCGGTTGATGGGGAACAATGCAGATCCGCATTTTTTACACACACTTCCATGGAGCCGCAAATTGATGCGCTGTTCACGCCAAGTCTGTGCCGTCGAGGCGGGAAGTTTGAATGCGCCGCCCGGTTCGGCCGGGGCAATTCCTCTCCAAGACAAAAATCTTGCATAGGAATCCAGTTCTTTTCGATTCGCTAGATACGTCTCAATTTGATGTACACCACTCAAACGGGAAATTTCCTCTGTAACTGTGAAAACAGCCGCAGTAGCACCATTGCCGTAATCTACCAGCAAAATTTTATCTCCTGCTTGAGCATACTCCAGCGCATGCACGAGTCCTAAAAGTGCCTGTGCGGCGCCAGTATCTCCCACGTTCGACAGGAGCGTATCTACCATTTGTTCAGGAGTAAATCCGTTTTTTGCAGTGGCCTTTCCCAATAGTTTCGCGTTCTGTGCCACCAATACAACTTTCTGGAAGTCCTGTGTAGAAAGCCCTGTCTCACGGAACGTCTTTTTCAGAACCAAACCAACTTCGCGCAAATAGCCTTCCTGATCGCAAAAACGGCCTTCTGCGTGACGCGTATATTTTTCTTGTTCATTGCGCCAATAATCGTTGATTTCCTCATTCACAGAAGTGATATAATCAATCTGCGCAATCACACCGTCCCCGCTTCCGACTACTACCGCAGCAGCACCATCGCCAAATCCGCTCTCCTGAGCTGATTTCGGAAATCCATTTCGCGTATCCGCCGCCGTTACTAAAACATTATGGCCCTCTTTGCTATCGGCAGCGTCTAAAGCTGCTCTCAAAGCGTTGGTACCTGCGCGGGTACTGGTACTGAAATCGGCCGTAAAAACCGTATCATCATCCAAGTCGCAAGCTACAGAAATTAACGCGCTATGTAATTTTTCTGCATAAACGCCCGTGGTGGACGCAAAGTAAAGCGCATCAATGTTTTGACGTTTCACAAACCGGAAACATCCCATTGCTGCTTCAACCGCCATAGTCACACTATCCTCATCCACGTCTGCAATGCTCTTCTCGCCTTTCCCGGACTTAGCTCCCCATGCCTTACTCAAGATTGCCCTTGACAAATAGTGATAGGGCAGATATGCGCCGATCGACTTGATCCCACACTTCAAAATGAGCCACTCCTTTAATGTGATTAATGAAAACCAAATTTTATCGAATATGGTTTATTTATATAATTAGATACTATTTTTTGACATTCCTTTTATTATCAAACATATCACAAATGTCATTTGTATTTCTTCCTACTCTAAATCAAAAAGAAGAATCGATTATCCAATGTTTATAGGATAATTGGTTTTTTCAAAGGAATTTTAGAAACCAAAGATGAAACGCGCCGAGCAAATCGCTACAATCACCACATAGGCTACAATATTGAACGGTCCTCCGATTTTTTGATAATCACGGAAGCTGTAACCTTCCGCCAAAGTCATCGCGTAAGAAGCAACCCCAAGTGGAGTAGCGTAACCGCACATTACGCAGCAGGTAATTGTATAAATCAACAAAGTAGGGTCGATGCCCATTTGATGAGCCAGAGGAATAAAAATGGGAACTAGCAACGAAATGGTCGCTGTATGGGACAACAAGTTAGACATAATAACGCACATAAGACCAACAACCGCGATCACTAGCACGATATTTGCATCCTGGCCCATAGCCTTGACCAAGACATTGGCAATGTATTCTGCTGCACCACTTGCATTCAAGCCGCTGGCCACTCCAAGTGTTGCACCAACGATTATTAACGCGTTCCATCCCATTTTGCTGTAAGCCGTCTTTGCGGAAATACAACCCGTCACAATACACAGGAGTCCCGCCAAAGAAGCCACTACGCCCACCGTCCAAATTCCGGACAAGAAGGCAACGACCATTGCAATCAGAATTACAAAGCAGACATACATTTTAGGATTTGCCTTTGTTTCTGTCTCCTCTTCCTGCTTCATATCCGCCATATAATCAGGAACTGCCGGCATGTAGGCCGTTGCCTTGCACAGAGGTTTATATGCAATGACAGAGAACCAAAGCGCCAACAAAATCAACAACGGGAATCCTGCATATCCCAACTCAAAAAAGGAAAAGGAACGAACACCAGATTCTGCCAAAAGCCCTTGCGCCACCAATTGCGGTGTAGAGCCAACCAATGTACAAGCACCGCCGACCATAGTGGAAATACCAACCGGCATCACAATATGAGAAGCTCTTATCTTTCCATTGGACGAGGCTGCCACGGAACGAATCAGCGGCAAAAACATTGCCATGACCGACGAGTTACTGGTGAAGGCCGACAGAAGGCCACCTGCCAAAATCAGAACAAAAATCATTCGCCGCTCATCGTATCCCACCGCTTTGATAATTTTTTTACCGATGAACTGCGCTGCGCCCGTTTGAAACATCGCCTCACCCACAATCATGGTTCCAGCAATCATAAAGACAATATCGTTGCTGAATCCTGAAAAAACCGTAGATGAATCAATGATACCCGTTACAAAAAATGCTAAACACCCAAGCATTGCCGTAACAGAAAGCGGAAAAATCTCCGAAACAAATCCCACAATCATCAAAAGGATGATTGCAAAGGAAATTACAATTTGTAGCGTCATAGCAAACCCTCCCATGCATTTCTATTCTCCTGCTTTTCCTCCTTTAAATTGCAGGACACCATTCAAATTGCACCTGTATTCTAACATTCTCCTTTTATAGGAGACATCCGATTTCACATTCAAAAAAGGTCCAAATATTACTGCTTTTCTAGAAAATTTTTTCTTCTGTGCTCATTGTCATATATAAAAACGGGCAGGAATTTCTAAATCCTGCCCGTTCTTTATAAAAAATCACATTTCATTGTTCCTGCGAGACTTTGTACAAAAGGTATGCCATATATAGCGACATCCTTCCTTTAATATCAAAATAATTATATCCGGTCAACGCCTGAATCTTTTGAAGTCGATAGCGAAGAGTACTAATATGAATATAGAGTTTTGCAGAAACATTCTCTAGCGTACTATGAAAAAAGCAACATTCCAGTGTTGGCCACAATTCACTTTTATACTTGCGGTCATACTCCAAAATCGGATTGATAATACACTTAAAAAAGGTATCTCCCGCATTGGTGTGCAGGCCGTACGAAATAAGCCCCATTTCAAAGTAATCATCATACAAATACACACGGCTTTCGGGATGCACCATACGTCCATACTGCAACGCATGTTTTGCCTGCTGATAGCACTCCGGCATCTCCCGAAAATCGGTAACCGGCATACTACACCCAATATCTAATCGCTGGTGAGTTACCTTTTCAATAGACGTACTACAGTACTCCATAATTTTACTCATGGTCGCGGCCTTTTTTTCATTTTTATAGGACAAAAGCGCAATATAACGACTTCCTCGAACAAAAACAACAGTGGATTCAAACCTTTGTTGAAACAGGTTTTGAATTACATCCAAAGTACGAGATGAATTTCGCTCTGAAAAATCGTTATCCCTTCCTTTAATCACCACCAGCACATGATGTTCCTGAGGTTCAAAATTCAAAAGTGTTAAACGATCAATGATCACATTTTCATCTTTATGTTCTGAAAACAGAACATCATCCAAGATAGATGCAACCATTTCGCGTTCTGTTTGTACTTTGAGATTATGCTCTAAAAATTTGACACTGAGAGCATTTGCAATTGCTTCCGCAAGAGGTAAAACCAGCTCTGTACGGTTATCTTCTACAACAATGCACAGTACTCCTAAAAATTCCTGCTTTGCTCGGCAAGGAAATATGATGATATTTCCGCATTGCATATAATTCTGCCTGGTCACTTCCTCTTGCTGCACAAAAAAACGGTCCATTGCAGCGCGTACTGCATTTACATCTAAATCCACTGTAAGCGAACTAGCCTCTGCAATTCTCGTTCCCATGGCATCCATGCAGCACCCATAACACTCTATTTTATCACAAAGCAGCTTAATCAATTGTTTCCAAGAGCAATGATGCAAAATCGCATCAAACAGCTCACGGTTCATAATATTAATTTGATCAATAATGACCCGCTGCGTATCAGAAATTAAGGCCAGCGAGCTGCTCAGTATTTCGCGAAAAAACACGTTCTGACTAAAGGTAATCAGCGGAACGTGATACTCTTGCACAATTTCAATGGTCGATGGATCGATCTCGTTGATAAAGCGTCCCAATTTGATACCGATTGCTGCTACATTCGTCTCACACAGCCCGCGAATGATTCTATTGACTTCTTCTAGACTGTCATGATGCGCCGACAAAGTCGTCAGTATAAACACATGAGCCGTCAAGCTATCGAAATGAAAATCCGGTGCTTCCATTACCGTGAAATATTGCACCTCATTTTTCAATCCTTCTGACACCACAACCTGTGCATTTTCACGATAGATATTCAATTTCAATAAATCAGCAACCGTTATGCCCACGAAATACTCCTTTCCCCTTTCGCATCAAAACACGTTAAATTTCCCCGTTCTGCTTCATGAAAGCGATTTCTTCCGACGTATATCCCAACTCTCCAAGGACCTCATAATTGTGTTGTCCCAGCATCGGCGCACAACCGCGCACATACGGGTTAGTTTTCGTCATTTTAATACCTTGATTGGTAATTGTTACTTTTCCTAATTGTGGATGTTCCACATCCACATACATTGCCCGCTCATCTCTAAAATGCGGATTATTGGCGACTTGTGCGACATTCAAAATAGGGGCCGCCGGCAGACCCACTTCTAAAAGCTTTCCCAAAATCTCATCGCTGGAATACTGTATCGTCTCTTTCTCAATAAGATCGTCCAGTTCCAGACGATTTTTTACACGCGCATCTACCGTGACAAACCTCGCATCCTCAATCCACTCTTCGTGCCCTAACACACGAGCCAGTTTTGGCCACTCCCGTGCTTGGCCGGCTGAAATACTGATAACTCCATCCTTTGTATAGTACGTATTGCCCGGAGCCGTTGCCTCAAAGGTATTTCCGCGAGCATCGGGAATTTTTCCGGTGGTAAAATAAATCTGGTTCATGCTGGACAGAGCAACAATGCAAGAATCTACGAGTGCCACATCAATGTACTGACCTTGACCAGTTTGATCCCGATACCGAAGTGCAGCCAAAATAGCACAGCAAGCATTTTGCCCAGCCAAAACATCTGCAATAGAAGCGCCGCAACGAACATGTTCCCCGCCAGTAGAACCCGTGACACTCATTATACCGCTGATTGCTTGGGCAATCGGATCAAAACATGCCCGATTTGCATATGCCCCTCTCTGCCCAAATCCGGAAATCGCCGCATAGATAATACGAGGATTGAGTTTTTCTACCTCTTCATAAGAGAATCCAAGCCGCTCCATTACACCCGGGCGAAAGTTTTCAACCAAAACATCCGCCCGCTGAATGAGCTTGCGTAAAACTTCTTTTCCTTTTTCGGTTTTAAGATTGAGTGTAATCCCACGTTTACTACGGTTAAAAGTAACGAAATAGGTACTTACTCCATCCTGTTTGGGCAAACTGTTTCGCGCAATATCTCCCCTATCTGGAACTTCTACTTTAATCACATCTGCTCCCATATCCGCCAACATCGCAGTACAGTAAGGGGCCGCTACCATTTGCCCCATGTCTATTACTTTTAGCCCTTTCAGGGCAGAACCTTTTTTCAATTCGCTGTACATGAATTCTCACTCACATTTCCGATATTAATATATTTTTCAATAGCTCATCAAAATATATATTTTATTCGCTTTTATCAGGAAGATGTATTTTATTTGACAAGTAACCAGACTCGCAGTTCAAAGCACCCTACAGGATTATGTGCGAGCAAGTGATCTTTTACCACTACCGTGGCTGTAAACGTCTGGCTGTATTCGTAAAACAACGAATCATGACCTACACATAATCCCAATACAATATTGAACTGGGTCTGCTGTTTTTCTAAAAACTTTGCCTGTGCAATGGAGTTACACATAATCTCAAAGCGTTCTGGATGAAGTGTACGCTCTTTGGAAATTTCTGCTCTTGTTTCGAGGGTTCTCCCATTTCAAACATTGCTAAAACCACTTCAAAGCCGTTTTTACGCAAAATAGTATTCAACGTTTTGCTTCGATGCAAAGTCCACCGCAGAATGCCAAGCCTAACATGGTGCAGTTCATCTGCCGATGCAGTCCCATAGTTTCTCGAACTCTTGGCTATACACCATACCCAAGTGCTTCCCGCTCAGAACTTGTGGCATAAAACAAATAATTTTCTTCATCGGGCACGTTTTGTGCCAATTCCCTCTTCCTCGCTTCTTGCATGCACAAACACCGTACTATGTGCACATATATATTTTCTCATTCCTTTCTTCGCATCTCATCGAATGATAATGATATGGTACCATCAATATCGTATCATTTTTCCTTTTCCTTGACATTCTGTAAAACTCGCAAGCAAAAAAGAGATTTTCCTATTTTTCTGCAATTATTTTGTATTTTAGGTAGTATTTTGCTTCATTTTTTGAATTAAATGTGTACTTGCAAATGCTACCAAAAGTGCCGCAAAAACTGCTGGCAATGTGGCGATAAAAAAAGGAAGATAACTTCCACTTACTGTACGCACCACGCCGATTGCAGAAGTAGCCCCAATATTCACAGGTAGACATGTAAGTGCACTAACGCCATTGTTTTGACGATAATACTTTTTTCCAAATACCGACACAATGTAATTTGCTCCCAATGTTGCACCCCCGCCATAGCATAATGCAATCATCAAAAGCGCAAATACCGTAATCCACAACTCCTTTTGCTTAAACCCAAAGACAAGCAAAGAAGTCGAAAGCACTGCCAGAAAAGCAATCGTCTGCATTGTTCGAACTCGTCCAATCCGATCACAGCTCATTCCCCACAATAGTCTTGCTATTCCGTTACATACAACAAATAGCGATACTGCCGCTAGTTGCAGTAAATCTCCACCATTCATATCCACTACAATTTCCGCCAGCTGACCCGAACAGGCTTGTCCCAGTCCAATGATAATTAGTTTCCACAATGCAAAGGACCAGAAACACGGTTGGCACAGCATTTGCCAGCTATTCATCTCCAAACCAACCGACCGACTTGATGCTGAAGGGGTCAAATTTCTCATGCCATCTACCGGCAACAGATAGCGTCGAAAAAACAAGCCCGTCACAAGGAAGAGTAACGCAATCACTCGAAAGGACGACCGCCAGCCAAGTGTTTGCGTCAACCAAGCCATAACGGGTGTCGTCGTTACACCAGATAAACCCATTCCCAGCAACAGCAATCCACTAGCAAGGCCGGATCGATCCGAAAACCAATACACAATGTTACTAAGCCATTCGTTATATACAAGACCAATTCCCAAACCTACCAAAGGGCCATAACTCAGATACAAAAGAGCCGGATTTTCCACTGGAACACACGAGGTAAGTGCATATCCCGCCACTGTTAAAAATGTTCCTATCAGTGAACATGTCCGGGGTGACAATTTTTTCCCAAGGACACCGTCCATGAGGATTCCGACAGTAAATACTGCCATACAAATCGTATAGGCAAGTGTCACACGCGAATGGTCCATCGCCAATTCCTCACGGATTTCCGTCGCAAATTTGGACCAAGAATACATGAGGCCTAGGCACATAAAATTTAATACGCCCGCTCCAAGAATCACGTTGTGATTTTTTAATGTATATTGCTTCAATGCACACCACCAACCCTTTTTAGACATTATTTTATAATTTTCCAAATTAAAGTATAGCAAATTACGCTTTTCGAACCATTCGCCAGCCATCGCAAATATCGTTCATTTTTTCATGTAAACACACAAATTTTTTCCAAATTACAATAGCAAGCTGCGAAATATTAAATTTCGTTGTTAGCCTTAGAAATAGTAAATTCCGCGCCAGGTGTAAAAAGGGTAGAATCTAGTTTTTCAGCCGAGGAATTTTTGACTCCCTCAAAAAAGCCTCGTTTATCCACTTGACAAACCGTACTACATCTGTTATATTATTAGAGCATTCTTTGATAATTTGAGTTGGATGTCATATAAAATGAGTAGGAATTATCTTATCAGTGCGAGTGATTTGTAATCAGCAGGTCGGGGGTTCGAATCCGTCTGCCAGCTCCATTTTTTACAACTGAATATGGGAGAATTCCCGAGTGGCCAAAGGGGGCAGACTGTAAATCTGTTGCGTCTTCGCTTCGATGGTTCGAATCCATCTTCTCCCACCAAAAACCGGCATGTTTCGGCATGCCGGTTTTTAATTTTTGAGAATGGACAATTAAAATAATATTGGGCCATGATGCAAACGCCTTTGGCACTTTGCCGGGGTGTTGCTTTTTGAGCCTCAGGCGGGTTATAGTAAAAGAGCCGGCCCGTACTGCGGCGCCGGCAAACAGAATGAACGGAGGTTTTGGCAATGAAAAAAGATTTGGGCGTAAAGCCCTATCTGTTCCCCATGCCTGTGCTGATGATCGCCACTTATAATGAGGACGGCACCGTAGACGTGATGAACATGGCCTGGGGCGGCATCTGCAACGACAACATGGTGGCCCTGAACATCAGCGAGGGGCATAAAACAGCGGCAAATATCCGCAGGTGCGGCGCCTTCACGGTGAGCGTGGCCGATATTCCCCACTTGGAGCAGGCCGATTTTTTCGGCATTGCCACAGCCAACAAAATGCCGGATAAATTTGCGCGCAGCGGCCTGCACGCCGTAAAAAGCACGCGGGTGGACGCCCCTGTTGTGGAGGAATTCCCCGTCACGCTGGAGTGCAAGGTTGCCGAGCTTCAGCAGGATAAAGCGGGCTTCCGCGTGCTGGGCGAAATTGTGAACGTGCTGGCCGACGAAGCCGTTCTGGACGAAAAGGGCCGCGTGGCACCGGAAAAGCTGAATGCCTTCCTGTTCGATGCATTCCAGAGCGGCTATTATGCCATTGGTGAAAAAGTGGGGCAGGCCTGGCGCAGCGGCGTAAAATTTATGAAGTAAGGCGCCTGTAGGCGTACAAAAGGCGGAAGGGGGCTGCCCCCTTCCGCCCTTTTTGTACGGACGAAAAGCCTTGCCGCACCTTTCCGGCGCGGCAAGGCTGCGGCCTATCATACCAGAGTAAAAGCCTCCGGCTAAGCCGGAGGCCTGAGCAGGCCCTATAGGGGCCTTTTATCGGCATGCAGCTCAAGGCCCACCGGAATTTCTTCCGCCTGCATTATGCGCCCTGCCGCTATTCAAACAGCATCCTTTTTCTATCAGAAACCTGCGCAAACCACAAGCCTGATACTTGCCAATTCGCTTCACCCGACGCTTGAAGTCAGAGCTTCTTTATTCTCACCAGCATAGCCGATAGCTCCAGTTCTGTTCGCTGAAGCTGTGCAAAGAAAGCCGGCAGCGTTTAAGCGCAGGCTTTCACTGTACTTTTTCAGAAAAGCGCCCGGCCAAAACGGCCGGGCGCTGTGCCTGCTGCGGGCTTATTCTTCTATTGAGACGCCAAGGCGGCTGGCTATCTCGTCCGGCTTGAGGCCGGCCTTCTGCGCCTTGCGCACAAGGTCTTTGATCTGCTGGGCCTTCGTCTTGCGTGTCTTGCGCTTTTTCGGCGCCAGCACGTCTTTTTTCTTTGCCTCCAGCTTTTTTATTTTTTCCCTCACAGCGGCTATCTTGCCGTCAAACACAGCGGCACTGGCGGTCTTTTTCTCTTCCAGCTCGGCAATGGAGGCATTCAGCTTTTCCATCTGTGCATCCAAATCCTGCGCCATCTGCTGAGGCGTCCTTCTCACGCGTTTTCCTTCTGGCATACGGCCCATCTCCTTTTCCTTTCAGGTTTCCCTGTGCCTATCTTATCATATTGTATCAGGAAAATGGTGCCAAAACAAGCCGCTTTTTGCCGCACATACCGGTGAAATGCGCGCCGGGCGTCTCAGCACCCGGGCGCGGCGGGGGTGCGCGGCATATCCAGAAGGGCGCTGCGCCGCAGGCGGTAATATACAAGGCCCGCCGCATCCGCCAAGGCCCAGCCGATAGGCACGGCCCACCAGATACCCGTCACGCCCAGTGCGGGCACCGCGCTGAGCACATAGGCCAGCGCCACACGGGTGCCCAGCGAGATAACGGTGAGCACCACCGACATGCCGGGCCTGCCCAGCGCGCGGTACAGTCCGTACAGCAGCGACAGGCAGCCGATACCGCAGTAAAAGGCGCCCTCAATATGCAGATACCGCACCCCCTCGGCCAGAATGGCCGTTTCCTGCGCACTGACAAACAGCATCATCAGCGGCTCTGCCAGCACCCACACCACCGCGGAAACAGCTGCGCAGAATGCAAATGAAACCAGCACCGCCCCCTTCACCCCTGCACGGATGCGCGCATGCCTGCCCGCGCCGTAGTTCTGCGCGATAAAGGTGGAAAAGGCGTTGCCGAAATCCTGCGCGGGGGTGTAGGCAAAAGCGTCTATCTTCACAGCGGCAGCAAAGGCCGCCATTACAGTGGGGCCAAAGCTGTTCACAAGGCCCTGTACCATCAGAATACCCAGGTTCATCACAGACTGCTGCACGCAGGTGAGGAAGGAGAAGCCGGCTATCTCCTTCATGCGGGCAAGCCGCAGGCGGCAGTGCGCGCGCTGCAGGCGCAGGCCGGGGCACCGCACCCAGGTATACAGTGCCAGCCCCAGGCCGGAGACATACTGCGAAATCACCGTGGCCTCAGCCGCACCAGCCACACCGCGCGAAAGCCCCAGCACAAACCACAGGTCCAGCGCGATGTTCAGCACGGCAGAAACCGCAAGAAACGCCAGCGGCGCCACACTGTTGCCCACTGCACGCAGAAGCGAGGCAAAGTAATTGTACACAAAGGTGGCGGCGATGCCGCAGAAGATGACCACCAGATATTCCCGCATCAGGCCCTGCACCCCGGCGGGGACCTGCAGAAAGCGGATGATAAAATCCGTGCCCGCAAAAGCCAGAATATTCAGCACTGCGGCCACAGCCGCAATGAGCACAAAGGATGTGAACACAGCCTCCTTCAGGCCGTGTTCGTCCCGCTGGCCGAAACGGATGGAAAACACTGCCCCGCTGCCCATGCAAAGGCCCAGCAGGATGGACGTGAGGAACGTCATCAGCGTGAACGAGGAGCCCACGGCCGCCAGCGCGTCCGGCCCCAGAAAGCGGCCCACAATCAGCGTGTCCGCCACGTTATAGCACTGCTGCAGCAGGTTGCCCAGTATCATGGGTACCGCAAAGCGCAGCATGGTTTTCATCACAGGCCCCTGTGTCAGGTCGCCCTGGCGCATGGTGTCGCACCCGCTTTCTAAACGAAAATTTTAACTTACGTTTCGAAAATATTATACCGTTACATTTTCTGCATGTCAAACCATAATTGCCTTTTGAAAGAAAAAACGGTATAATGGGCCCAAAGAAAAGGAGGCAGGGCCATGTTTCTGGAAGGGCTGGATGAGCTGGATCAGAAAATCGTGCAGCTTCTGATTGAGAATGCGCGCATGTCATATTCAGAGCTTGGGCAGAAAACCGGCGTTTCGCGCGTGGCGGCAAAGCTGCGCGTACAGGCGCTGGAGCAGCGCGGCGTGATAGAGCAGTACACCGCCATCGTGAACCCGCAGAAGCTGAGCGGCGCCGTATCGTGCTATTTTGAGCTGGAAACCGCTCCCGGCATGCTGGCAGAGGTGGCCGAGGCCCTGCGCGCCAACGACACCGTTACCCAGATATACCGCGTCACGGGCCGCAACAAGCTGCATGTGCATGCCGTGGCGGCCGGCCCGGAAGAGATGGAGGCGCTGATGCGCGACGTGATAGACAGGCTTCCGGGCGTGACAGCCTGCTGCTGCAACACCATCCTTTCGCGCATCAAGGACGTGAAGGGCCTGCGGCTGTGACACGCCCTCCCTTCTGCAGTCAGGCCCCCGGCAAAGCCTGGGGCTTGCGTAAACCCGGGAAGGGCATACTGCTGGCAAGCCTCTCAAGAGGCGCTGAATACTCTGTCTTTTGCATCACCTGCCCTGCCTCCCGTAAACGGGCTTCTTCCCGCTGCATGCCGCATCTTTTTGGAATGGTATTGAATACCATTCCACTTCGCTCGAAACTGACAGCGAAAGCCTTTTTACCCTCCCCGGCACAGCCGCGGGTTGCGTTTCGCCAAAGCCAAAAAAGCAGGCAAAGGCGGCGCCGCATAAAAATTGCACCGCCTGTTACATAATACGGCCCGGCGGGTGGAATACTTCCACCAAAACCTGAAAGGAAGTGTGTGCCATGGCATTCACCAAAAAAGAACAAAGCCTTTTGAAGGATATTCAGAACGAAGAAAAGCTGTGCGCTGAAAAATACCACCGCGCAGCAGAAAACGCCCACGATGCAAAGCTGAAGCACATTTTTGAAAAGATAGAACAGGCAGAGCAGAACCACTACGACACTGTGACGCAGATGCTGAACGGCACGGTGCCCTCGCTGCCCGGCCAGAATAAAATGCCCGCGCGCAGCAGGGCCGCGAAAGATTTGAAATCCTCCGCAAGCCGCGCGGAAAAGCAGCAGGACGCCTACCTTCTGGCAGACCTGCTGGCCACGGAAAAGTACGTGGCAGGTGTGTATAACACCTCGGTGTTTGAATTTTCAGACGCAAAGGCCCGCGGCGTGCTGATGAATATTCAGCAGCAGGAGCAGCAACACGGCAAAGAGATTGCCGAATATATGCAGGCGAACAATATGTACTGTTGATCGCGCCTGCCGCATAAAAGCCCCCGCAGCAGCCTTCCGGCCTGCCGGGGGCTTCTCTTTTTATCCCGGCCTGCTTTTGCAGCCCCGGCCATGAAACACCACGGATGGATATACAGGCACGCGCATTGCAGGGCGCGCCCTGGCGGCAATGCTCTTCCTGTCCATTGATGTTAATGAAAGTTAATCAAACTTGATATTAAAAATCCGATTATCCGCATAAATACAGCCTTTAAGGACTGTTCATCAACTAAAAAAACAATTATTTTACCACGAATTTACCATGATTGAATGAGCCTTGATATGACAATAAAAGAGAGAGGGAGATTGCACCAACTGTGTATCTCCCTCTTATTTTGACTATTATTCTGGTTTCAAGATATTTTTTATAACAGATAGTGCTGTTATACAGCCATGTCATAAAGGTAAAATTCCATTTCTCCTTTTTGTCCTTTCATATTGACAAGATGTTTATACTGCTGTTGGCGTACCATGCCCTGATGTTCATAAAAGCCGAAATTACAGCTTGTATCGGTATAAAGGTAGAAGTCGCTGATACTCTGGCTTTTCATGTAGGCTAACAGACAGTGGAACAGCATTTTTCCAATCCCAAGCCCTCTGTATTCAGGGGCCAGGGCAAATAGAGCAATTTCGCCTTTATAGTCTTTGCTGCACTGTTTCAAGAGCTGGCTGTCCATATCATCTACACCCTTATAGAAATTCAGTATTCCCCGTCCCTCTTTTGAAATCAGCAATCCACATAATGCAGATATTTGGTGCAGGCGATATTTAAGCGGGCAGTGGTGCTTTTCTATGTCCTTTCCAAAAATCAGCCCCACAGGAACGCCGTCTACTTCCGCAACCCGTGTATAAGTCTGGTTTGTAAGACAGGTCGCAAGATAAACCTTTGCCAGCTTACGGGCTGTCTTTGGCGTTGCGAACTTGTCATAGTCCCAAGTTTTCCTTATCACATCTTCCAGTGCGGGTATATCCTGTTTCTTTAATTCTCTTAACTTTACGTTGTTTTGCATATTCTGTCAAACTCCTTTTCTTTTGCTTGCCTCTGATATATACTTATCGTAAACCATTCAGTAAGTGTAATGTCAAGGAGGAATTTTTTGTGAAGCGTGAAACGATACGGCTTACAACCGCACAATTCGCAAAACTGCACAATGTGAATAAACGCACACTGCATTATTATGACTATATCGGTCTGTTTTCCCCGTGTCACAAGGGAGAGAATGGATATAGATATTATGACTATTCCCAGAGCATAGATTTTGAATATATCCGTATGCTGAAAGAAATCAATCTAAGCATTGAGGAAATCAAAACCTTTATCCATTCCTTTGATGAACAGAGATTCCTTGATACCGTTTCTGGCAAGCAAAAGGAAATTGACATGGAAATCCGCAAGCTAAAGGCGGTCAAGTCTGTTTTGAACCAGAAAAAGGAACATCTTTTACTCTGCCAGCAAATCATCGATATGCGTATAGAAGTAGCAGATTTGAAAGAAGAATATTTGTTGACCATTCCTTATGAATTTGAGGAAGATAACCCCATGAAAGTCTTTGAATATATACAAAGTATCTGGTCGCCCGAACAGTATCGGGCGGGTGTGGGAAGTTACCTTTCCCTAGACAGGATACAGGCAGGGCAGTTTGATAAATACGATGGCTTATATACTGTGATGGCAGAGCATGGGAAGAAAAACTGCTCTATGATAAAGCCAAAGGGAGCGTACCTGTGCGGGTACCTGAAAGGCGGGTGGGGCAGGCTTCCTGAACTATATGAAAAGATGTTAAGCTATGCTGATGAACACAGAATTATGCTTACGGGATATTCCTTTGAGCGTGAGCTTACCGATTATACGATTGCCAGTGAAAAGGAGTACATCACGCAGGTAATGATTAAAATAGCCGAACAGTCTTGACTTTACATTTACTGAACACCTTATAATATAAACCAACTTAAGATTATAAAGGAAGTGTAGGTAGTATCAGTGTACAAAGCCAGGCCCCGGGCGCCAGAACGAAGAGCCGCTCCTGTAAATAACTTTGCCGGAAAGCATGAAGACACCATCAAATGCAATCTTGTTTCAATTCCGCTTTGAAATATAAACGCGGAAAAGGCTGCCGGCAGGCTGAAATGGCATAGACCTGTTCGGCCCTCTGTGATATCGTTATGTCAGAATACAAGGCGGAAATTTGGGAAACGAAAAAGAGGTACATATGAAAAAAGCAGGAATGGGTTTATTGGTACTGTTTTTTTGTTGCTGCCTGATGTTAACCGGCTGCGGCGCTTCTTCCAAGGGCGAACCATCTCTTGTTGTATATTCTTTTAAGGGTGAAAATGAGCAATTTTCCATCTCCAACGGCGTAATCGTCTTAACTCCAAATGAAGAAATATTTTACGGTGGAGATTTAGCCGAAAAACAGGAAGCAAGAGTTAATATGTAAAGGGTGGTTTCTCCCACCTAATACATATGACTGCGGCTCATTTGTGGTGAATGGAACAGCAGTTGTAGGAAAGGAGAAGAAAAGTCCGTATAACCGCTGGAAATCAACACAAAAAGGAGCTAATTTTTATGAAATCTCTATTTGAGGAAATGGGCGGCACTTACCGTCAGGAGGGCGATTATCTCATTCCAAACCTTGCGCTGCCAGAGGAACCGGAATACCAGATTGGCAAGTATGGACATATGCGCCGCAGCTATCTGAAAGAACATCGCCCTATTTTCTACACAAACCTGCTCACAAACGGAACGCTGCATCGGCACCTTGCCGAGATCGACCAAGCCTGCAACGAGCGCATGGAAATCATCGTTTCTGCAATGGTGAAGCAAGAAGGCGTGACCGAAGCACTCAAAGCTGCCGATCAAATGGAATGGGTACGCCGCATGAACAGCATCCGCAGCCGCGCGGAGGAAATCGTTTTGACCGAGCTTGTATATGAATGACAAATGCCCGTTATCGGTTGCGTGGCCGATAACGGGCATTTTTACACTTTAGTTCTTTTGTTCCGTGCTGGCTACCAGACGGTCAAAGTCGCTCTGATACAGATGATCCTGAATGACGCGGTACTGCTCAAACTCGCTTTCGGCAAAGGCTTTTGCAATGGCAGCGGTGACTTTTCCCTTATTTTGCAGAATCTCTGCATCATTGAATTGCAGAAAAGCGTCCAGCTTGGAGGCCCAATCTGCCATGGTCATGGGAATATGCCGTCTGGCCTGCCGGGTAGCATAGTCCAGATACATGGTGACGATTTCGTTCAGTTCCTGCATTTCATCCATGGATAAGTAATTTTTTGCAACGGACACATCTGCCTTGACAATCTTGCCGTCAGGAGCATTCTTCCATGAGGTCAGCCCCATGTGTTCCTTGGTGTGATCGGCTCGTGCCATAATGACCTCTGCCGCTGTGCCGCCATGGACGGCATAGTGCATCTTATTCTGAACTGTGGCAAAGAAATCCTTTGTGGTCTGGCTATCGAGAGAGTAGTCCACAGCAGTGGCGTAAATATCCGTAATTTTCTGATAGAAGCGCCGTTCGCTGGCCCGAATCTCCTGAATCTCGGAAATCAGGTGATCGAAGTAGTCCTCATCAAAAATCTGCCCATTGATGAGCCTGCTCTTGTCCAGCACATACCCCTGCTTGGTGAAGGTGTCCAGCACCTTGGTTGCCCACTGGCGGAACTGCGTGGCTCTGCCGGAATTGATCCGATAGCCTACGGCTATGATGGCGGACAGAGAGTAGAACTTATAGTGATAGGTTTTTCCGTTATCCGCAACTTGTGCAAAATTTGCACAAGTTGCATCTTCGGACAATTCACCGCTTTCATATACATTTTTCAGATGCTTTGTCACAACGCTCCGGTCTACATCAAAAAGCCGTGCAATGGCCTTTTGGGTCAGCCAAACGTCGTGATCCTGTACCCGTACCTCAATGCCATCCTCATGGGCATCTTTCGTGAACACAAGGAAATCCACTGTGCTGTTGCGGATTTGCAGTTTATCCTTCTTGGCGTCTGCCATGTCGTTTCACCTCAATCTTCTTCGCTGGTTTTCTTCCCACGGCTCTTATAGACATTATACTGATTCTTGCAGCGGGGACTGCAAAAAGCGGAATTGGAGCGGCTGCTCAGGAACACCTTCTGGCAGTGCTTGCACAGCCGCAGGGGCTTCTCTCCGTCCACCAGCAGGAAGCTGAACATCATCTGGATGCCCAGCAGCAGCGAATGGAAGTCCCAATAGATGGTCGGTTTGTCCAGCAGCTCAATATGATAGCTGGGCGCAATGCCGCCGAAAGCAGCCATGCCTTTGCGATACAGATTCCGGGTATCCTCATCGATCAGGTCATAATCGTTGTAGTACAGAATAGATGTGGTCAGCGTAAAGGCCCAGTCCTTGAACTGCTGCGCCACCCAGTCATAGGCTTCAGCATACTCTCGCTGGAAGCTCATGGTTTTCGCCATGGGTTCACTCGCAAAGGTCATGGTCAGCGCCACCATCATGTTGTCGCCGGACACGCTCCATCTGGACTCAATGCCCTTCTTGACCAGATCCAGCTGGTCAAAGGGATAGAATAGCGCCAGATAGTCCTCGGTTTCCATGGATTCTGCCTTGATGAAGTGGTTTTTCGGCAGATAGACCGCCTCATAATCCATGAAGGACGGCGTGGTGGGCAGCGCTGTCATCAGGCCCAGCAGACCGTAATGGGTTACAAATTCCAGAATGGCCTTCTGCACCTCGTCCTCCGGGCTGCGGTTCATCATCAGCATTCCCACATTCAGCGCATCCAGCACGATTCCCGGCGCTTCCTTCAAGGGATTATATATGTCGGGCTTGGCATTCTTCCCCGGCGTGATATACCGCTTGCCGTCTGCGGCTGTTTTCAGTTCATAGCGGTCATACCGTACCCAATGGGAACGGGACTGCTCAAAGAGATTCTTCATGGCGCTGTTCCTCTCAACTCGTAATCCAACTATATATTAACCGTATTACTATTGTATCAACCGTCCTTGTCATCGTCAAGGGCGGCTTTCTTTTTTCTCGGTTTGGTTTTGTTTTCCCGGCGGATCACGGCATCTTTGCCCATGGTTTGCAGCAGTGCTTCATATTCCTCTACGAACTCGCGCTCCCGCAGAGTAATGCTGTAGTCCCTTTCCAGCTTTTCACTCAGATGCTCATACATCCGCCTTTGCAGCTTTTTCTGAATGGTCATACGCAACTTTCGGATATTCCGGTCGGACTGCCCACGGATGGCAGCAAGCCTTGTGGTGCTGTATTGCTTGACGAACAGGTAATACAGTACCTCCTTCTGTTCATCACTGAGGGTGAAGAAGAGCTTGGAGAGAAAACGGTTTGCTGTCAGCTCATGCAGCTCGTAGGGACAGGAGAAGATGATGTCGAGAAAATTTCCCTGACAGAGCTGGCGGAACCTTGGCAGATTCATCCAGAGGGGAGCAATTCTCGGCTCTGGCACGGCCTGAAACTCCAACGGCACATCCCCGCGCAGGTTTTCGTGGTCACGCTCCCGGCGTTCCCGATTTCTGTCCAGCTTGTTCCACTCGTCTACCACAGTCAAAAAATCCGATTCCGTCCGGGCTGCTTCCTCCAGCCGCCGCACAGCCTCTGCGCGAATTTCCCGCTTGAGCCGTTTTTCGCTGGTGGGCGCGGCTTCCTCTTCCTCGTCCTCCAGCTCGGCGGCATAGTTTCTGGGATGCTCGTCCTGCTCCAGCTCGCTTTCCAGCTCCAGCGTGCGTTCCTCTGCAAGCGCTTCCTCCAGCGATTCGTTCTCCGGCGCACCGTCCGACGCATCCTCCCAATCGGCAAAGCTATCCTCATCCATTTCAAGGTCGGCTTCCTCTATTTGCTCCTCGGTATCTTCTTCCTCATCGGAAAAATCATCATCCCACAGCAGTTCATCCTCCCATGGTTCCACGACAGCTTCACCTCCTCGAAAAAATATTTTTCTTTTTCTCAAAAAACAGTTCCGATTTACACCCCGTTTTTCTCCTATTAGTGAAAGGGTAATCTAAACGCAAGTTACTAAGGTTACTATCTTAAACACAGAGGGTAGAAAGGAGAAAAAGAACATGGAAAACCAGCATAAAGACATGATTGGCTTACAGCCAACGGAACCGGACTTATTATACCAAAAACCAACAAATTACGCAAGGAGGAAGCCTATGGAGCAAACGAAACAGGAACAGTTCATCATTCGGCGCATCGGCGGCACCACCTATAAGGTAAGGGTCGCATTCAGCGAAACAGCGGTGGAGACCATGGAGGAAAAGATTCTGCGGATGATCCGCAATGAAGGGGTTACAAATGACGGCACTTGTGCTATAATGGAAGCACCACAAATGAGCCGTCAGTCTGAAAGGAGCGCCGAATGCGCATGAAACAGACTGAGGAAAAGATCACCGCTCTGTATGAGCGGCTAAGCCGTGACGATGACAATGCCGGTGATAGCAACTCCATCGTGAATCAGAAAAAATACCTCGAAAGCTATGCCCAGCAGAGAGGCTACACCAACTGCCGCCACTATACTGATGATGGATGGAGCGGCGGCAATTTCGAGCGTCCGGCATGGAAACAGCTGGTGGCGGACATTGAAGCAGGCAAGGTGGCCCATGTCATTGTCAAGGATATGAGCCGGGCGGGGCGTGACTATCTGCAAACCGGCTTTTACACAGAGGTATTCTTCCGGCAGCATGGCGTCCACTTTGTTGCCATTGCCAACGGCGTGGACAGTGATGACCAGAACAGCAACGAGTTTGCGCCCTTCCTCA
>OLRU01000635.1_pt1 | contig 38006 bp, 36 predicted proteins | sample 1672961 | NCBI WGS metagenome assembly OLRU01 (sample SAMEA3136741, study PRJEB25190) | human gut metagenome | biome: human gut; feature: human-associated habitat; material: faeces | place: Austria | collected 2013
CTGCACAGCAGCCCGCTTGTGCCTGGTGCGCGCATACAGCGCACAGCCAAGCGCCGTGCATGCAGCCTCGGCCACCGGCACCGCAAGCCACACACCCGTCATGCCCCACAGCGCCGCCATGGCAAATGCCAGCGGCACCAGCAGAATAAAGCCGCGCAGAAGCGAAAGCACCTGGGCGGGCAGCGCGTGCTCTACCGCCGGAAAATAGGTGCAGAACACGATGTTGGCCCCCATGAATACAGCCCCGGAAAAGTACAGGCGCAGGCCCTGCACTGCAATGCGCAAAAGCGCGGCATCGTTTTCACTGTTGAAAGCCTGCGCCACAGGCCGTGCAAACACAAACAGCCCCAAAGACAGCGCCGCCGAAATGCCCAGAACGGCGGCCATTGCCCAGTGCAGAAGGCGGCGTGCCGCCCGTATGTCGCCCTCACCCCAGGCCCGGCTGGCCAGCGGCTGCATGCCCTGGCCCAGCCCCGTGTAAATAGCTGCCGCCACCAGCGAAAGATTCGCCACCACGCCGTAGGCCGCCACACCCGTGCTGCCCGCCAGCCGCAGAATAATGCTGTTAAAGGTAATCATCACTACACCGGACGAGAGCTGGGCCAGCAGCGCGGGCAGCCCCAGCCAGACGATGCCGCCCGCTGCGGCGGGCCGCGGACGCAGCCGGCGGGCGTGAAAGCCTCTGCGCGGTGAAGCCCAGTGCGGCAAAAGAACAGCAATGCCCAGCACAGGTGCAAGCCCGGTGGCAAACACGGCGCCAAAAATGCCCATGCCGCAGGGAAAAATGAAGATATAATCCAGCACAATGTTGGAAAAGCTGCCTATCACCGTAGACATCATGGCCAGGCGCGGGTTTCCATCGTTGCGCACAAAGCACACCAGCACCCCGTTGAGGATGAACGCCGGGGAAAACAGCAGCATCACCCGCAGATAGGTGTGCGCCATGGCCGCCACCTTGCCGTATGCGCCCAACAGCGCCGCAATGTGCCCCGAACAAAACACCCCCAGCAGCACGCCTGCCGCCGCACACAGTGCCGCCAGGCCCAGCGCATGGGTAAACGCCTCGTCTGCGCCGCGCGCATCGCCCCTGCTTTTGCACACGGCATACCGCGTGGCCCCGCCCATGCCCAGCAGCAGCCCGGCGCCGTAAATGAAGTTATAGGCCGGTATGGCAAGGTTCAGGGCAGCAAGGCCCTGTGTGCCAAGCCCCTGTGCCACAAAAAAGGTATCTGCCAGAATATAGCAGGAATTCGCCAGCATGCCGCCCACACTCATCAGCGTATATTTAGCAAACACGCGCGGCATATGCCCTTCACTCACTTCAAAACCCTCCTACGCGCCGCATCGGGCCCGCCCACGGGCGGGCAATAAAAAAGTGCCCTTTGCTTCGCATCTTCATGGCCTGCTGATGCGAAACCTGGCACTTGTGTTTACCCGGCGGCAAAACTCATCTTATAAAGCTGACCTTAACAGAATATCAGGCCTGCACTTTGTTGTCAAGCCACGCCGGCAAAGGAACCTGCACCTGATAGCTCCACTGCAGGATACCGGTGACGACCACCTGCTCCACCACAAACGCGGGCGGCCGGCCGCCGCGCTGCTGCGCTTGAGCCTGAAGCTGGGCAGTACACGCCTGCCTGTCCGCTTCACAGCAGTTTGCGCACAGATAGTCCCCCGCGGGCAGAATAGTGAGGCCGCGTGTGTCCGGCCAGCGTAGGCATACGGCAAACAAGCGCGACACACCGCCCGCCGTATAAATGCCGGCCACATCTTCAAAAGTATACGAATTGCGCCGCTTTGGGCCAAGCTGGGCGTAAAAATGGTCGTGGTAATGCCACAGGTTGTCCAGCGCAGGGCGCTGCAGCGTGTTGGATAAAAGCAGCACCCGCTCCGGCATCCGCCGCACAAATGGGCCGCCGTTCTCCTGCGGGCCTGCAAGCTTCTTTTCATAATCTGCCCGCGCACGCTTTATTTTTTCTTTTGCCTGCTGAAGGCGCGCTATTTTTTCATCTGCGCTTTTCTCGGCGCTGCGCAGAAATGCAATCAGCTCTTCAAGGCCGTCATATTCCAGCGCCCGGCGGATATCCTTCAGCGAGAGGTCCATACAGCGCAGCGCCTGAATGGTGTTAAGGCGCACAATCTCCTGCTCAGAGTAATAACGGTAGCCCGTCCACTCGTCCCTCACGCCCGGGCGCACAAGGCCTATCCTGTCGTAATGGCGCAGCGTCTCGCTTGTCATGCCCACCAGGGCGGCGGCCTCGCTGATAGAAAAAAGTTTTTTCATATTCGCCTCTTGACTTTTTTGTTACACAAAGGTTTACCATGCTTATTGTACCACACCGCAGGGCTGCGGGCAAGCCGGGCGGCATGCCGCTTCCTGCACAGCACAGCAACAGAAAAGCGAGGCAAATACACATGGTAGAACTGTCGAATGTCACCAAAAATTATGGCCGGGCGCAGGTGCTGCAAAACATCTGCCTCACGCTGGACGAGCCAGGCATTTATTGCCTTTTGGGGCGGAACGGCGCAGGAAAAACTACGCTGCTGAAGGCGATGGCCGGCTATGTGCCCCTTTCACAGGGGCGCATCACGGTAGATGGGCGGCCCATCAGCACAGCCTGCATGGAGACAGGCGTGAGCTATATTGAAAATTTTGCACGGCATTTCAACCTGCCGGTGCGCCGCCTGCTTCACATTGCAGGCGGGCTGGACACAAGCTTCGACTTCGCCTTTGCGCAGGAGATGATGGAGCGTTTCGAGCTGGACGGCGCAAAAAAATTCCGCCAGCTCTCGCTTGGCATGAAGACGATGGTTTCTACCATTATCTGCCTTGCCAGCAACCGCAGCCTTATCCTTCTGGATGAACCGGTGCTGGGGTTCGACGCCATCATGCGCATGGAGTTTTACGATATGCTGGCACAAAGCTGGAAAAGGAGGCCGCGCATCATCATTGTCTCTACCCACATCATAGAAGAAATCGCCCAAACCATTCAGAAGCTTATCATTCTGGACAAAGGCCACGTGCGCTTTTTCGACACGCTTGCGGCCGTGGACGCTATGGCATGCAGCGTCAGCGGGCTGCGGCATGAGGTAGATGCTGCTGTGCAGGGGCAGAACGTCATCGGGCGCGATGACGTGGGCGGGCTCTCCACCGCATATGTGTTCGGCACGCCGCCCAAAGCGCAGGGAAGCCTCTGCGTGGAAAAGCTCTCTTTGCAGGATTTCTTTATCCAGACAGTAAAAGGAAACGGAGGCCGCATCAAATGAAACCTATTTTTACCGTTTTGAAAAGGCAGCTTGCCAGCAGCAGTATCCCCCTGGCGCTTGCGTTGCTGGTGATGCTGCTGGCCACCAGCTCGGCCTCTTCGCCCACCGCGCTCAGCCGCGGCAATTACGCCTGGCTGCCCGCCGCAGCCGCGCCGTTTTTTCTGGTGTTTTACAGCTATACCAAGCTGCTTTACCTGGGGGCCTCCAAAAAAGCGTATTATCTGGGCACACTTGCCTGCTACGGCGTGCTGGCGCTGGGCATGTCGCTTGTGAACACGCTGGTCCGGCTTGTGATAGACCCGCTGAACCATACCCAGGCTGTCATCAACCTGATGGACGTATGCGGATGGTGGCAGAACGGCCCCGTTCTGGCCGCAGCACAGCAGTTCGCCTTTCTGCTGGCATGCATGCTGTTCCTGCACACCCTGCTCTCTATGCAGGCGTACTGGTACGGATGGCTGGCAGACGGCATTCTCATCGCCGTCATCAGTATTTTCACGCCCATTGCCCCGCTGCGCGGCCTGCTGGGCGGCTTTTTCCGGGCCGTGATGCTGAATGCGAACGCCCCCTTCCATCTCGCCGTCTGCACTGCGCTGTGTGCGGCGTTCGCACTGGCGGGGCTTGCAGTGCTGAAGCACAAAACACTTTGAGGCCGGGCATGTACTCCGGAACACCCTGAACCACAGAAAGGAAAAGATAGTATGAAAATCGTTTTACGCCTGCTTGCGGCTGCCGCATGTGCCGCGCTGGGCGCCGGGCTGCTCACAGGCTGCGGCGCGCAGGAGGAAAAATTTGAAGAGCGCCTCTATACGGCGGACGCAGCCTGCACCGCGCTTTCCATCCAGCTGAGCGACCGCACGCTTCAGCTGGAGCCATCTTCCGACGGGCTTATCCACATCATCTGCCATGAAAGCGGAAGCCGGGGATACGATATAGCGCCGGATGAAAACGGCACGCTGGCAGTGACGCAGTGGGAGGAAAACGGCCCACTGGGCCTGCTGCACACCGGCACACCCGCACAGGGGCGCACTGTGCGGGTGCAGGTGCCCGCGTCCCTCACCGGCCTCAGTATCCAGCTTCAGGGGGAAAACCTGGCTCTTCCCGCTCTTTCTGTGCAGGGCCAGGCGGATATCCGCGTGAACAACGGAGACCTCACCTTTGAAATGCTGGATGCGCCCGGCATCCGCCTTGAGGTAAAAAATGGCGACATCAGCGGCACCGTGGCTGGCGCGCAGAGCGGTTATTCCATTACAAGCGAAGTCAAAAAAGGCGAAAACAGCCTGCCCGCAGAGCAAAGCGGCGGCAGCAGGGCGCTTTCCGTCCTTGCCAACAACGGCGATGTGGCCATTGCGTTCACGCCGGAGGCATAAACGTCTTTGGCTTTCAGAAAAAAACGGGCATACCCGCTGCCGGGTTTGCCCGTTTTCATATTGTTATTTCCGCGCACAACGGGCACAAACCCGGACGGCACGCAGTGTCTCATACGGACATCTGCGCCTTGCGCAGGGCCGAAAGGCAAACATCTTTCAGCTGCTGGCCTTCGCCTCCGCGCACGTGAAGCCTGCCCGTGTGGCTGCGCGCGTGGCACAAAAGCGACATACAGTGTTCTCCGCCGTCGAAATACAGCTCCATACAGTTTCTGTCACCCAGAATAAGAAAGGGCACATCGCCGCCGTTCAGGGGCATAGCCTGCACTTGTTCATACCCCTGCCCGATACCGCAGCAGTTGCACTGGCTTCGGTCTGCCAGCAGGGTGCCGCCCTGTATGGCCAGCATCACGCGCTCGCCGGAATCAAAGCAGAAGCAGAATTCCGCTGTTCCGCCTGCCCGCGGGCGGGCCAGGGTACCAGAAAGGCAATATGCCTCCGGAAAGCAAAGCAACTCCTGCCCGGACGGCTGCAGCGCCGCATCAGGCACCGCCTCGCGCCGGCATACAAGCTGTTGCAGTTCGTCAGCGGGGCGCTGGCACAAAAACGGCGTGCCGTCTGCCTTTTGGGAAAGCTCCAGCTCCCGCGGCACTGTGAACATGTTCAGCCAGCCCTCATCCTGCGGGCACATGGCCGAATAGGGCCAATAGCACATCCACGCAATCCACAGCTTCCGCCCGTTCATTTCACCGTATGGATCCCATGCAACGGCCGCGTAAAAATCCCGGCCCCAGTCTGCACGCTGCAGCGGAATACCCGGTGCCGCACGGAATGCCGTGCCGTCAAACTGCCCAAAAAGGAAACGCACGCTGCGGTCCTCTATCCAGCTAAAGGACAACGCCCATATACTGCCGCCCTGCGGCAGGGGGTATTCCAGCAAATCCGGGCATTCATAAATCCAACCTTCGGGGTGAAAGGCATCGTCCTCCACTGTGCTCAGAAGGCGCCAGTGCTTCAAATCTTCCGACGCGTAAAAGCGAAGCTGCGGCCCGGCGGCCACCAGCATCACAAAATACTGCTTGGCCTCGCACCAGAACACCTTCGGGTCACGGAAATCGAGGATAGTATCATCGCACAATACAGGGTTGCCTGCATATTTGTGGAAACGCTGCCCGTCTGTGCTGTATGCAATATTCTGCCGCTGGCCAAGCTGCGGCCGCTCATGCATGCGAGAGGAATAGGCCATGACCCAGGCACCCCTGCCGAAGCCCGCACGGCCCTGCGTGTCAAACAGCGTGCAGCCGGAGATGGCATAACCGGCCTCGTCTGCGCTGAGCGCAGGCGGCAGCACCTTCCAGTCAAACAAGTTTTCGCTGACACAGTGCCCCCAGCCCTTATCGTACCCACGGCATCCAAAGGGGTTCAGCTGATAGAACATGTGGTAACGACCGTCTTTTTTCACAAGGCCGTTGGGGTCGTTGATCCACCCACGGCTGCTGGTAAAATGATACAGCGGGCGGTGCGGTTCTGAAAACAGGCCTTCCCGGCCTGGGAAGGTATCCTCAAAGGCAACCCATTCGCGCCACTGCTGTTCCGGCACGCCCGCTTCCGAATGCAGGGAAACAGGCTGCCCGGTGCAGTACAACGCATCAAAATACACCCAGTAGCCTGCCTTTTCGGGCGGAACCATCTGTACATCGAACAGCCACACCATATCTGCCGCTGCAAGCCGCATGCGCGTCAGCGGCGCGCCGTCCGCCACCGGGAACGCCAGATACCGCCCGTGCGAAGCATACTGCATAGTAAACACAGCCCCCCTGTTACACAACAATGATGTTTTCCAGCGCCTCAAAATCGTCAAAATATTTTCCTGTAATGACAGGACAGGCGTCGATATCGGCTATTTTGTACATAGCAACATCGCCGTACTTGTTTGAATCTACCAAAAAATAAGCCGCCTGGGAATTTGCTATGGCTATCTGTTTGATAGCCCGCTCGCGGCTGTCGTGGCTGGTAAGGCCCATGGTGACGCTGAGGCCGTTGGCCCCGATAAAACTTTTGGTGAAGCGCACGTCCTGCATCATTTGCTGGGCAAACGGCCCCACGCAGGAGCTGGTGCGCATTTTCACATCCCCGCCCACCAGCACACAGACAATGCCCTTTTCCATCAGCTTGCGTATGATTTCAAAAGAGTTTGTCACCACTTTGACATTATTGGCATGGATATAATCTGCGAGGATGCAGTTGAGGCTGGACGGGTCCAGATAGACCACATCGTTATCGTGGATAAGCTCGGCCGCATAGCGTGCGATACGCTCTTTTTCTTCACGGTTGAGCAATATCTTCTCGTTGATGCCGCGCTCGATGTTCTCTTTGCGCATGCGCACGCCGCCGCCGCGCAGAAGCTCTACTTCGCCGCGCAGGGCAAGCTCTTTCAAATCTCTGCGCAGGGTAGATTCAGAGATACCCATTTTCTGCGCCAGGCCGGGCAGGCGCTCCAGTCCGCTGGCCTGCAGGATCTCCAAGATCTGGCTTCGCCTCAAAGTCGGAATCATAGCTATCCTCCATCCTTTGGCCGCGTTCATTTTCCTTTCAACGCCAGGGCTGCCGCACCCAGAAGCGCCGCATGGTACCCCAGCCCCGTATGCAGAAGCTGCACCGGCATCAGGCTGGGGTGAACACAGCTGCAAAATGTTTCCATAATAAAATTATACATGAGTGAAAAGGAATCCGCTACCCCTCCGCCCAAAATAACGGCCTGCGGGTTCAGCACATTCACAGCCGCACCAAGCCCGCGTCCCAGGTAACTGCCAAGCCGGCGGAAACACGCCACCGCCTGCGGCACACCCTGCTGCGCCAGCGCGGCACAGCCGCGCCCGTCCGCCGGAAGGCCCTGGCCCTCCACAAGGGCGGCAAGCTGGCTGTTACGCTTCATCTCAAGCCGGAACATTCTGTCCAGCGCACGGCCCGAGCCGTGCGCCTCCAGGCAGCCCCTGCCGCCGCACGACGGGCACACGCACGGCCTGCCGTATTCCACCTTGATGTGCCCCAGTTCTCCGGCAAAGCCCTTGCTGCCGCGCACAAGGCGGCCGCCGCTTACCACGGCGCCGCCCACGCCCGTGCTCACCGTCACCCAAAGAAAATCGTGCAGGCCGCCGGCGCCAAAGCGCAGTTCAGCCAGCGCACAGGCGTTTACATCATTCTCAATAAGCACGGGGAGGCCGCCCATACGCCCTCCCAGCATGTGCCCTATGGGCTTTCTGTTCCAATCCGGATACGCGCAGTGCACAAGCTTTTGCCCCTTTTCATCCACAATGCCGGGCACAGTGGCGCCTATTCCGCTGAGGCACCACACATCAAGCCCCCGCCCGCACAGAAGCCTTTGCAGCGCCTCACAGCAGGCGTCTAGATGAGCTTCACAGTGGGCCCGGCAGGTAGGGAACCGCTCGCTGGCCACTATTGTTCCGTCCTCCTGCACCAGCGCCACAATGGTCTTTGTGCCGCCGATGTCTATTGCGCCTACCATCTCAGCCTGCCGCCTCCTGGTTACGGCGGCGGAAATACTGTGAAAGCACATGATTCAATATCAGGTGCACATCCTCCACCACGCCGTAATTGCGTGAGGGCACTACAAGGCAGATATCAGCCATACTGCCCAGCTTCCCGTCATAGCCGCCTATGATGGCGGCCGTGGTGCAGCCCACGCCGGCCGCAAAGGCCAGCCCATTTACAAGGTTTGGCGAATTGCCGGACACCGAAAGTGCCAGCACCACGTCGCCCGAGTGGCAGAAGTTTTCCAACTGATAAGAAAAAATTTCATCATACGAGATATCGTTGCCCAGTGCTGTTACAATGCCGGTGTTGTCGGAAAGGCTCACCACTTTTGCACGCGGGCACCCTGGCACATTGATGCCCTTGTTGAAATCGCACACCCAATGCGTGGCGCAGGCGGCGCTGCCGCCGTTACCCAGCACAAAGATGCTGCTGCCTTGCCGGTATGCGCTGTACAGCACCCCTGCAAGCGCGTCCAGCTTTGCGGTATCCAATGCGTTCAGCACGCCGCTCAGCTCGGAAAAATATTCTTTTGAAAAACTGCCCAGCTCCATATATCCTTACCTCTTTTCTGCCTTTCGCCCCAGCTGCTGCACCAGCTGGGGCGGTAACTTGTCTGCCCCGCCAAGAGCCTCTGTGTACAATGCCGTGCGGCATACGGCCTCCAGCACCTCCAGCCTGTCATAGGCTGTCTGAAGGCTTACGTCCCACACCAGCACGCCGTGGTTTTTCAAAAGAAGCTGGCTGCAGTGCCCTGCATAGGGGCGCACTGCCTGCACTAGTTCCTGCGTGCCGGGCAACGCAAAGGGGGCCACGGGTACACTGCCCAGAAAAAGGGCTGTTTCTACAAAATAATCATCCGGCACGGGCCGGCCTGCCGCGGCAAAGGCCGTGGCAAACACCGGGTGAGAGTGCAGAACGGCCTGCACCTCCGGGCGTTCCTCGTAAATACACCGGTGTATGGGGAATTCCTTCGACGGCCTGCCGCCTCCCTGCACTGTGCCGTCCGGGGAAACCGCCAAAAGCTCCTGCGGACGGAGAAAGCCCTTATTTTTTCCCGACGGCGTGATGAGAATGCCGCCGTCTGGCAAGCGAAGGCTGAAATTGCCGTCGCAGGCAAACACAAGGCCGCGGCGATAGCTCAACCTGCAAAACCTGCACAGCAGCCTGCGCTGCTCTTCATAATTCATGGTGCCTGCCTCTCCTTCTCTGTGCCCAACAGTTTCTTGCGGGCTTTTTCCAAAAATTGCGGCGAGCCGAAGCTGCCCGATTTCAGCACGAAGCACAGCGGCCCCTCCAGGGCAGTGCACACCGAAACGCCCGGCTCTATTTCTTCGCCCACCCGCATGCCGGTGATGCCAAACCGTCTGCAGAACGAGGCAGAAGTATCGCCCCCGCACACAATGAAGCGGGTGATACCGTGCGTGCCTGCCACTTTTTCCGCCGCTGCAGCAAGCGCATCCGACACTGCCGTGGCGGCCTGCTGCGGTGCGATACCGGCCGCTGCTGCCGCCTGCTTTGTCTGCACAACTGCCTGCGGTGCCGGGTCCGTCTGAATAACAGCCATCGCCGGTGCGCCTGCCGCCTCATATGCTGCCGCAAGGCGCATCTCTTCCGCCTTTCGTCCTTCTGGGGAAAACAGGGCCTGTGTGCGCATGGTGAATACCGGCACGCCCTTCTGCTGTGCGCATTTCACCTGCTGCCTTGTCTGCGGCGTCAGGCTGCCGGCAAGGCACAGAACGCGGGCGTTTTCCCCGCCGGCGGGCCCGGCGGGCGGCAAAGTGTCCGGCCCCTCTTCCATTCCCAGATAATAGGCGATGGCCGAACTGCCGCACACCACAGGCTCATCTTTCAACAGGCCCGCCAACATTGCCAGGTCTGCGTTGTGCCGCACATCAAATATGACATACCCGCCTTCACGGCGGCGCTGTTCTATCAGGCCGCGCAAGCGGCGCCCCTCAGCATATTCGCGCCAGCTCACGTTCGTCACCGGCCTGCGCGTCTGCACCGCCAAAATCTTCACCAGGTTGGATTCCCGCATCGGGTTCACTGGGTCGTTTCGAAATTGGGAATCTTCCAACTTCTCACCGTACACATAGTGGATGCCGTCCAGCGTGGTGCGCCCGTTGTCTGGGAAGCCCAGCACCACGGGTGCGAAGTTCAGGCCCAGGGCGTCCAGCATAGCGTCAAACTCAGGTCCGATATTGCCGCGAAATACTGAGCATTGCTTGTTGATGTACTGCTGTACCCCTTGGGAAGAAAACTTCTTCACCACGCGGAACACGCGGTTATACGCCTCCTCAGGGGGCAGAAAGCGCGAGTCGGTGTCCACCACCAGCTTCTCTCCTCCCGCAAACCCGGCCTGCTGCCAGAAGGGAAACGGATACAGCACGGCCGGGTGCCCGCTCTTCCGATACATCAGGCCAATGTCGTCCGCTCCGGTGATATCATCTGCTACTGCCAGCACCTTTTTCATTGGCTCAGGCCTCCTGCGCAGCGTACAGGTCTGCCTTGCCCTCGCTGAGCAGATAGTTTGCAATTCGGTCTTTCACAAGGGCCTCCACGGCACAGCAGGCGGCCTGCAGGGTCTGTGCGGGGCATGCGTTCAGCTCAGCCTCTGTCATGTGGCCGGTACGGCCCACTACTTCCAACATGGCAAGTTCAATGTCTGTGGCAATATTCACCTTGCACACACCGCCTGTAGGCATCTGCACAGCCTTCACCACCATCTCGCTGGGCACGCCAGAGCCGCCGTGCAGCACCAGCGGCGTGCCGGTAAGGCGGTTGATTGCCTCCAGCCTGTCGTAAGCTATCTTAGGCTGGCGCACTGTGTATACCCCATGCGCCGTACCCACGGAAACGGCCAGTGCATCCACGCCCGTCTGCATGCAGAACTGTTCTGCCTCCTGCGGCACAGTATATTGTTCTTCGTCCTTGTCTGTCTCTACAAAATCGGTAGTTCCTATTTTTCCAAGCTCGGCCTCCACGCTTACGCCGTGGCTGTGGGCAAATTCCACAACGCGCTTTGTTCTGGCGGCATTCTCTTCAAAATCCCATTCCGAGGCGTCTATCATCACCGAGGTAAAGCCACACGCCACCGCCTGACGGATAACTTCAAAATCTTTGGTATGGTCCAGATGCAGAGTGATGGGGATATCCACTGCCAGCTCTCTGCACACGCGGTAAAACTCCTCTGCAAAGGCCCGGATATCCACCTTGTGGCGGTATATCTCCTTTTCAGATATCTGTACGATAAGCGGCGAGCGCAGCGCCATCCCCGCCTGCACGATTGGGCGGATGAGCTTTGTATAGCGCGGTGAAAAAGAACCTACGGCAAACCCGCCCGTCTGGGCAGGCCGCAGGATGTCACTCAATTTCCATATCTTTGTCATGGTTTCCGTCATATCTGTCTCCTCATTTCCTGTTTTGTATCATACCGGCTATCTCCAGATACCGGCTGTAAATGCCGTCATAGCGTTCTGCTGCGCCCGCCTCTGGGCGGAACAGTCTGCCCCTGTCCTTAGGCGGTACAAAGGGAAGGCCGCACACTTCGCACATCAGTTCCACAGCGCCTAGCAATGTGCCCTCCTGTATACCGGAACAGAACACATCCCTGTGCAGCACATCTGCCTTGCGCTGCATCCATGCGGCAGAACGGCATGCACCGCCTGCAGCACACACCGGCGCCTGCTCCGCCTGCGGCACGCAGGCAAGGACGCATCTCTCCCACAGGGAAAGGCCCTCTACCACAGCGTTCACCATTTCGCCCCAGCCGCATGCCGGTGTCAGGCCCCAGAACACGCCGCCAAGGTCGGCACGGTAGGTAGGCGTACCTGTGCCGGAAAGCCAGGGAAAGAACATGGCCTGTGCCGGGCCTGCGCTTTTTTCGAGTGCCCGTTCCACCTCTTCATAGCTTATTTCATGCCCCGGCAACGCGCAGCGCACCCACTCCATGCATAAACCTGCAGAAGGGATATTCGCCATCCAATACTGCCTGCCCGGCCGCACGAAGGGCCCCCAGGTCAGCCCGGCCTCAAAGTCGGCCGCCTGCAGCGGGCGCGCCGCGCGGGTTCCCACAAAAGTCTCAGCCGTTCCCATGCTGTTGCAGATGCTACCTGGCCTGCTGTGCGCCGCGGCCAGTGCGGCGCACAGATGGTCGTGCCCGCACAGGGCCACCGGCACATGCCCGGCGCCGGGAAGCCAGCCTGCCCGCAGAAAGCCCGCCCGGCTGCCCGACGGCATTATTTCCGGCAGGCCGCCTCCCGCAAGGCCGAAAAGCTCCATGCGCTCGTGGCTCCATGTGCCGAGGCCTATATCATATAAATAGGTGCGCGCGGCAAACGTAGGGTCTGTGACACAAGCGCCCGTCAGGCGCATCACCAGCCAGTCACAGGCAGAAAGCCAAATGGTGCCCTGTGCAGCGCGCTGTGCAGCGTCAAGGGCCCAGCGGTATTTATAGGCACCATACTTATAGCTATTGCGCAGCCCCGTCTGCAAAAAAGCAGCACGGGCCTGCCCTTCAAGCGCCTGCGCCATGGGCCCAGTGCACTGGTCAAACCAGGGAATAATGCCGGAAAGCGGCTTCAGTGTGCCTCGCTCCAGTAAAATGCCTGCCTCTGCCATGCCTGTTACGGCAATTCCCTCAAAGCTATAGCTGCGGCTTAATTGCCGCAACTGGCTTTCAATCAGCCCAAACACCTCGTCCGGGCAATAACCGCCGCCACCCCGGGCCGGTTTTGGTGTGCTGCTGCGCAGGCAGGCAAGCAACTCGCCCGTTTGGGAAAATACCGCTGTTTTCAGATTCGTGGTGCCAAAGTCAATTCCGATGTAGCCGCGTTCCATCTGCTTCTCCTTCCAGACCTGCCAAATCTTCTTTTAATTTGCGCACACCCAGAAGCGGGCTTGTCAGCACTTTATTGCGGAATGCCGGGTTCAGCGCCTGTGCGGCACTTGCCATGGATGCCTGTGCCAGAACAAGGGTATCCGCTCCCGGCGCCTGCCGGGCCATTGCCCGCGCTATTGCGGTGTCATGTGCCGTCCGGTCACCGCGCATCAATGCATCGTAGGCTCCTTCTACCAGAACGGTGCATATGGTGCAGCTGGCCCCGCTCTCCTGCGCTAAGCGGCGTATCAGGCGCTCTGTGGGCTGCAAGGTGCTGGCCAGTGTGGCAAACACAGCAATAACTCCGCCGCGCCGCACGGCTTCGCGTGCCATGGCCTCGTCTATACGGTACACCGGAATGGGCAGCATCGCGTCTGCTTCTTGTGCGAACTCACCCACAGTAGAGCAGGCGCTGAGAACAGCCTGTGCCCCGTTGCGGCAGGCGATACGCGCATACTCTAGCCACCGCTCGCGTACCCATGCGACATTCTTGCCCGCATTCATATCGCCCAGAATAGAGTCATCCAGAATATGGTTCACCTCTATTTCCGGCATCTCGCTGTGTATCAGCTGGCCTAAACTGTTTATAGTAGCAGGTGTGGTGTGGATGACGGTGAGTTTCATGGCTGTCACTCTCTTTTCTTTGTGTTCCAGTTAGGGGCAGGCGCCCTGCTTGTTAGGTAGACGATAACACATTTTTTATTTTTTTCAAGTTTTTCCAAAAACTTTTTCTTTCCAATTTCATTTTATTTCACCATATCAAAAAGAATATACAGTATTTATTTCGTATATCTTTTTATTTTTACCAATATCTCCTTATTTTTTCCATTTCTTCTCCCTAGTCGCAAAATTTCCAATTGAATATTTTTGAAAAAAAATAAAAAAAAGTGAACTTATTTTATTGACAATGAAAAAACAGCGTGCTATGATAACAGCAATCAGAGAAGTTCCGGCCTGCCGGGCTTCCATATTACGCAAACTGAAACCAGGAGGAAAAAAGATGAAAAAGGTTATCGCACTATCTTTAAGCGCCCTTTTGGCTGTATGCCTGTTTGCAGGCTGCAGCCCGGCGTCTTCCGGCAGCTCTTCCACAGCCGGGTCCGATTCGGCCGCACAAACAGTAGAAATCTCGCTGCTCAATAGCAAGCCGGAGATCACCGACGCCCTTGAGGCCGCTGCCGAACAGTATGCAAAAGAGACCGGGGTTTCCATCACCGTATATGAGACAGATGCACCCGGTGACTACATGACAGAGGCCTATGCCTCCGGCGACCCCACCACCATGGCGTTGGTGGACTATGCCAACGTAAAAGACTTCTCTGCAGAATATCTGCTGGATATGTCTGCAGAAGAATGGGTGAAGGATGGCGGCGAAGCCTCCGGCGCTTACTTTGACGGAAAATTGTACGGTTTCCCGTTCGCGGTAGAGGCACGCGGCATCATCTACAATAAAACGGTGCTGGACGAGCTGCTGGGCGAAGAGTTTGATCCTGCCCAGTATGCTACCCGTAGTGCGTTCGAAGGGCTGCTTGCCACGCTGCGCGAAAAAGGCATGCAGGATGGCATTGTGTTGAATGCGGACGACTGGTCCATCGGCTCTCACTATCTGCAAACCATGTACAGCCTGTATGACGGCACCATGGAGGGCGGCTACGAGTTCACCCGACAGCTCACAAGCGGGGAGCTTTCCATTGCAGATTCCGATGCGTATAATGAGGCGTTCGACACTCTGGATATGCTGATGGAATACAATTACAATAAGGCCGACCCTCTGGCGGCAGACTATGACATGAACGCCAGCTACTGCGCGGACGGCACTGTGGCCTTCTGGCTGAACGGTACCTTTGCCTGGCCTGATTTCTCTGAATTTGCAGAAGATGGCGTAGAATACGGCGTGATGCCCCTGCCCGTCAGTGAGGAGAGCGCCGGCCTAGGCAAACTTTCTGCCGGCGCCACCAAGTACATTGCCATCGACAAGGCCTATGCCACCGAGGAACAGCAGCAGGCAGCCCTTGACTTCCTGAACTGGCTGGTATACACGGAAGAGGGCAATGACCTGATGGTGAACCAGTGCGGCATCGTGCCCGCTTTCTCCAACATCACGCTGGAAATGAACAACCCCTTCAATATCTCGCTGCAGCAATACATTGCGGCCGGCAACACCATCTGCGCGTTCAGCGACCTCCCCTCCGATCACCGCAGCGCCCTGGCCGGCGAAATGCAGAAATATATCGCCGGCGAAATTTCCCGCGCAGACCTTGCAGCCCTGCTGGACGAATACTGGCAGGCTCAGGCGTAACGGCCGCACGGCATCATGCACAGCAGCCGCTTTCCCCTTGCGCCCGTCCTCTGGCGGTGCAGGCTAAAACGGCACGCCACATTTGTAAAAAATAACAGCGGGGAGACAACGAGTATTCTCGTTGTCTCCCCGCTTTGAAAGGAAACAGACGTATGAAACGCAGTTCTTCCTTTTTTGAAAAGACGAAGACCTTTCTGTGCTTTGCCGGCCCAAGCCTGCTTATTTTCTCCCTGGTCGTTGTCATTCCCATCTTTTACGGCATATACCTTACTTTTACAGACTGGGACGGCATTGCCAGCACTAAAAATTTTGTATGGTTTGAAAACTATATCGCACTGTTTCAGGACGAGGCGTTCTGGGCCTCGCTGTGGCTGACAATCAAATATGTCTTTCTCTCCGTTATCCTCATCAACCTGCTGGCCTTTTTTCTGGCTTATGGCCTCACCAGCGGTGTGCGCGGCCAGAATTTTCTGCGTGCCGGCTTTTTCACGCCCAACCTCATCGGCGGCGTAATATTGGGGTTTATCTGGCAGTTCATCTTCAGCCGCGTTACTGTACAGCTGTATGAATATATCCCCGTTTCACTTCTGGAGCGGTCGTGGCTGTCCTCCCCCGAAATGGCCTTTGCCGCGCTTGTCATCGTCACGGTGTGGCAATATGCGGGATATATGCTGCTCATTTATATATCCGGTTTTGTAAGTATCCCGTCCGACCTGATAGAGGCGGCCAGCATCGATGGCGCAAGCGAAGCGCAGATTATGCGGCGCATCCGCCTGCCGCTGATGGTTCCTTCGTTCGTCATCTGTCTGTTTTTGTCCATCACGCGCTGCTTCAAAGTGTATGACCTGAACATCTCCCTCACAGAGGGCGGGCCCTACAACTCTACCAAACTAGTGGCCATGCATATTTACACCAAGGCCTTTGAAGAGCACCGCTATGGCGTGGGGCAGGCAGAGGCTATCGTACTGTTTCTCATCATGGCGGCCATTGCCCTCACGCAAGTATATATCGGCAAAAAGATGGAGGTGGAAGCATGAAAAACACGCCCCGCACCCATTCCGCCCGGCGCCGGGCAGGTTCGGTCCTCAAAACGGCTGCGCTGTATTTTTTCTTTGTGCTGTATATGGTCCCCTTCCTGATGGTGCTGATAAACTCGTTCAAGCGCAAGGCCAGCATCATCAAATATCCGCTGGACCTTGTGGACAGCGAGGGCATGCAATTTGAAAACTATGTAACGGCCGTCGAAAAAATGGATTTTCTGAAGGCCTTCGGCAATTCACTGATTGTCACGGCATGCAGCATTGTATTCCTTGTGCTTCTTTCCTCTATGATGGCATACCTGTTCGCGCGCAAGAACTGGCGCGCGTGCCGCATCAGCTTTTCCCTGCTGCTCGCCTCCATGATACTGCCCTTCCAGGTAGTCATGATTCCGCTGGTATCTATCTATGGCGCCCAGCTGCAAATGCTGAATTCCCTGCCCACGCTTATTTTCATGAACATCGGCTTCGGCGTCAGCCTGTGTACCTTTATGTGCCACGGCTTCATCAAATCCAACATTCCTGTAGCGCTGGAAGAGGCCGCCACCATCGACGGATGTTCGCAGTTCAAATGTTACTTCCGCATCGTTCTGCCCCTTTTGAAGCCCATCCTTGCCACCATTTCCATTCTGGAGACACTCAGCATCTGGAACGACTACCTGCTTCCCTCGCTGGTGCTGCGGCGTAAAGAGCTGTATACGCTGCCCATCGCCATCCGCACGTTCTACGGCACTTTTTCAAATGATTACGGCTATATTATGGCCGGGCTGGTACTCTCCATCGTGCCAGTCATCATTGTGTATCTGTGCCTTCAGAAGCACATCATCGGCGGTGTGGTTGCCGGGGCTGTAAAAGCCTGAGGCCAGCCCAGTTATAAAAAAACAACGGCGCCGCGGGGCTATCCCCACGGCGCCATTTATTCATCTTATTTATTTTTTGCGTAGGGCGGCAGAAGGCTTACAGCGTAAGGCTTGGTGCAGTGTAAGTGCGCGCTTTCAGCTCGGCATCCAGCATATACAGGCCCTTTGCATCCGTGCCGAACAGCTCCATCTTCGTGATGAGGTCGTTCGCATTGGTTTCCTCCTCACCCTGCTCTTTCACAAACCAGTCGAGGAACTGCATGGTGCGGTAATCATTCACCTTCTGCGAGACCGCATACAGGGCGTGGATCAGGCTGGTGACATACTCTTCATGCTTCAGGCCGGCCTTCAGCGGGTCCATCAGGGCATTCATGGGCACATCCGGCTTTGCAATGGCTTCCAGCGTCACCGTCTCGTTGTTGTTCTGCAGATACTGCAAAAACAGCAGGGCGTGGTCACGCTCCTCCTGCGCCTGCACATTATACCAGTTGGCAAAGCCATCCAGGCCTTTGCTCTTGTAAAAATTAGAGAAATCCAGATACAAATAGGCGGAGTAAAATTCCTTGTTGACCTGCTCGTTCAAAAGCCGTTTTACATTGCTGTCCAACATGATAAAATTCTCCTTTCAAGCTTTTACTAATAACTATTATCAGTATAGCCCTATTTTCATTTTTGTCAAGCGCCGCAGCTGCTTTTTTAGAAAAACAGCATCGATGGACAGGGCGGGATATTGCCGCCGCCGAGCCCCCGTGCCAGCTGCGTTTCCTAGCATGGCTGGCAGCCCTGTTATCCCGTGCGGGGAGGCCCTGGCGGTGCTTCACAGTCTTCAGCCTATGGCCGGGCCGCGGTCAAAGCGACCTGTACAGCCCGTCCTGCCGGAGTGCGAAGAGAATAACACGGCCGGCGGCGCCGCCATAAAGCTGAAAACCGGGGTTGCCCCTATTTACGGATGCTGCCCTTAGCCGAACAGCCCGGCCGCCATGCCCGCGCACACGCCCAGCACGTACAAAAGCCCGATAATAAACACGTTCTGCCTGGCGCTTTTATTGGCGCGCAGCAGCACAGCCAGCCCCACGCCGGCGGACGTGGAAAGGCCCGCCACAGCCCCCGCAAACGAGAGCTGCCCGGCGGCGTACATCTGTGTAAGCAGGATGCTGGCCGCGCAGTTGGGCACAAGGCCCACAAGCCCTGCCAGCACAGGCTGCCAGAGCCCGGCGCGGGCTACAAAATCCCCAATAGCCTCTGCGCCCACCACATGCACCACGGCGCCCAGCGCCAGGTTGAACAGAAAGATATACAGAAAAATATGCAGCGTATGGCGCAGGGCCGCCGCCAAAACAGACTGCCTCGCCTCGTGGTCGTGACAATCCACATCTTCCGAATGCCCTGAAAAACCTCCGCGCAAATTTTCCGGCATAGCCTTTTTCAGCACTACGTCCAGCAAAAAGCCGGCGGCCACTGCCGCCAAAAGCTTTGCCGCCAAAAGCTTTGCCAGCGCCCCCCACTGCCCCGGCATGGCAACTAAAACGGGAACCGCTTCGTCCGATGTGGCGATGAACACCGCCATCAGCGTGCCCAGCGTGATGACCTTGGAACCATACAGGTTTGCCGCCATGGCAGAAAAGCCGCACTGCGGCACAAGCCCCAGCGCAGCACCCGGCAGGAACCCAAAGCGCCCGCCGCCAGCCAGTACACGCTCAATTTTTTCCGAGTGGCGGTGCTCTAAGAATTCAATAAGCAGGTAGGCCACAAACAGGAAGGGCAGCATTTTCACACTGTCCTCCAGCGCATGATGCAGAATTTCCAATATCATTTCCAAAGGCTGTATTCCTCATTTCCCGGTGCCGGGCGGGCCGGACAGGCTGCGCCCTGCGCAAAACCGCAAGTTCCAATGAAGCGGACCTTTCGCCCGCCGTCTTTCTTATTATAAAGGCACCCCGGCCGGAATGCAAACACCGCAGGGTGCATATTTCCCCGCAAAATGCAAAAAAACACCTCTGCACGCTTGCATCACAGGCCGCGGGCATGGTATGATAACACCGCAGTATGACATATTTTTATCAACCCCCGGCACGGGGCGGCAAAAGGAGTTTTGTTCTCATGCGAGGCATCTATTCTAACGTGACGGACATCCGGCGGCGCGTTTTCACCGAAGTGGCGCGCATGGCATACGAGGGCGGCGATTACAGCCGCATCGAAGAACTTCCGTATAAAATCATCCCCGGCGAGGTAGAGACCTACCGCGAGAGCATCTTCCTTGAGCGCGCCATCGTGGGCGAGCGCCTGCGCCTTTCCATCGGCCTGCCGCTGCGCCCCATTGACCAGCATGCCCCGCTCTCCGCCGGCATCGAGGCCAGCGCTGTGGCTGAAAAATATTACGAGCCGCCGCTTATCAACGTCATCAAGTTCGCCTGCAATTCCTGCCCGGAAAAAAGCTACCGCGTGACGGATTTGTGTCAGGGCTGCCTTGCGCACCCCTGCGTAGAGGTGTGTCCCAAGGGCGCGGTGAGCATCCGGCACGGCAAAAGCGTGATAGACCAGGAGAAATGCATCAAGTGCGGCCAGTGCGCCAACGTGTGCCCCTACGGCGCCATCAATCTTATTGAGCGCCCGTGCGCCAAAGCATGCGGCATGGACGCCATTGGGTCGGACGAGCACGGCCGCGCCACCATCGACCAGGACAAATGCGTCTCGTGCGGCATGTGCCTTGTGAACTGCCCGTTCGGCGCCATTTCCGACAAGGGGCAGATTTTCCAGGTGATACAGGCCATCAAAAAAGGCGAGCGCGTCATTGCCGCCGTGGCCCCCGCCTTTGTAGGGCAGTTCGGCCCGCAGATGACAGTGGAAAAACTTCGCCCCGCCATGAAGCTGCTGGGCTTTGACAACGTGGCCGAAGTGGCCGTGGGCGCCGATTTGTGCACCATTGAAGAGGCCAAGGATTTTCTGCGCGAGGTGCCCGAGCACCAGCCCTTTATGGCCACAAGCTGCTGCCCCGCGTGGAGCGTGATGGCCAAAAAGCTATTCCCCGATTTCGCGCCCTATATCTCCATGGCGCTGACGCCCATGGTGCTCACCGCGCGCCTTTTGAAAAAAGAGCACCCCGGCTGCAAGGTGGTGTTTATTGGCCCGTGCGCAGCCAAAAAGCTGGAGGCCAGCCGCCGCACTATCCGCAGCGATGTAGATTTTGTGCTCACCTTTGAGGAGGTGATGGGCATGTTCGAGGCCAGAGCCATCAATTTTGCCGAGATAGCGGGTGACGAGGGCCTGAATGAAGCCACTGCGGACGGCCGCGGCTTTGCGGTGTCCGGCGGGGTGGCACAGGCTGTGGTAAACGTCATCAAAAACCTGGAGCCCGAGCGCGAGGTAAAAGTAATGGCAGCCCAGGGGCTGCGCGAGTGCAAAAAGATGCTGATGCTGGCCAAGGCCGGCAAGCTGAACGGCTATCTGCTGGAGGGCATGGCCTGCCCCGGCGGCTGTGTAGCAGGCGCCGGCACGCTGCAAAACCCGGTGAAAAGCACTGCCGGCGTGAACAAATACAAGGCCACCGCCGCGCGCAAAACCTCGGACGAAAGCCCGTACGAGATTACCCTGAACCTTCTGCACGATTAACGCAAGCATCCTTCTGCCCCCGCGCCCGCTTTGGGCGGCCATGGGGGCAGTTTTGTTTTTCTGCCTGCAAGGGGCTGTTTTTCATATTTTTTCACCTTGCCTCATATCCATAGCATTAAGTTCTGTGGATGGGGGAATCGGCATGAAGGGCAATCCGGAAGAGCGGGCCGTTGCATTGGGGCAGTTCGTGGTAGAGACGGGGGCCACTGTGCGCAGCGCCGCACAGAAATTCGGAATCAGTAAATCCACCGTGCACAAGGATATCACCGCCCGCCTGGAACGGCAGAACAGAGCCTTATACAGGGAAGTGCAGCGCGTGCTGCGCACAAACAAAGAGGAACGCCACCTGCGCGGCGGAATGGCCACGCGGCACAAATATCACCCGGAGGCATAAAATGCCGTCTGCATGCCGGGGCCGCGCAGACAGGCAAACGGCTTGCCCTGCGGTGCCCGGTACATCATGCGGCCAGCCCTCTGCGGCATGCCTGAAGGCTGCCGCAGGGGGCTTTTTGTCTCTCGCATCTGGACAAAGCCGCTTTGCCCCGCCGGACGATGCAATTTGCGCGCTGCTGTAAGGCTGGGAAAGGCAAGCTGCGGCTGTGTGTCCCCTGCAGGGTGTGCCCTGCGCGGAGGTTTTGCTTTGTACCGCCGGGCCTGTCTTCCCTCCCGCACAGGCGCTTTAACTTGCCAAACCTCAGCACGCTTGTGGCGCACACATGCCGCGCGCCGCCTGCGGCAGACATAGCGTGCCGGAGAGGCCAAGCTGCGGCCGGAAAACAGGCCTGCACGCAGCACAAAGGCCTTCCCTGCAGAGAGCGGGCGCCGGTTATAACCCCTCGGCCGGGCCGGCGGCATGCCTCCACGCATGCCATTTGGCTTCACCCGCATCACCTGCCCCGCCGCTCTGATAAACGCTTTCCAGCCCTGACAGCCCGATGTCAGTGGCCCGCTTCGTTCCATACTGAGTCAGGCCCCCCGGCAAAGCCGGAGGCTTGCGTAAGCTCTGGAAGGGCATACTGCCGGCAAGCCTCTCAAGAGGCACTGGATACTCTGTCTCTTGCATCACCTGCCCCGCCTCCTGTAAACGGGGTTCTTCCCGCTGCGTGCTGCATCTTTTTGGCATTGAATACCCCATCTTGCCTCGTCCGGAACTGTCAGCGAAAGCCCTTTTACTCTCCCCGGCTCAGCCTGGGGTTGTCGTTTCGTTAAAGCAAAAGCTTTTTACGGGGCCTCTCCGTCGGCCGGGCCGGCGGTCTTTCTTTCCAAAGAGGCCAGCGCCGCTGTGCCGCAAGTTTCCCGTGCGGCGAGAGTGTCACCTGTATGCAGGCACCTCTGTGCGGGCACAGCGTGCCCGCACAGCTGCCGCCCCCCTTTCCCTTTGGGTGAAAAGCTGGTATACTGAAAAAAACGCACGGCGCCATGCCGCGCATACAAGCCAGAGCAGAATGAAGGATGGTACAAAGCATGGAACAGATATGGGACTGCATCGTCATCGGCGGCGGGCCCGCCGGGCTTTCTGCGGCGCTGAACCTGCGCCGCCGCGGCAGGACAGTGCTGGTGCTGAGCGGTGGCGCGCCGCTTTTGGAAAAGGCGGAGCTTGTGGATAACTACCTCGGCATGCCGGGCGTGACGGGCAAAGAGATGATGGAGCGGTTTCGGGCGCACACCGCCGCGCAGGGCGCCGTGCTCAAGGCGCAGCGCGCGGGCAATGTGATGCCCATGGGCGGCACCTTTCTGGTGGGCGCGGGCAGCGACATGTATACTTCGCGCGCCGTTATTCTGGCGTGCGGTGTATCGAAAGCAGGCTATGTGCCCGGCGAAGCGGAATATCTGGGGCGCGGCGTGTCGTACTGCGCCACATGTGACGGCATGCTGTACCGCCAGAAGCGCGTGGCCGTATGGGGGCTTTCCCCCGAGGCGCCCGAAGAGGCGGAATTCCTACATTCAATCGGCTGCCGGGTGACCTATATCGCCGCAAAGCGTCCTCAGGCGCTGGCGCAGGGCATTGCATTCGTTTCCGGCGCGGTGACGGCCGTGTACGGCGGCGCCGCCGTGACGGCCGTGGACGTAAAGGGCGAAATGCTGGAGACCGACGGCCTGTTTATCCTGCGCCCGGCTGCCCCACCGGATGCCCTCGTGCCCGGCATCGGCATGGAGAACGGCCGCGTAAAAACAGACGCCGCCATGCGCACCAGCATCCCCCGGCTGTATGCCGCGGGCGACATGCTGGGCGCGCCGCTTCAGGTGGCAAAGGCTGTGGGCGAGGGCCTTATTGCAGGGCTTTGCGCCGCAGAGGACATTCAAAATATGGAAAGGAAGGCAAACGCATGAAACGGCAGGATTATATCTCTTGGGACGAATATTTTATGGGCATTGCGCTGCTGACGGCGCAGCGCTCAAAGGATAATTCCTCGCAGGTGGGCGCGTGCATCGTGAGCAGAGAGAACAAGATACTTTCCCTTGGCTACAACGGCATGCCCATCGGCTGCCTGGACGATGAAATGCCCTGGGGCCGGGAGGGAACACCCCTGGATACCAAATATATGTATGTATGCCATGCCGAACTGAATGCCATTCTGAACCACGCCTCCGGCACAGGCAGCCTGCGCGGCGCACGCATTTACACCACATTGTTCCCGTGCAACGAATGCGCTAAGGCACTGATTCAGAGCGGAATCCGTGAGGTGATTTATTACGAGGACAAATATCCCGACTCCGACTCTGTCATTGCTTCCAAGCGTATGTTCGATATGGTGGGCGTCACATACAAGCACTATGAAAAAAGCGGCCGCAGCGTCACGCTGTCACTGTGACGGGCCGCAGCGCAGAAAGCACGGTCCCTCTCAGGGTCTTTGCCGGCCGGGCCCACCCACCACAGGCTTATTCATTCATTGTTCTTCTATTTCACGCGCCCTCTGCGGCTTTAGCATCCGCAGGGGGGCTTTTTTCAGCCCGGCGTTTTCTTCCGCCTTTGTTTTGCAGTATTTGCCCCCTGCACCCGGAAAACATCCGGGCACAGAGAAAGTGTTTTCGTGCCGCTGGCTCTGCCGGTGATTCCCGCTTACAAACAAAAGCGCCCCGGCCAAGGGCGCGCTGCCGCAAAAAATACCGGTTCTGGCTGACAGTTTTGATGCCTGATGCACGCAAAAAGCCCGGCAATCCGTCAGGATTGCCGGACTTTTTTGCACATCGTTCGTCCCAAACCGCCCGGCCGAAATGCACAGCACCCCGGAAGCGGCGATTTTTGATGCAGGGCAGGGAGGATTTCCACAGGCACCCTTTGCGGCTGTCAAGGAAATCTGAAGAGGCCATACGCAAAAATTGCCTTTTAGGGACGATGCTTTCTTTTGGCAACGCGCCAGCGGGGCGGTTTTTGCTGGTGGCCGGGGTGCGCCCGCAGCAAGAGGGCGCGGCAGGCAAAAATGTATTACCCCTTCTCACCCGTTTGGGCATACATCACCCATTCGGCCACATTTACGGCGTGGTCACCAATCCGCTCAAAATATTTGGCCGCCATGCCAAGGTCCAGCGCGGCATGGGCGTCCAGGGCACCATCGCGGATAAGCGCCACGGCCTCCGTCTTCACACGGTCAAACAGCTCGTCTACTCTGTCGTCGTTTTCTTTCACGCGGGCGGCAAGCCGGATGTCGCCGTCCACAAAGGCCTGCACGCTCTGCTTCACCATATCCACAGCGGCCAGCGCCATTTCAGACAGATGCACTTTGCCTGAGAGCTGTGCCTTTGCCAGATAGGGCGAAAGCTCGGCAATATCCACCGCATAGTCGCCCACGCGCTCCAGGTCCGATATCATTTTCAGCGCGGCTGAAATGTTGCGCAGGTCCGTCGCCACCGGCTGTTGGCGCAGCAGCAGCCGCATGCACAGCGCCTCGATATTGCGCTCGGCGCGGTCTATGTCCTCCTCGGCGGCCTGCACCTCTTCCTTCAGTTCCGGCTTGCTGTCTGTGATAGAGCTGACGGCAAGCGCGATAGCCCGCTCACACGAGGTACCCATGCCCATCAGTTCTTTATGCATGGTATGAAGGTCTCTGTCAAATTCGGAACGCATCAGCCGAACCTCCCTGTGATATAATCTTCCGTGCGTTTGTCCAACGGGGTGCTGAACAGTTTTTCCGTGGGGCCAGATTCCACCAGCTCGCCCAGCAGGAAAAACGCCGTTTTATCTGAAATGCGCACGGCCTGCTGCATGTTATGCGTGACAATGACAATGGTATAATCTTTTTTCAGCTGGGCACACAGCTCTTCTATTTTTGAAGTAGAGATGGGGTCCAGCGCGCTGGTGGGTTCATCCATCAAAAGCACATCCGGCTTCACAGCCAAAGCGCGCGCAATGCAAAGGCGCTGCTGCTGGCCGCCGGAAAGGCCAAGGGCGCTTTTCTTCAGCCTGTCTTTCACTTCGTCCCAAATGGCTGCGCCGCGCAGGGCCTGTTCCACAATGGCATCCAGTTCTTTTTTGCTGTGCACGCCGTGCAGGCGCGGGCCGTAGCCCACGTTGTCATATACGCTCATGGGAAAGGGGTTCGGCTTCTGAAACACCATGCCGATTCGCTTGCGAAGCAGCGTCACATCCAGCCCTTTTTCAAAAATATCCCGCCCGCGGTATAATATTTTTCCCTCCACACGCACGCCGGGCACAAGGTCGTTCATACGGTTCAGCGTTTTGATGAAGGTGGATTTCCCGCACCCCGACGGCCCGATAAGGGCCGTGACGGCGTGTTCGTCCACTGTGAGGTTTACGTCCTTCAGCGCCTGAAACGTGCCGTAATACACGTTCATATGCTCCGCACTGAGAACAGCGCAGTTTTCCATATCGTTCTTCCTTTCTTTGCGCGCTCAGCGCTTTTTGGCTGAAAGCCTGTTTTTGGCCAGCTTTGCCGCGCCGTTCACACACAGCACCAAAACCATCAGGATGGCCGCAATGGCAAAGCCCACGTCGAATTCACCGCGCTCGGATACATACATATACAGAGCCACACTGAGGCTGCCGCCCGAACGGGTGAACGCGGCAAACATATTGGAGGCTACCACCGTGCCTACGCCTGCTGTAAACAGCAGCGCGGCAGATTCACCCACAATGCGCCCCACGGCCAGAATACACCCCGTGACGATGCCGTCCAGTGAGGAGGGCAGCACAATGGTGCGTATCATGTGCCATTTTGAAGCGCCAAGGCCCAGCGCGCCTTCACGGTAGCTTTGCGGCACGGTCTTCAGTGATTCCTGCGTGGTGCGGATGATTGTGGGCAGTATCATCACTACCAGCGTGCATCCGCCGGACAGCAGGCTTGTTTTGAAACCCAGCATCTGGCAGAAGAACAGCATGCCCACAAGGCCGTACAAAATAGAGGGGATGCCCGCCAGCGTCTCGGTGGCAAATTCCACTGCCGCAGCAAAGCGTCTGCTTTTCGCATACTCTGTCAGATACACCGCCGCGCCCACGCCAAGCGGCAGCGAGATAAGAAGCGTAAACAGGATGAGATACAGCGTGTTCAGAATGTTCGGCAAAATGCCGATGGTTCCCTTCATCATACTGGGCGAAGTGCTGAGCAGCTGCCAGGTGACGTGCGGCAGGCCGCGCACAAGGATATAGCCGATCAGCGCCACCAAAAGCGCAATGGTAAGCCCTGCGCCCAAAAGCACAAGGCCCCTGGTAACGCCGTCAAATACGCGGCGGCGCACAGGGCGCTTTTCAAAATCATCCATTTTTCTCCCCCCGTTTCAGGAAGATATTCAGCACGGCATTGATAACCATAATGAAGCAGAACAGCACCAGCGCAATGCTGAACAGTGCCTGGCGCTGCAGGCCGCCCGCATAGCTCATCTCTTTGGCAACGGCGGTGGTAAGGAAAGTGACGCTTTTGAACAGGCCGGGCATATTGGCCACATTGCCGGCCACCATCATCACGGCCATTGCCTCGCCCACAGCGCGGCCTATGCCAAGCACCACACCCGCAGCAATGCCGCTTTTGGCCGCCGGGATGCTCACCTTGAACACGGTCTCCATCTTTGAGGCGCCCAGCGCCAGGCTGGCCTCCTCATATTCGGGCGGCACGGCCAGCAGGGCCGTCTCGCTCACTGATATGATGCTGGGCAGTATCATCACGGCCAGCACCAGAATGGCTGCCAGAAGGCAGGTGCCGTTTTTCAGCCGGAACATATCCATCACGGCCGGCACCAGAACCATCATGCCCACAAGGCCGTACACCACACTGGGGATACCTGCCAGCAGCTCCACTGCGGGGCGCACGATTCCCGCGGCACGCTTGGAGGCTACTTTGGAAAGATATACCGCGCACATCAGCCCCACGGGCACGCCCAGCAGCGCTGCGCCCAGCATACCCCACACACTGGTGAGGATGAATGGCAGGATGCCGAATTTCGGCTCTGCCGCGGTAGAGGCCCATTCCGTGCCGAACAGAAAATCGGCAATGCCTATCTCCCGGATGGCGGGCAGGCCCGCAATGACAAGGTATGCCGTGATGAGCACCACGGCAGCAATGCTGACGGCGCCGCAGAAAAAGAACACGCCGTTCATCACTTTATCCAACGCCTGGCGGAAACGGTACAGCCTGGACGCCTTGTGTTTTCCATTTTCCATATATTTTGTGTGCCCCTTTCCACGAAGAGCCGGAAGCCGGCACACAGGCCGGCTTCCGGTTCATTGTTCAGCCCTTTTCTTATTTTGCAAGGGGCACTGCTCCGGCCTGCGCAATGAGGTCGTCCGCCTCGCCGCCGATGGCGAAGTCGATAAATGCCTGGGCCGCATCGCTAAGCGTCTCGCCCTTCTTCGTCACGAACACGAACGGGCGCTGAATGGCATATGTGCCGTCCTGCACTGTGGCCTCGCTGGCCTCCACGCCGTCTACCGTTACGGCCTTCACCTTTTCATCCACCGCGGAAAGAGAGGCATAGCCGAAGGCGTTGGGGTTAGAGGCTACCGCCGCCAGAACAGCGCCGGTGCTGGTCAGCTCCTGCTCGTACACGCAGGCATCTTCCACCCCCACGATGCTTTCGAAGCCATCGCGCGTGCCGCTGCCGGCCTCACGGCCCACCAGCACAACGGGCGCATCCGGGCCGCCCACTTCGCTCCAGTTGGTAATCTCGCCAGTGGCGAGGCCCTTGATCTGCTCCAGCGTCAGGTCTTCCACTGTGTTCTCGTTGTTCACCACGATGGCAATGCCGTCCAGTGCGAACACGGTGGCGTCCAGTGTCTCGGCCTCATCATCCTTCAGCGCGCGGCTGGAAAGGCCAATATCCAGCGTGCCCTCGCTGGCGCCGGTGATGCCGGCGCCGGAGCCGGTGGGGTCATAGGTGACGTCCACATCGGGCTGCACTTCACGGAAGGCCTCGGTGAGGATGCCGATAACGCTCTCTACAGAGGTGGAGCCGCCGGTGGTGACGGCGCCGCTGAGCGCGGAAGCGGCAGAAGATGCCGCCCCGGACGACGCAGGCGTACTGGCCGAGCCAGCCGCAGAAGAAGCGGGCGTGCCGCCGCACGCGACAAGCGAAAGCGCCAGAGCGCCCGCAAGTAAAGAAGCTGTAATTCGTTTCATAAGTATGTCCTCTCCTTTTTGTCTTGTTCCATTTCTCTCGGGACGCGTTTAGTATAGCCCGCGCCCTGTAAAATTCGAAAGCACCGCCGCGTCAAGGTTTTGTAAAAGGTATGTCATGACCCATCCCGCCAATATGCGTCAAAAAGCCCCGCAAAGCCGTTGCGGCTTTGCGGGGCTTTTGTAAAATATGCTGCGGTGCACAGGGGCGGCATCTGCGCAGGAGGCCGGGCCCGGTTTTCTTTACATGCCAGGCCCCATGGCAGCCGTCGGGCCTGCCATAGGCATTTCTATCCCTTGCCGCCCGAAGCCATGGGCAAAGCCGCCCTGTGCTGTCAGAGGGGAGGCTTATACTCTGCGGCGGCAAAATTTTCCGCGGCCTTCCCTACGGCGGGCACCGAAAAAGCCGGCGCGGCTGTGCGCGCAAAAGCGCCTTTCAGGAAAGGCTGTTCCCCTTCAAGGTGAAAATATACTTTTACACAGAGCAGACGCTTTGCCCAATCAGCTTTTTGAGCACCTGTGCCATAATGTCTACACCGCGGCGGATGGCATCCTCCGACGGGGTGGAAAAATTCAGCCGGACGCCCTGGCACGGCGCCTCGCCATCCACATAAAAGGCGCTGCCCGGAATGACGGCCAGCCTGCGTTCCAGGCAGGCCTGCACAAATTCCGGCACGCGCACAGCCTGCGGCAGTTTGGCCCACAGGAACATGCCGCCCTGCGGCGCTTCAAATGCTATCTGCGGACATTTTTCGCGCAGAAGCTGCGCCATCAGGGCCGCCTTGCGGCCGTACATGGCGCTTACAGCACGGATGTGCGCGTCCATGTCCATGGTGCGCAGCAGCTCGGCGCACACGCGCTGCGCCCACACGTTGGTGTGCACGTCGCTGCCCTGCTTTGCCACCACCATGCTTCTGGCAAGCTTTTCATCGCACGCACAGAAGGCAAGGCGCATGCCCGGGCACAAAATTTTGGAAAAGCTGGCCGCATAGATGACGCTGTTGCCCTCGTCCATGCTTTTGATGCTGGGCACGGGCGCGCCTGCAAAGCGCAGCTCGCCGTAGGGGTCGTCCTCCAGCACGGGCACACCGTACTTCTGCGCCAGCGCCAGCACGCCCCGGCGCTTTGCAACGCTCATCGTCTTTCCGGTGGGGTTCTGGAAATTGGGGATGCAGTAGAAAAAGCGGGGCTTTTCCGGCGCGGCAAACACAGCTTCCAGCGCGGCAAGGCTCACGCCGTCCTCCTCCATGGGCACGCCCGCCAGCTTTGCGCCGTAGCTGCGGAAGGTGTTGTAGGCGCCCAGAAAGGCGGGCTCTTCCACGGCAATGGTGTCGCCCTCGTTGCAAAGGCATTTCGTGGCAAGGTCCAGCACCTGCTGGCTGCCGGTGCAAAGCAGCAGGGCATCCTGCCCGCGCACCCGCAGCTCGTGCCGGTTGGCAAAGCGCCGCACCTGCTCCAGCACGGCGGGCACGCCCTCTGTGACGGAGTATTGCAGCATGCCCACGGGGTCCTGCGCAAGCAGGCGCGCCGAAGCCGCGGCAATTTCTTTTTCCGGAAAAGATTCGGGCGCGGGGTTGCCGCCCGCAAAGCTGATGAGCGATGGGTCGTTCATCTGTTTGAGTATCTCGCGGATGATGGACGGCTTCATGCCGCGCATGTTTCGGGAAAGCGTATATTCCATTGGGCCGGGCCTCCGTTTCATTGAACAGGGAAACCACCGGCCGGGCCGGTGGGGCGCCCTGTAAAAGTTTTTTGTTTCCGGCAGCGGGCAAAGCAGACTTCCGGAAACAGATGAACAGAAATAAAAGGCTTTGCTAAAGGGGCGGCGACGCGCGCGGAATAAAATCCCGTGCATATTGAGGCGCGGGCCGGTACAGGCCGCGGCCCCGCAGGCGGCTATGCCTTGGGCTCATCCCCGTCCTGATGGTAGGGTGCATAGCTGTGGTCTACCGTCACAACGGTATAGTATTTCATTTCCTGCGTATCCTTTTGCTGCGCAAGCTGCTGAATGCGTGCGCGCAGCGCGGCGTCGTCCAGCGCAAAGCCTGCGGGCACCACCACATCAAAAATAAGGTTGGTGTGCGTGGGGCCGCGCACCGTGCGGAAATCATGCATGGAAAGCTGAGGCGAAATGGTTTTCAGCTGCCCCTCCACCCAGGCGCGCAGCGTACCCACGGCGCGGTCGCCCGTCTGGATGGGGTCGTAGTGGATGACAAGATGAATGTTGTCATTATCGTGAAAATCGCGCTCGATGTTATCGATGATGTCGTGGCTCTCCAGCACGTCCTTTTCCGCAGCCATCTCTACATGCACGCTGGCAAAGCAGCGCCCGGGGCCATAGTCGTGCACCATCAAATCGTGCGTGCCTAAAACGCCATCATAGCTCAGCACCTTGCGGGCAATATGCTGCGCCAGCTCCTCGCTGGGCGCTTCGCCCAAAAGAGGGTCTACCGTTTCCTTTATAAGGCCAATGCCGCTGTAAAGGATGAACAGCGCCACGGCAAGGCCCATCCAGCCGTCCAGCACAAGGTGTGTGGCCTGCCCCAGCACCAATGCAGCCAGCACCGCCGCCGTGCTGATGACGTCGTTGCGGCTGTCGGTGGCGGTTGCCTCCAGCGTGGCCGAACCGATGCGCCTGCCGATGGTGCGGTTGAACATTGCCATCCACAGCTTTACGCCGATGCTGCCTGCAAGCACAGCCACTGTCAGCCAGCTGAAGGCCACGGGCGTGGGGTGCAGAATCTTGTCAAGGCTGGTGCGCGCCAGCTCGAAGCCGATGACGATGATAAGCACCGACACCGCCAGGCCCGCCAGATATTCAATGCGCGCATGGCCGTAGGGGTGCTCTTTGTCCGCAGGCTTGGCCGAAAGCTTGAACCCCACCAGCGTGATGATGCTGGAAGATGCGTCCGACAAATTGTTCACCGCATCCGCCGTGACGGAAATACTGCCGAACAGCGTCCCCATCAAAAGCTTTGCCGCGCACAGAAGGGCGTTGCACACGATGCCCACAGCCCCCGCCAGGTTTCCGTAGGCCGTGCGCACCGCTGGCTCCTCCGTATGCTCATAGCGCCGCACAAAGCGGCGCACCAGAAATTCCGTCAAGCAGTATCACCTTCCCCCCTGCCCCGAAGGGCAGAGCGCATAATGGCCTGCCGCACCGCATATGCGGGCGCCCCAATTCCTTTTATTATATGGCCCTGCATGCAAAAGTGCAAGCGCCCGGCATGTACAAACACCTGCAAACCGTGCTATAATAAAAAAAGGAACGGCCCCATTGCGGGCCCTTGTGAGAAAGGAACCAGCCCGGCTATGGAAAACAGCAAAGTATTCGCGCTTTTAATAGACGCAGAGAATGTATCGCCTAAATATATCAAGACCATCATCGATGAGGTGAGCATGTACGGCACGCCCGCCTACAAACGAATCTACGGCGACTGGACCAGCCCCGACATGGCAAGCTGGAAAAAAGTGCTGCTTGAGCACAACCTCACCCCCATCCAGCAGTTCAGCTACACGCAGGGCAAAAACGCGTCTGATTCGGCCATGATTATCGACGCCATGGATGTCCTTTACGCAGGCAACGTGGACGGCTTTTGCCTTGTAAGCTCAGATTCAGACTTCACGCGCCTGGCCGCACGCCTGCGCGAGAGCCGCATGTTCGTCATCGGCATGGGCGAAAGCAAAACGCCCACGGCCTTCAAAGCTGCCTGCGACACGTTCAAATATCTGGACGTGCTGATGGGCCTGAAAAAAGAGGCGGCGGGCCGCGCCGGGGCCGAAAAGGCAGAAAAGCCAAAGGCCGCAAAAAAGCAGCCCGCGCGGGCGGCCAAAAAGCAGGCGGAAAAGGCAAAGCCCGCCGCGAAGGACGCGAAAGAGACGAAAGAGGCCAAAGAGCCCAAGGCGGACACCCGGCCCGCCGAGCCGCACCACGACGAAGAGCTGGCCGCCGCCTTTGTGCCGCTGGACGAAATTGTGGAGAAAGTGCGCGAGATTATAGATTTCGACTCCGACGAGGACGGTTATATGCCTCTTTCCCAGATAGGCGTGATGCTGGGCCGCCTGTATGCAGATTTCGATTCGCGAAATTACGGCTTCTCAAAGCTGCACAAGCTGATAGACCACACCGGCGCGTTCGAGACAAAATACGAGCAGCTTGAAAACGGAAGCAAAAACCTTGTGGTGAGAAATAAATAACGGTGCGCAGATGAAAAGTGAGGCGCCTCCGTCCTTTTGAAGGGTGGGGGCGCCTCTGTTTTTTCTGTGCGCGCGGGCAAGTCACAAGGCACGCCCTCGAAACTCACCGGGTGTGCAGCCCTTTTCCGCCTGAAATGCGCGAATAAAGGTTTTGGAGTTATTATATCCGGCCTCAATAGCCACCTGCTCTACCGACAGGGCCGGGTTCATCAGCAGGCCGCAAGCGTAATTAACGCGTATTTCGCGCAGCAGCTCGGAAAAAGACTGCATCAGGTTGTATTTAACCATTTTGTGCAGGTAAGACGTGCTGATGCCAAGCGCCCGCGCCACCGATTCCGGCGAAAGGGCATCGTCAAAATGCAAATGAAGATAAGCCAGCAGCGCCCATATCTCGTTGTTGTACATTAAATAGCCCGCTTTGCCCTCGGATTCCATCCAGTGCCGCTTGCGGAAATCTTCTGGTGTCATGCCCTTCTGCGCCTGAAAAGCACGGTAAAATGTCTGTACCGAGCCAAAGCCCGTGTTTTGTGCAATATATTTCAGCGTGGGCGTTTTCAGGCCAAGCAGCACACAGGCGTTGCGAATGCGTATCTCCATCAGCAGGGCCTGAAAATCCTGCCCGGTGTAGGCCAGCAAAAGCTCGCGCAGCGTAGAGGGGCTGGCCCCTACCTCGCGGGCCACAAGGGCCAGGTTCAGTTCTTTGGAATAAGATTCATGGATATACCGCAGGGCGTCCTGCACCAACTGGTCATTGGGCATATCCTCCTTCTCTGCCCGGATGGCATCTTTCTTCTGTGCCCGGCGGAACAGCATCATAAATTCCACCAGTTTCAAATAAAGCCGCACCTGCCTGTCCGGCCCTTTTTCCGTAAAAATGCTGTACATCTGGTTAAAGATGTCACAGCTTTGGCGGTAATCCTCTTCGCACAGTTGTACTACAAAATCGGCATTGTGGTCAAACAGGGCAGCATGCGCCTCAGGCCATACAGATGCAAAATGAAGATAATCCTGCATATTGAATTCACAGATAAAACGTGTGACAGGGCGGCTTGAACCCGTGTGCAGCGTGTGGAAGTGCCAGGGCGCCGAAACAGACACCGAGCCCGCCTGCACGGGATAGTACTTTCCGTTGCACAGCTCTGTGCCGCAGCCGTCCAAAATAAGGCTTATCTCAATAAAATCATGGCGGTACAGCGGGAATACATCCACCATCTTTTCATGGTTGATATAGCAGCTTGTTCCAAACTCTTCAAAAAACTCCCCGTCCTGATAATAAAGAGGGATTTTCGGCATGCCCCGTTTCACCTGCTTTCCGGCATGTTTCGGCGCCGCAGGGCGGCACAGCGGCAAGGCCAGGCTTCCCCCTGCACCGCAGGCGCTTTTTACATAATTTTAAGTATATCACAATCTTTTTTAACCGTAAAGGAACACAGCGTTCTTGCACAAGTCTGACAGTAAAGAACACGGTATGTCCGTCAATTTATCAATAAATGGAGAGAAATTGGCATTCGCAAAGGAATAAGAAAAACAGAAAATAACACAAGAGACCCGCCGGATAGAAACTCGTTGTCTGTGCGGGGCAGCCCAACATTGTTAAAATATAGTCAAACGTCTTGGGCGGTATGGGTTGCACAGCCCAAGGCCTGCCAAAGCACCGCACTGTTTCAAAAAAGGAGGAGATCATTTGGTACGTTCACACAAAAAAGGGGTCGTCCTGGCGCTGCTCAGCGGCATTCTGTGGGCTTCCTATTCCGTGACGCTTTACAGCTGGCTCAGCCCCTACAATGGCGACAGCGGCACGCTGGACAGCGCCCGCGGCATCATGTTCATCATCCTGGCCGCCATCGGCATCGCGTGGATCGACGCGCTTATCACCTTTGTATTCGAGCTTGGCTATGTAGTGGTGCGTCATAAATTCCGCGATTATGTGCGCCTTCTGCGCAGCAAGGCATTTTTCCGCATCATGCCGGCGGCGCTGTTCGCCGGGCCGCTTGGGCTTGTGCCCTTTGCCATTGCAAGCCGCTATTCTGTAAGCGTGGCCACGTCTATCAGCGCCTTCTATCCCGCACTGGGTTCCATCATTGCCATGTTCTGGTTCAAGGAAAAACTTACGCCTGTCAAGTTTATGGGTATTCTGTTTTCCATTGCCGGCGTAGTGGTTATTTCCGGGTTCAGCGGGCTGCACCCCGTGGGTATTTTTCTGGCTGTCTTTGCTTCAGTGGGTTATTCGCTGGAGCTTGTGTTCGGCTACCGGCTGATGGCGGAAGATGTAGATTCCGACGTATCACTGGCGCTGAAGCAAACATCTGCTATTGCGCTGTACACTATCATGCTGGCCGTGCTGCTGTTCATTCCCGGCAATCTGGATTTCTTCACGAACCTTGTGCGCATGATTGATTTCAGCACGGCTTTTTCCTTCACACAGGGTATGCTGGGCAATCCCCTGCTTATCAGCGCCGTTTTTGTTCTGGCATCCTTCTTCAACGCCATGGCCTATGTGTGTTATTTCGGCGGCATGAACAACTGCGGCGTCAGCACCGCCAGCAGCCTGAACATTGCCTATGGCATATGGACGATCCTCATTCTGGCTCTGCCGCCGTTTTCCACCATGCCGTCGGCGTCCGGCGTCATCGGCGCAGTGCTCACCTTCACCGGCTCTGCCATCGTCATTATAGAATCCAACCGCATCCAAAAGCGGCTGAATACAAAATAATTTTACCACTCAGAAAGGAAGTTGTAAGCATGGATCGTTTGAAAGGCAAGGTTGCCATCATTACAGGTGCGGCGCAGGGCATTGGCGCCTGCACGGCGGAAATTTTCGTCAAAGAGGGGGCCAAGGTGGTTATTGCAGACCTGAATGAGGCCGACGGACGCGCTCTGGCAGATAAGCTGGCCCCCAACGCGGCCTTCTTCAAGCTGAACGTGGCCGATTATGCGGCATGGAAGGAATGCATCGCTTTCACAAAAGCCACTTTCGGCAAGCTGAATGTGCTCATTAACAATGCAGGCATCTCTTACCGCAAGGATGTAGCCGACACCACGCTGGAAGAATGGGACCGCACCATTGCCGTAAACCAGACCGGCGTATTCTACGGCATTCAGACAGCCATTGAAGAGATGCGCACCAATGGAGAAAAATGCTCTATCGCCAATGCCTCCTCCATCGAGGGGCTTGTGGCGGAATCGGCATTCTTTGCATACTGCGCAGCCAAGGGCGCCGTCACTTTGATGACGAAGGCCGCCGCGCTTTACTGCGGCGAAAACCACTTGAACATCCGCGTAAACTCGGTGCATCCGGGCTACATCCTCACACCAATGGCCTATGATGACGCCCGCCAGAATGGGCAGACCATCGAAGAGTATTCGGCCGAATTCATTCAAAAGCATCCCATCGGCTATCTGGGCAAGCCGGAGGATATTGCCTACGGCTATGTGTACCTTTCTTCCGACGAGGCAAATTTTGTATCCGGCGCACAGCTTGCAATAGACGGCTGCTATACGGCACAGTAAACAAGACGCACACCGCGGGGCCCGCACACGGCGGGCCCCGCATATCTCAAAAAGGGGGGCAAAAATTGAAGCAGAAGAGGTGGAACATAGAGCCGGGCATATTTTTCCCGGCGCTTTTGATATTTGCGGCAGTGTCTCTGCTGCTGTTCTGGGGCGGCGACGCGCTGTATTCTTTTTTAAGCGCGCTGCTGGCACAAATCACAGCGCGGTTTGGCTGGCTGTATTTGTGGATTTATATTGTGAATTTTGTCTTTCTGGGCTGGCTTGCGTTCAGCAAATATGGCAGGATAAAGTTCGGCAAAGCAGATGAAAAGCCGGAGTACAGCAATTTCAGCTGGACATGCATGGTGTTCACCACAGGCATTGACGCGTCCATCATGATTATGACTCTGTTCGAGCCTGTGCAGTATGTGAGCGCGCCGCCCTTCGGGCTTCAGCCCTTTTCCCCGGAGGCCTACGATTATGCGCACATGTACGGGCAGTTCCACTGGGGCCCAAGCGCGTGGACGATGTATATTCCGGCCACCATCGCCATCGCCTATACGCTGTATGTGAAGCACACCGATACCACACGCATCAGCAACGCCTGTGCACCTGCCTCGCGCAGGCTGTGCCGGCACAAATGGATGCGCAACCTGCTGGATGTAGTGATTGTGTTTGGCATCATGGGCGGCATCGGCGCTTCCATCGGGCTTGAAATACCCGTCATTTCGCGCATTTTCCACCAAATCACCGGCGTAGCAGATACGCTTGGCCTGAAATTTGCTATGCTGGCCGTTCTGCTGGCGCTGTTTGGCAGCAGCGTATACCTGGGGCTGGAAAAGGGGATGAAGTGGCTGAGCAGCGCCACTGTGTACATCACGCTGGGGCTTTTGGCTGTAACGCTCTTGTGGGGCCCCACCAGCTACCTGATTGATTCCGAAACCAACAGCATCGGGCTGCTGGTTTCCAACTTTGTGCGCATGAGCACCTATACAGACCCGAACCTGGCCTCCGGCTTTCCCCAGAACTGGACTATTTTCTATTGGGGCTGGTGGCTGGCCTATATGCCTGTGATGGGGCTGTTCGTAGCGCGCATCTCGCGCGGGCGCACCATCCGTCAGGTCATCTGCGGGCAGGTGCTGTGGGGCTCTGTCGGCTGCATGACGGTGTTCGGCATCATGGGCGGCTACGCATTGTATATCCAGAAAACCGGCATTGCAGACTTGGCCGGCATTCTGGAGACACAGGGGCAGGAGGCCGCCATTGCAGCAGTGATTGGCACGCTGCCGCTGCCGCAGATCATGCTGGTGGTATACCTCATCTCCTGCTTTGTGTTTCTTGCCACCACCATCAGTTCTTCCGCCTTCATTCTCTCTTCCATGACATCGCGCAGGCTTACAGGCTATGAGGCACCCGCTCGCTGGAACAGGCTTTTGTGGAGCGTGGTGTTCATGCTGTTCTCTGCGGGCATCATGGTGGTGGGCGGTCTGGAGACAATCAAGCTGGTGTGTGTGCTGGCAGGCTTTCCGCTGATTGCCGTAGTCATTGTGCTGATGCGTGCCATCGTGCGGATGGTAAAGGAAAACGGCTCCCCCGGCACAGCTGCAGCACAGGCGGCGCCGCACAGTGCAGAGGAAGCGCCGCCGGTTTAGGCGGTGGCCTGCGTCGGTCTTGTTAGGGGAGGCATCGCCGAACACGCAGAATTTTATTTCACCCGTACCTCTTGCTTCACAGCCCATAAAAGGGCAGCACTTGTTTTCATGATACCCTTGTGTTTCTGATAACCTGCTGCTGACAATTCGCCTCGCCCAATATTTGAAGCGAAGGCTTTTCGCACTGCATCTCCAACCGGCCCTGCAGGTGTTTCCTGCTCAAAAAG
>OLRU01000638.1_pt1 | contig 37909 bp, 43 predicted proteins | sample 1672961 | NCBI WGS metagenome assembly OLRU01 (sample SAMEA3136741, study PRJEB25190) | human gut metagenome | biome: human gut; feature: human-associated habitat; material: faeces | place: Austria | collected 2013
CAGCTCTGCGTTCCACTTCTTTTAATTGCGTACCATCTGCGGCGATAAACAGGCCGTAGTTGCTTCCGTATGAGCTTGCAGCCTGATCCTTCTGTAAGAGGATCAGTCCATTTCCAATTGTACTGATAATGACCAGAAGCATGGTAGTCAGGCAAATCGCCGTCATAATGAGGACACTTCTTGTCCGATTTCTTTTGTCGTTGCTGAATGCAATTTTGCTGATCGTCCTCAATTAAAATCCACCACCTGTCCGTCCTCAATCACCAGAATACGGTCAGCGACCTGTGCAATTTCGTCATCATGGGTAATCATTACAATTGTCTGTCCATATTTTTTTGCGCTCATTTTCAGCAGCGCGATCACCTCGTCACTTGTCTTGGAATCAAGATTTCCGGTTGGCTCGTCCGCAAGCAAAATCTCCGGTCTGTTTACCAAGGCTCTTGCAATCGCAACGCGCTGCTGCTGTCCTCCGGAGAGGGTATTCGGAAGATTATGAATCCGGTGTTCAAGGCCCAGTGTGGTGATAATATCATTGACGTAAGCTTTATCCACTTTTTTTCCGTCAAGCCCCAACGGAAGAACGATATTTTCCCACACATTGATGGAGGATACCAGATTGAATGCCTGAAATACAAATCCGATCTTTCTTCTCCGGAAAACGGCAAGCTGATCCTCCTTCATGGAATACAGGTCCTTGTCAGACAAGATCACGCTGCCGCTGGTTGGTGTATCCAGCCCGCCCAGCATATGCAGCAGGGTACTTTTTCCGGAGCCGGATTTTCCGACAATGGCGACAAATTCTCCCTGCTCAATCTGGATATTCACATGATTGACGGCTTTGACCTGATTTTCCCCCGTCCCATAAAATTTGCAAAGCTGATTCGTTTCTAATATCACGCCCACTCCAATGGCCTCCTTTTCTTTATTTACCAGCATTGTATCAAAGGAACCTTTCATTTCACTTTCAAAAAGAGAGCAGAAGTCTTACAGATTTGAAAGACTTCTGCTCATCATCTCTACGAAAGCCCATTCTCCGGCAGCTGAATCAAAAAGGTACTTCCTTTTCTGACTTTGCCGGAGGCTACCGTGATTGTCCCACCATGCTGCTCAATAATCTGTCTGGACAGATACAGACCGATGCCAGTTCCGCTCTTTTCGCGGACTTCCGGCGCAGTCCCTCTGTAAAACCGCTGGAATATTTTATGGTATTCACTCTGCGGGATTCCGATTCCCTGATCCTCGATCTCAATTCTCACAAAGCCGGTTCTTTTTTGTAGACGGATCGTGATTTTTGAATGTTCTGGGCTGTATTTGATGGCATTGTCCAAAACGTTAATGATTGCTTCTCCAAGCCAGCGTTTATCCTGCATGAGTGCACAATGCTCCAGTGATTCGTTGCAGTCGAAAATAAGTTCTATCCCTTTCTCCGCTGCCTTTGGATACGTTCGGTTTACTGCGGAGATGATCGTATCCATAATGGGAAGTGTTTTCTGATCAAGCTGAATCAAACCTGTCTCCAGTTTGGATATTTCCAGCAGAGACTGCAACAATGTTTCCAATCCGTCCAATGCACTCCGGCAGCGGATGCGAAATTCCTGTTGCTCCGTCTCACTCAGATTGTTCCGCAGCAATATGCTAAAGCAGGTATCCAAGGCTGCAACCGGGGTTTTCAGCTGATGGGAAATGTCGGATACCATTTCCTTTGTGCTTTCCTTCTCCGCTCTGGCTTGCTCTTGCAGCAGCTGGATATGATGTCCGATTGCTTCAAGCTGAAATTTCAGTCTTTCCTGCCCGACATGATCTTCTGTGTCTGGCACTACCTCAAAGTGATTTTCCCGAAATGCAATCAGGATTTGCTCTAGCTGCTCCAATCGTTTCCGACTTTCTTTCGCCTCAGCTTTCTTCCGGTAAAACAGGAACGTTAGCAAAGACAGACATAGCACTGCACTTGTACAGCCGGTTATCATGATATTCTGCCGGAAGCGCACATAAAACGAAGTCCCTTTGTTTTCCCAGTACCCGTATTGCTCTAATAATTGCTTACCTTGTTCATTGGCTTGATGGTCGTTTCCTTTCAGCCATCCTGCGGCAACATCCATGCCGGTGGTCTCTGCGCCCGCCGCAACTTCTGTCAGGATATCCATTTTACATTGATACTCCTGATAATATAAATAGGTGGTAAAGCAGTTCAATACCGCAAAAAAGAGTAGAACCGGCAGCACCAGTGACAAGGCATCAACCCACTTTTTACGATGTCGTTTCGTCACTGACTTACTTCCTGATTCCATATATACCCAAGCCCGCGGATGTTTTTAATATAGACCGGAGCCGCCGGATCCTCTTCGATTTTCTCCCGAAGCCTTCTGATGTTCACAGCTACCGTATTTTCATCCATAAAATCACCATCCAGATCAAACACGTTTTCTAACAGCTGTGTTTTTGAAAGAATCTGTTTCGGGTTTTGAAGAAAAAAGGACAGCATTTTCAGTTCATTCTTCGTAAGGCTTATTTCTCTTTCCTTTACGAACGCCCTCATCTCTCCGGGGATAAATACGATATCCTTTGAATGAATTTTTGGAGTTCCGGGTTCATTCTTTCTGCGGCGGAAATGAGCCTCGATTTTCAGAAGAAGTACGGAAAGGCTGAACGGTTTCGTCATATAATCGTCCGCACCGGCTTCATATCCCATGACCTGATCTGTCTCCTGATCCAACGCGGTAAGACAGATAATATATACATTTTGACAATTCCGCATCCATCTGACAAGCTCTAATCCGTTTCCATCCGGAAGATTCACATCACAAATGGCAACATCCACATGATTATCACTTGCAATTCTTTTCGCTTTTTTCACTGATTCTGCTGAAAAAACCTCATATCCGGATTTTTTCAGTGAGAATGTAATTCCACGATTTAAATTTTCATCATCTTCAACCACGAGTATACCTGGCATAGCATATGCACCTCTCTTTATTAACTATATATATCAGCTGGGAGATGACTCCCACCTCTATAGGTGGTGAGAATGTATTGATGATTACTCTGCGCTTTTTCCACTGGCTATCCATTCATCTGCCTATGCGTATCGTATCTTTGTATCAATCCAATGGTCTTTATTTCTCCAGTCCTTCCATGCGGCAGGACATGGCAATGTTATTAAGAATTTCGGTAATCTTAGTCTGTTGTATATTCGGCATAGTAAGCAATGCGGCATCGGTGTGTTCGCTGACAAACACCAGATCAACCGAATACAGCGAGTCCAGATCATTTTCGACAGCATCGCTGAATTGCGCACGCTGCTGCGGCGTGCATCCCCATACCGCAAAATCGTAGTCACTGCGGGCGTGATGATCGCCGCGGGCACGCGAACCGAATAATACCAATTTCGGCACTCCATAACGGTGCGCCAACCGTTTTACCTGTTCGATTGTCTTATCCATCAGCGTCACCGTCCCTATTATTTTCATTATACCATATATTAAAGGAGAGATACACAATGAAAATTGGCTACATTCGCGTCAGCACCGAGGAGCAAAACACCGCCCGACAAGAGGTCCTGCTGCGCGAACTCGGTGTTGATGAGGTTTTCATCGACAAGGCAAGCGGAAAAAAACGCCGACCGGCCGGAGCTTACCCGCATGATGAACTACGTCCGGCGCGGCGATACGGTTATCGTTGAGTCAATCAGCCGTTTTGCGAGAAACACGCGCGACCTGCTTGATCTCGTGGAACGACTGACCGAGAAGCAGGTCGAGTTCGTCAGCCGCAAGGAGGCAATCGACACGACCACACCGACCGGCAAATTCATGCTCACTGTCTTTGCAGCAGTCGCGGAGCTTGAACGCGAGTATATCTTGCAGCGTCAGCGTGAGGGCATCGCGATTGCCAAAAAGCAAGGCAAGTACACCGGCCGCAAACCGATGTCTCTGCCGGACAACTTTGAGCGAGTGGTTGCTCGCTGGCGTGCGGGAGAGATTACCGCGGCTGAGGCCATGCAGCAGACCGGGCTGAAGCCGAACACTTTCTACCGCCGGTGCTCCCGGACTTCTCTGTGCGCAAAATCCACATAACATAACAGCCGGGGCTCTCATAATTGAGAGGCCCGGCTATCTTTATGCCGAAAAATTTATTTTTTACTTGCTCATCTCGCAGAAGCGCATGAGGATTGCGGCAACTTCTGCGCGGGTTGCGTTATTCTGCGGGTTCAGCTTGCCATTAGAGACATTGACAATGCCGTTAGCTACTGCCCACTGCATTGCATTTTCAGCATAGCTGCTGACGCTTGCAGAGTCAGAGAAGTTATCCAGCTTACCGTTTGCGGTTGGAGAACCGGCGTAGCGGTACAGCATGGTGACGAGCTGCTCACGGGTGATGTTGGCGTTCGGATTCGTGCCGTCGGACACGCCGTTGGTCTTTGCCCACTCCATACCCTTCTCGTACCAGGTCGCGCCGCCGGTGGTGTCCTCGCCTGCGTAGCGCGCGAGAACCGTCATCAGATACCACGAGTGGCGGATGCGTTCGGTGCAAAAGAGGTATCCGTTACACCGGAGAACAGACCCTCTGCAACAGTATTTTCGATCGCATTCTGTGCCCAATGGCCTTTGGTATCCGCAAATACTGCGTTTCGCTTTACCTGAACGCCGTCGTAGCTGCGGCTGCCATCTGCATTCAGACTGAAATGCGAGAAGAAATCATTCCAGACCATTTCGGATACTTCAGGCATGTAGGAATGCGGCGAATCTTCAATTACAGTATAGCGGAATAGGGGAATATTCTGATTGTTGTCATATTCGTGCGTGGTGAAACGTCCGTCTACCGTATCTTTTGCCTTACGCGAGGTACCGTTGTAGGTCGTCTATTAGTTCAGTGCATCATAGGTTACGGTCGTCGTATCAGCGGCTCACTATTCATGTGCAGCGTTCCGACACCCGGTTCAGCGTCAGCAAGACCGCGATGGCGAATAAAACGACTCGGAACGTACTGACGGTCTGGCTGAAGAACAAGCTGTCCGGTATGGCAGGGCACAAGGTCCTTGTGGTTACATACAAGGGCTACGCGAAAGAGCTTTGGGATGCCCTGAGCGAGTTCCACGATCGTCTGATTCTGCTTCAAGCGGATGACAACAGTGGACCCAAAGAGAGTCTGCCGTATTTCGGAGGCATGAACGGATCGAATCGATACAATGAAGCGCGATCTGGTTCAGCTTGTATTCCGCAGTACGCTGCGCAATCATGGCGGTAAAGAACCAGTTTCTCTGTGGCTGATTCAGCCGCCCGAAGAGGTTGTCATGCACGTTCGTGAATCGTTCAGAGACTGCCAACATGACGAGATTTCCGAATTACCGTTCGAATGCTTGTCCGAACTGGCAGCCGGCCGAACCTTTCAAGGAAAACCGACCCATGCCTCAAAGCTGCTCAAATGGCTCGCGGATTGGGACGGTTCCCCAATCTTGATTGCAGAGGTCCAGGGACAGCTCGGTATGAAGCCGGGGCAATGGAAAGAAGCTCGGAAGAACGCGGCTGTCAAGGAAGCGTTCAAGCATATCGAAACCGATGGTTCGGGCAAAAACTGCAAAATCAAGCGTTCTGAAAACGTTGAATGAGCGGCTATATATTATAGCATTGAAGCAGTATAAACCTGTATTGAATTTGGAACAATGCACCTGTAGGAGGGGTAATTATGCAAACCAAAATCCACGAACCGACCCAAATCGTCGAAGTTATGCTCACCCACGCCGAGCAGGCAGACGAAGAGGTCAAGAAGCAGCTCAAGGAGCTGTACGCACAGTACAAGGGCACCAAATACACCGTTGCGGTGTTCCTGTCCGGCAAGCGGGATCTGTATGAGGATACGCGCGACCTGCTGCTGTTCAATCGCCGCCGTGCTGCCGAGCGGGCAGTGCAGGCACGCAAGGCGGCAGGGCAGTGAGTGCGGTCAGGCAGAGGAGGTTCCGCTTCCTCCTCTGCCAAATTTTTTGCCGCTTGCAATGATGAATGAACTGATATACAATATTATCTACAAAGATATATTTGGATGCAGATATATATGGCAATGCAGATGTTATTGCCGTTTTGACAGAAAGCGCTGACCCAGCATCATACTGGCGCAAGCTGCAGCAGCGGCTCAAAGCAGAGGGAAGTGAAACCGTGACAAATTGTCACGTTTGAAAATGCAGGCGGCTGACGGTAAAAAACGCCTCACCGATGTTGTCAACACCGAGCAGCTTCTCCGCATTATCCAGTCCGTGCCGTCGAAGAAGGCTGAGCCGTTCAAGGCATGGCTGGCCATGGTGAGCCGCGAGCGTATCGAGGAAACCATCGACCCAGAACAGGCTATCGACCGAGCGCTTGAAACATATCTCAAAAAGGGTTACACCGGGGAGTGGGTACATCAGCGGCTGCTTGCTATCCGCATCCGCAACGAGTTGACGGATGAATGGCGCAAGCACGGCGTGCAAAAGGGAAGAGAGTACGCGATTCTCACAGACGAGATTACACGTGCATGGTCGGGGATGAGCACCAGACAGTATAAGAACCTCAAGGGCTTGAAAAGTACAACCTTTGCGACAATATGAGCGATCTGGAGCTGGTCACGGACATTGTAGCCGATGCGGCAGCTTTGCCGGAACGGAATAAGGAGAAAGATAAGAATGAGTAACGATATTGCCAATCGAGGTGAAATTCTGCTGTATGACATAACTATTTCCATTTTGGAAACAGTTCGACAGGATACCATGTACATTTCCGAGTTTGATCGTCAGACTGAGCGATACCTTAAGGGGGAATAATATGAGCCGTCAATTTGAATTGAACAAAGCACTGTTCGAGGCTGTAACTGCCTGTTTCGATTATCACATTGACCTTTCCACCTGCACAAATATTCCGAATGGTCTGCAGAATGCCACATTGACGATCCGAGACCCCCAAAGCCCCAAAATCGTATGGACGCTATCCATATAATCAGCCTCACCGGCAAAGGAGCCACACCATGACCGAAACCTTCAACATAGCGGGCTACACCCGCATTTCCGTCGATGACGAGCTCGACCGCGACAACGTATCCATCGAGAACCAGAAAGCCATCATCGAGGACTTCGTAAAAACGCAGTTCCCGGGCAGCAGCCTGACCTTTTTCGAGGACCGCGACCGCTCAGGCTACACGTTTGAGCAGCGCGAGGGATATCAGAAAATGAGAGAAGGCTTGATGAGACACAAGTACGACATCCTCATCATCAAGGACTTTTCTCGATTTTCTCGCCGCAACAGCCGCGGATTAGTGGAACTTGAAGACTTGCGTGATGCAGGTGTCCGCATCATCTCCATCGGCGACGGCATTGACTTTCCGAACGATGACGACTGGATGAAAATCCAGTTCCAGTTTCTGATTAACGAAATGCCGGTCACGGATACCTCGCGCAAGGTGCGTAATGTTATCAAACGGCGGCAGGCAGACGGCAAATGGCTGTGCGCCGCACCGTACGGCTACATCATCAACAATCAGCAGCAGTTTGAGATTGTACCGACCGAGGCGGACATTGTGCGCCGGATTTACGATCACTACAACAATGACGGCTGGGGCTACAAGAAGATTGCCAACTACCTGACCGAGCAGGGTGTGCCCACACCGCGTATGTCCGAGCAGATGCGCAAGCAGGCCGAGGGCAAGACGACCAAGCGGGAAGTCAAGGCCGCATGGGCGCTTGTGACCGTGCAGGGCATCCTCGATAACGATTTCTACATCGGCACACTGCGCCAGGGCAAGTTTACACGGGCAAAGATCAACGGCAAGGATGTGCGGCGAGACGAGGACGAGCAGATCGTCATTGAGAACCACCATCAGCCAATCATCGACTACCGCACGTTTGCAACCACCCGTGCTCTGCGGGAGAAGCGCACGCGCTCGAACTACCGGGGGATTAAGAAGTACGATAACGTCTACTCAGGCTTCCTTGAGTGCGGCGACTGCGGCGCACCGATGTTCTCGATGAGCCGTTCGGACATCGCTCCGGCGTATACCTGCGGCACCTACCATCGCCGCGGACGAGCGGGCTGTACCAGCCACCATATCCGCGTGGACAAGCTGGACGAGCTTATGCGTCTGTACATCCGCCGTGTGATGGACGGCTCTGCGGAGATGCTCGACAGGCTGAACGCGGAACTGGCCCGCGAGGATAATCAGATCGTGGAAACCGAGCAGTCGGCGGACAATCTGGCCGAGGTGCTGGATGACCTGACGGCAGAACTCAAGGCTACCAAGCGGCAGCGTATCCGCGACATTATGAAGCACCCGGAGAACGAGGAAACGCTGGGCGATCTTTATGACGAAATGGAAGCTGAGCTGCAAAGCAAGATCAACGGTTTGAATCACCAGATCGAACTGCTGTCCAACAAGCGCAACACGATCATCGAGGTCAACCGCACGGCCAAGACCGCGCTTGAAGTATTCGATGATCTGCTGCACAAGCCCAAGATGGAGCGCAATGATCTGGAACTCATGATAGACAAGATCACGGTTTACGAGGATCATCTGGAAGTACATCTGCAAAGCGACATTGACGCGCTGCTGCAGAGCACGAGAGAGGAGAACGTCGTAAATTTTAATTCAGGCATCGAAAACAGCGAAAAATGCCGTATTGTCCAGCGTTCGCGCAATCAGAAGGACAAAGTTTTCGATGTCAATGTTATCAGCGGCGGTGACCCCTTGGAAATCTACACCGACCGCGACGGCGAAGTGATTTTCAAGAAATACTCCCCGATGGGAGAGATGGGCGCGGTATCCGCCGAACTGGCGGAGGCTTTGGCGCGTACAGCGGGCATGAGCTGTGCTATCTGCGACAGGGATGCGGTGATTGCGGCAGCAGGCGGTGCGAAAAAGGATATTCTGGAGCGGAGTATCTCATCCGAGCTGGAGCAGCTGATGGAACGCCGCGAATGTTACGAACGCGGTGCGGACGAGCAGCCGGAGGTGCTTATCTCCTCGCAGGACGGCTGCGCGGTGGTTGCGGAGGCGCCGATCATTACAGACGGCGATGTCAGCGGCTGTGTCGCGTTTGTCAGCGAAAAAGAGGACGAAAAGGCGGATGAGGTGCTGCTCAAGCTGTGTCAGTCGGCGGCGCAGTTTTTATCCAAACGCATTGCAGTGTGAAAGGAGCGTTCTCTATATGCACAGGCACGATCACAAAGAGCGTGAGCCAAAGGCATTCCCGCAGTACGACGATGCGGCGCATATTGACTCGGCAGCAGTGGCCGAGCTGCCGCCGTGGGAGCAGACACGCGAGCCCAAAGGCGATCCCAAAGCAACGGCATACGCGGAGAAATACTGCGAGGAGCAGCACAAATAGCAAACGGCGCACGCTGTCGCGCGGATGATTTGAAATGGCAGGGATATCATTTTTTACAGACTAAAACGGCGGAACGATACAAATCGTTCCGCCGTTTGGCGTAAAAACAGGTTAAATCATATATTCGATGGTATTCTCTGCCGTCAGGCGCGTCCGGTCATTAAACAGGAGAATGGCTTCGCGGGTGTCAATCTCGCCAAGCGCGTAAACCTCGTGGGTCTCACGCTCGAGGCAGGGGCGCGGCACGAGCCGGTTGTATTCGCACGGGTGGTCGTACACCATCTGCACGCCGTCCGTATCGAGCGGCTGATCAAGATAATACGGGTCAAACACGCGCACCATGTTGTTCTCATCAATGCCGGTGAGCGTCACATAGTGCTCTCCGTCGAAGTGCAGGCGCACCACGGCAGCGCCGCCGCAGCGGAGTGCATCGCGCAGACGGCTGTTCTGCCCGAAATTCACCGCCGGACCGGATAGATACTGCGTGGAGATGTGAAGGCGGCCGATCTTGCCGAAGCCGTTCAGCCAGTTGCTGAGAAACATCATCGCCGCACAGGAGGTGCCGCTTTTGCCGCTTACGCCGTCCGAGCCGTAGCAGTCCAGACAGTACAGCATGATGTTGCGGACAGCCTCCGGCGGGATATCCTCGCGCTCAAACAGGAATGCGAGCGCGTTGAGCATGGAGGTTGGACCGCAGTCATATTCGGAAAGCTGGTAGCGCAGCGGATTTTTCATAGGGGAACCTTCTTTCGTGTGGCGTATTCCTACCGGATTACTATATAATAGTAAGGTCAATGCCGATCAATGTCAATACAAATTTGCGGAAAGCGCATATTCATGGTATGATAAGTATGCTTCCCGCCAAAGATAGGGTGGGAAGGAGTGAATCGGCATTGCTAAAACTGATTCATGCGAGTAAAATATATGCTAAGAACGGCATTTGTGCGCTCAATGCGGTCGATCTGACCGTGCAGGACGGTGACTACATTTCGGTGACCGGCGCATCCGGCTCGGGCAAAAGCACACTCATGCACATTCTGGGTCTGCTGGACAGCCTGACCGACGGCGAATATCTGCTCGACGGAGCAGCAGTCGCGCATTTGCCGGCAAAACAGCGGGCGCGTCTGCGCAGTGAGAAGATCGGCTTTGTGTTTCAGCAGTTCCGGCTGCTGACGGGCATGACAGCGCTGGAAAATGTTGCGCTGCCGTTGGCGCTGCAGGGCGTTCCGCGGCATGAGCGGAGCGAACGCGCACTGGCGGTTCTGGAGCGGGTTGGCCTGTCTGATCGGGCGAATCACCGGCCGCACCAGCTTTCCGGCGGACAGCAGCAGCGGGTGGCAATCGCACGGGCGGTCGTGACAGAACCGTGCGTGATTCTGGCGGATGAGCCGACCGCAGGACTGGATCCTGCCGCAGCAGACGGCGTGCTGGAGCTGTTTGACCGATTGCATCGGTCGGGGCATACGCTGGTGCTCATCACACACGATGAGCGGGCAGCGCAGTGCGCCGCAAGGCGGATGCATCTTGAAAACGGGTGCCTTTTCGGGTGAGATTATCCGGCACCGGATAACCGGGGCACTTGAACCGCACAGGCGGTTCACCCTGTCTGGGCGGCATCTTCTTTCTGCACCGGGCGACCGGGGTACACGAGTTGCGTCAGCAATACGCCCTTTCCGGGCGGAGAGTTTTTCGCTTGAATCAAGCGGGAACGTGCGCTGACGCCGCGCGGGCGCACAAGAGGGTAGACACCTACGGTTTCCACCCTCTTGTGAATCACCCCTTTCCCTTAGCGAGTCTGGCGCAGACCAGAGACCGGCGACCGCTTCGAAAAGGGGAACGGCAGAGGATTTTTTCTACCGTAGGGGAGCACAGTGTGCTCCCATGCCGAGACATATTCGCAGTGTCAGACAGCGTACTGCTACACAGGTCGGAGGGTCTCCGCAGGCGCAACATAACCGTGTTGCGCAACCCTTTGGCACGTTGTAACGCACAGCACCTGCGAATCTATCCATTTGGTGTAATTTATCCTCGCAGGAACTGTCCGTAACGACACGCTAACGAGTTGTGCGGCACTGTTATCCCCCAGGGGACTCTCTCTTGCCCTTCGGGCAATTCACCTTGTGCCGCACTCTGCGCTGATTAACCCGTCTGTGTAGCAGAACGGTAGCTGACACTGCGAATATGTGGATACATGAGCGCACGCAGTGCGTCTCTGTAGAAGTAAAAATTCTCTGCCGTTCCCTTATAGTCGCAGCTCTGCAAATTTCGCCGTGCTATCCCAAAGGGAAACGGGAGTTAAGAGGGTAAAAACCGTAGGTGTCTACCCTCTTGCCTCACCGCCGTGGGTACGGCGAATCGCCTGCCGTCCGCAGACGGCAAACTCTTCGCCCGGAAAGACCGTACCGCTTGCGCGGATCGTGTACCCCGCAAAGCCGGTGTGTGAAAATAACACAATCAAACCTAACAGGTTTTCCTATATAGAAGGAGGAAACAAAAATGGACCGTCGGGACAAAACAAACTACTACCTCGACATGGCGCAGGTTGCACTCGAGCGCGGCACCTGTCTGCGCCGCAACTTTGGCGCGGTCATCGTCAAGAACGACGTCATCGTATCCACCGGCTACAACGGTGCGCCGAGAGGTCGTGCCAACTGCATCGACATCGGCACCTGCATTCGTCAGAAGATGGGCATTCCGCGCGGCGAAAGATACGAGTTCTGCCGCTCGGTGCATGCGGAGATGAACGCCATTATTGCCGCTCCGCGTGACCAGATGATCGGCGCGACGCTGTACCTGGTCGGCCGCGATATGTCCACCGGAAAGATCATGTCGGACGCAAACTCCTGCACGATGTGCAAGCGCCTCATCATCAACGCGGGCATTGAGAAGGTGGTTATCCGCCGTGATGTGGATACATACGACACTGTGAACGTGCACGACTGGGTGGAGAATGACGACACGCTCGGCAGCAGCATGGCATACTAAACAGACATCGGAGAGAGAAAAATATGTCAATATTCGATATTTTTAAGAAGTTGGATGAAGAAAAAGCCGCAAAGGCATCCCAGCCGATCGAGTGGATTGTGGTCGGACTGGGCAATCCGGGCGCGAAGTACGACAACACTCGTCACAATGCGGGTTTCCGTGCGCTTGAGGGTTACTGCGCCCGCAGCGGCCAGAAGATCGACCGCATGAAGTTCAAGGCACTGGCGGGTGAGGGTATGCTCGGCGGCAAGCGCGTGCTGTTTCTCAAGCCGCAGACCTTTATGAATCTGTCCGGCGAGGCAGTTCGTGATGCGGCCTCGTTCTACAAAATCCCGCCGGAGCACGTTATTGTGCTGTCGGACGATGTATCGCTCGATGTTGGCACGCTGCGCGTGCGCGCAAAAGGCTCGGCAGGCGGACAGAACGGCCTGAAAAACATTATCTATCATCTGAACAGCGAGGACTTCCCGCGCGTGAAGATCGGCGTCGGCAAAAAGCCGCGTCCGGATTACGACCTTGCAGCGTGGGTGCTCGGCAAGTTCCCGGCGGAGGATCAGAAGGCTATCGACAAGGCGTGCGAGGACGCGGTGAACGCGGCTGCCTGCATCATCGCGGAGGACTGTGCCGCTGCCGCGCAGAAATTCAACGGAAAACGCATCTAAGGAGTTGGTTTTGATGAAAACCGCAGTAGCATATTACTCGCTCGGCGGCACAACGCGGTCGTACGCCCGCGCGGAAGCCAAGGCGCGGAACGCTGATTTGATCGAGCTTACGCCGAAAACGCCGTACAACCGATTCACCGCGTTTGTGCGCGGCTGTTTGGAGGCTGTCAAGCAGAAGGCGGTCGCGCTGGACGGCATGCCGCTGTTTGTCGGCTATGACAGAGTGGTGCTGATGGCGCCGGTCTGGGCGGGCTATCCCGCGCCGCCGTTCAACAGCGCGGTGGAACTGCTGCCGCCCGGTACGGAGGTCGAAGTAATACTGGTTTCCGGCAGCGGAAACAGTGAAAAGAGCAGGGCGAAGGTGCGCCTGCAGATCAAAAAACGCGGCTGTACGCTCACGGCGCAGCGTGACATCCGGGCCAGCCGATGAGCGGAAAGGATATGCGATGAAAGGATATACCTATGTGCTCCGCTGTGCGGATGATACGCTGTACTGCGGCTGGACGAACGATCTGACGGCTCGGCTGGCAGCGCACAACAGCGGAAAAGGTGCGAAATACACGCGCGGACGCGGCCCGGTGACGCTGGTGTACAGCGAAATGTTCGACACGCAGAGCGAGGCCATGCAGCGCGAAGCGGCGATTAAAAAGCTCACGCGGCCGCAGAAGCAGGCGCTGATTGACAGTCAGAACGGCGGAGAACTGCTCACTGTTTACGATGCAGACGGACGCGCCTGCGGAGAACGCCCGCGGGCCGTCGTGCATGCGCAGGGGCTGTCCCACCATGTGTGCCACCTGTGGGTGGTCGGCGAGCGGAATGGCGTGTGCGGCCTGTGGCTGCAGCAGCGGCAGTTTGACCGGCCTTTATTTCCGGGCGGCTTTGATCTGACCTCGACCGGACATATTGACCCGGGTGAAACGCCGCTGACAGGCGTGCTGCGCGAAGCACGGGAGGAGAGCGGACTGCAGCTGACAGCAGCCGACTTGATCGACGGCGGCAGTTATCGTCAGCGCTACTCGCGCGGCGAAGGCGGCTTTGATGATGAGCTGGCGTATACATTTCTGGCGCGTATCGACGGCATTCCGCCGTTCCGGCCCGGCCCGGAGGTCGCGGAGATGCTGTTCGTGCCGCTGGCGGACTTTGCCGCCGCACAGGAGCAGGGCGCATCACTCACCGGTCTGACACCGGACGGACGCACGATGGAGATGCCGAACGAATCCCTTTGCTGTCTGCACACTGAGGAGTGGCAGGGCGCGAAACCGCGTATCGAAGCACTTTTTGACTGAAAAGAACAGCCGCCTTCCACTTGACAATGGGAGACGGCTGCCCTATAATATCGACATTCATCAATATGGAACCCGAAATCCGCTGTAAAGCAGCGGATTTTTGCATTTATATGACATTTTTCAAAACAAAAAGCTGTCCGAAAGGACAGCTTCTGCTTTACTTGCTGAGTGCGCCGATGATGATATTGACGATCAGACTGATCGCGGCTGCGATCGCGTAGATCGTGCTTTGCTGACGGCACGCCTTTGCCTTGGGATCATCCTGCTTGTCCTCCTGCTCACTGCGTCCGCAGATCATGCCGTAGCGAATCTGCTGCAGGACTGTCAGCGCGGCGAACGCGGCAAACAGCAGCAGGAGCAGTCGCTGAACCGTCTGCATCTTAGTGGATGAGGTTCAGGACGATTGCAATGATGACGAAAACAACGCCGACAATCGAGGTCAGACGAGCAAAGATACGGTCGGATGCGCTTGCCTTGCCGGAGCCGTAGAAGGTGTCTGCGGAGCCGGATACAGCGCCCAGACCCTGCTGTGCACCATGCTGGAGCAGAACAACAACGATCAGGAACAGGCTTGCAACGATCATGATGACCGAGAGAGCGATTTGTGCGGTAGTCATAGGTAATTTCCTCCACTGCTTTTCATTTTTCTTATCGCGCATAACGAGACTATGCGCGCAATATGCGTACATGATACTATATCATATTAAATGTACTTTTTCAAGAGGTTTTCCGTATTTTCGTCTAGGAATTTGTCTCAGACAAGCGGCTGGAGAATGTTTTTCAGCGAATCGCCCATGCGGTTGGTGTGCACCTTGTGCGTATCAAGATCCACGACCGCCAGACGGATGGACGACCAGCCGTGCTTGCCGCTCTGGTATTTGCGCTCGTCGGACAGCTTTTTCAGCTTTTTGAGCACGGATTTGTCAGTCTCGCCGGCGGCAAGAATGACCGAAAGCAGCGAAAAATCGTGGTTTTCGTCCGGCTTTACCAGCTCGGCGCTGACCTGCTGCGCGTACTTCCACCAGTCGTCAAGCGTCTGCTCATCGAGCGAGGGCACGGCGAACAGCAGACGGTATTCGTGTGCGTGGCTCGTGCCGCCGGTCGGCATCAGACCGAGGATTTTGCGGGGCGTGCGGGAGTTGAAAACGCTCAGCAGCGCCGCCATTCGGCCGGAAACCTGCACGTTCTGCTGGGAACGGAAATGCGGATCCTGCCCGTTCAGCAGCTTGTCACGCAAGGCAACAAATTCAATAGAAAAGTCCATAAACAGCCTCGCTTTTTTACAGATCGGCGGGATAATCGCCGTTTTCCGTCATAGCTGCAACGGCAGCGCAGATAGTCGGCTTGTCCTCGCGGTAGGTGACGCCGTACCAGCGGGAATCCGTGGTGAGTACCTTTGCGGTCGCCTTTCCGTCCTTGATGAGCGCGTCCACCGCGAACGGCAGATAATACTCCGCCTTCATTGGATTGTCCGGCAGCTTGCCTGCGAAAAACTCACGAAGGCCGTCATCAAGTGAGGGCAGGAAGGAAGGGGTGAATCCCCAGAGATTGAGCGACACCGGCGTGCCGGGCGCAATCTCACCGGCGGGTGCATCGCCGTCCGCATCGTAGCGGATGACGCCGTCCGCATCGCGGTGAATGGCGGTGCGCTCGATGATATGTGCGAGCAGACCGTTTTCGTCTGCGGTGCATACGCCGCGGGAGACCGTGCCGTTTTCGGTGAGCGTGTTCTCGACCTGATAGCCGACCATGCAGTAGCGGAATTTGTCGTCATCCTGCGCGGAAGCGAGGTAATCATACATTTTGCGAAATGCATCTGCGCCGTAGAAGTCATCCGCGTTGATAACGGCGATCGGGCAGCCGGCAGTCAGCTCCTTTGCACACCACACGGCATGCGCGGTGCCGAGCGGCTTCTCACGGCCTTCCGGTGCGGTCAGACCGTCCGGCAGATTGTCGAGCGTTTGATAAGCATAGTCCACCTGCATGAAGCGGCGCGCCTTTTTGCCGATGGCGTCCTCGAACGCCTCGTGCAGCTCGGGACGGATGATGAATACCACGCGGTCAAAGCCTGCACGGTGTGCATCGTAGATGGAATAATCGAGCAGAATCTGTCCGTTCGGACCAATCGGGTCGATCTGCTTGAGTCCGCCGTAGCGCGAGCCCATACCTGCTGCCATGATCACCAAAACCGGATTTGCCATAGTCTATATCCTCCTAAAGAACCTTATCTATTTATACAAATAAAGCATTTCATTCATGTTTTTCATACTCTCAAACGGGAATACTTCTTTATTATACAAGAGCGTATCATAAAACACAAGATGTTTGCGGTGCGGGTCTGCTTTTTTGTCGAAAAGCATGAAAATCCAAATGGGGTTCGGGTGATGATTGCAAAGTGTCGGGAAAACTGCTAAAATAAAAAACGTATACGTATAGAGAATTTTATTATTAAAACCATATTGTTATAGAGAGGAATATGTTTCGATGCGCAAAACGAAGATTATCTGCACGCTTGGTCCCGCAACTGATGCTGTACTGCCCGAGATGATCAAGGCAGGCATGAATGTTGCCCGTATGAACTTCAGCCACGGCTCTCATGAGGAGCACAAGGCTCGCATGGACGCCGTTAAGGCAGCCCGCAAGGAGCTTGGCATGCCGGTCGGCATTATGCTGGATACCAAGGGTCCGGAGATCCGTACCAAGACCTATAAGGACGGCAAGATCGAGATTGTTGAGGGTCAGGAGTTTACGCTGACCACCCGCGATATCGAGGGTGACAACACCATCGTTTCCATCACCTACGAAGGCCTGCCGAACGACGTTCAGCCGGGCACCCGCATCCTGATCGACGACGGTCTGGTTGCATTCGAGGTCGAGGAGATCAAGAACGGCACCGACATTGTGTGCAAGGCGCTCAACGGCGGCCCGCTCTCCAACCGCAAGTCCATCAACGTACCGGGCATCAAGCTGAACATGAAGTTCGTTTCCGATAAGGACCGTGAGGATATTGAGTTCGGTCTGTCTCAGGACATCGACTTTATCGCTGCTTCCTTCACCCGTTCCGCACAGGACGTCCGCGACATCAAGGAGATCCTCAAGGCACACGGCAAGGAAGATGTTGAGATCATCTGCAAGATCGAGAACATGGAAGGCGTAAACAACGTACAGGAGATTCTCGACGAGGCAAACGGCATCATGGTAGCCCGCGGCGACCTTGGCGTTGAGGTTCCGTTTGAGGAGCTGCCGGAGATCCAGAAGTCCATCATCAAGACCTGCATTTCCCGCGGCAAGCGCGTTGTAACCGCTACCCAGATGCTCGAGTCCATGGCTAAGAACCCGCGCCCGACCCGTGCAGAGGTTTCCGACGTTGCAAACGCTGTTTACGACGGCACCTCCGCTATCATGCTGTCCGGTGAGACCTCTGTCGGCAAGTATCCGGTAGAGACCGTTCGCACCATGAGCCGCATCGCAGAGAACGCAGAGAAGACCATCCACTACGACCGCCGCCGTGTAACCCGTCTTGAGTTCCAGAACATGAATGTAGACGGCGACATGAAGACGCTGGCAATCTCGCACGCAACCTGCTCTACCTCCGCTGATCTGGGCGTTAAGGGCATTGTAGCGTTCACCGAGTCCGGTTCTACCGCTCGCGCTGTATCCACCTACCGTCCGGGCGCGCCGATCATCGCCGCTACCCCGAGCGAAAAGACCTTTAACCGCCTGACCATGTCCTGGGGCGTAAAGCCGATTCTGGTTGAAAAGCGCCCGCAGTCCGGCACTGAGCTGTACCATCTGTCCGAGAAGGCAGCGGTAACTGCGCTCGATCTGCGCGTTGGCGACGTTATCACCATCACCGCAGGTATGCCGGTAGGCGAGGTTTACTACACCAATACCCTGCGTGTACACGAACTGACCGAGAAGTCTTTCGAGGACTAACACTATGTCTTTCAAACGCTTGCAGCGTGCATTGTTCCGCACGATGGCCGCTGTTGTGGCGCTGGCAATCCTGTTCTGCATCGGATTGTACGGCTACCGCACGATGTTCGGCTATACCTATGACTCCTCGCTGTCCGATGAAGATCTGGCGGCGAGCGTCACAGCGGACGAAAATATTACGAATATTGCATTGTTCGGTCTGGATACTCGCGAGGGCGACAAGCAGAGCCATTCGGACTGCATGATGATCGTCACCGTGGACAACACGCGCGGCAAGATCAAGCTCATCAGCCTGATGCGCGATTCTCTGGTAGATATCGACGGCTACGGTGAGGACAAGCTGAATGCGGCGTATTTTCGCGGCGGTCCCAGTCTGGCTATCCGCACCATCAACGAGAATTTCGGCACGGATATCAAGGATTACGTTGCCGTAGACTTCGAGCAGCTGGTGCAGATCGTAGACGCGATCGGCGGCGTGGACATCGACGTGCAGAACGATAACGAGCTGAAGGAGCTCAACCGTGTCATCAAGGACTACGGCGCAGAGCGGGGCAAGGAGTTCTCCGACGTGGAGAAGACCGGCCTGCAGACGCTGGACGGCGTGCAGGCGCTGTGCTACGGCCGTATCCGCAAGGGCGACACCGGCGATGACTGGGCACGCGTGGAGCGTCAGAGCGTTGTACTGAACGCCATCTTCACCAAGCTGCAGAGCGCAAGCGCCACCGAGCTGATCGGCAGCATGCGCAAGCTGGTTCCGTATGTTACGACCTCGCTTTCGCCGACTGATATGGCGTCGCTGATCGTCGGCGCGGTCAAGAACGGCATTCCGACACTTGAGCACACCCGTATTCCGGTGGATGGCGAGTGGAGCTATTCCGGTAATTCCAGCGAGTTTATCACCTATGATCTGGATGTGGCAGCCGACCATATTCACGCATACATCTATGATGACGCGGATATCGGCAGCGGCACGACCGATGATGATACCGGCACGGACAGCAAGTCCGATACGGATACCGGGACGGATACGACCGATTCGTCCAAGAGCACGGATACCAAGTCGAATACCACTGCGGTGGACCCGGAATCCCTTGTGGAGGAAGGCGGCTGGTACGATTCCGACACCGGTGACTATTATGATTGCGATGGTGACCGATACAGTCTGGACGAAAACGGGAATAAGGTGTATTATTAAACTTGTGATCGTTAGAGAACGAAGCAGGGGACATGACGACGATCATGTCCCCTGTTCTTATATGGAAATAAGTGCTATAAGAAATAGAGAGAAAGAGTACAAACAGAAAGCAGGTAAAAACCGATGTATGTAAAACGAATTCTCCCGAACGGTGTGCGTCTGATTACCGAACGGATCGACAACATGCGCACGGTGTCGGTCGGCATCTGGGTCGGCAACGGCAGCCGATACGAACCCGCAGAGCTCGGCGGCGTATCGCATTTCATCGAGCACATGATCTTCAAGGGCACGGAAAAACGCTCTGCCCGCCATATTGCAATCGCAATCGATGCATTAGGCGGGCAGGCGAATGCATTCACAGATAAGGAATGCACATGCTACTATATGAAGGTTCTGGACAGCCGGCTGAAAAACGCGGTGGCTCTGCTGGCGGATATGTTCCTGCATTCCCGCTTTGCACAGGAGGATCTGGAGCTGGAGCGCGGTGTCGTTCTTGAGGAGATCGACATGTACGAGGACTCTCCGGAGGATGTTGCCATCGACAAGCTGTTCGAGAGCTGCTACAGCGGCTCGGCACTCGGCCGCCCGATCCTCGGCACGGCGGAAACGCTCGAGCCGATGACCTCGGAAACACTGCACAAGTATATGCGCGAATATTACCGTCCGCAGGATACAGTTGTTGCGGTTTCCGGCCATTTTACCGATGAGGATCTCGATTTTATCGAGGAGCTGTTCTCCGAGATGCAGGGCGAGGGTAAAAACGTTATCACACCGGCAGCCTACCAGCCGAGCCTGTTCCTGAAGGATAAGGAGATCGAGCAGAACCACCTGTGCCTGTCCTTCCCGGGCGTATCGCTTGTCAGCGAGGACCGCTTTGCAATGAACCTGCTCAGTTCCATCCTCGGCGGCGGCATGTCGTCCCGCCTGTTCCAGAGCGTGCGCGAGCAGAACGGTCTGTGCTACTCGGTATATACGTTTACCACACCGCATCTGGATACCGGTCTGCTGTCCATCTACACCGGTCTGGGACAGGAAACCGAGCGCAAGGCGCTCGATCTCATTCTGCGTGAACTCGATGAATTCTGCCAGAACGGACCGGAGCCGGACGAACTGTCGCGCTGCCGCGAGCAGGCCAAGACCACGCTGCTGATGGGACTGGAGAATACAGGAAACCGCATGATGACCATCGGCCGCAGTGAACTGCTGCGCGGCGAGGTATCCAAGATCGAGGAAGTGCTCGATTCCTACGACCGCGTGACCGCGGATGATATTCTGAACCTTGCCCGCCGTGTGTTCGACCGCTCGAAGGCTTCTCTGGCCGTTGTCGGACAGCCGGACAGCGAGGATACATACCGCGAACTGCTTCGTTGAATCAGCTCTGCACTTGCTTGCAGAGGTAGGTGATCACATCCCGACGGGTGACAATACCGCAGAAGATACCGCGTCCGTCCACTACAGGTACAAAATTCTGTGCTGTGACCAGATCGACCATATCCTCCATGCGTGCATCAATGCTTACCGAGCGGTGGTGTACCCGCAGCTCAACCTGACCGACAGTCAGCTGTTCGAGGGTTGCTTTCGGGTAATGCAGCACCAACCGCAGAAAATCACCTTCGGTGATCGTTCCGGCGTATTTACCCTTGGCATCTACCACAGGAATCGCTGTGAAGCCGCTGTGGAGCATGTCGTCAATGGCCTTCTGCACCGGGCAGCTTTCGGTTAAGTAGGAAACCTCTACCTTGGGTTTCAGGAAGAACGAAATATTCATAGTATCGCTCCTTAAAAATTGTAATATAAATCGTAGCAGAGCAGCACCGTGAAGCTGATTCACCGGTGCTGCTTTTGTTACCTCTATTGTACGATAGACAGGAGCGGCGGTCAACTGGAATTTGACATTCCTTACAGATTGTTAACAAATTGCAAAGTTGATATTGTAAAAAATGACGGATAGATAATTCTTATCGTAAGAAATTTAAACGGTATACTTGACTTGAACTCTTTTAACTGCTAAAATGATGAAGTAACAGAAGTGCAAAAGTTCTGTGAAAAGTAAAATTTGAACAAAGAAGGGTTTCCCATGAAGAAGAGATTACTCGCAGCGCTGATGGCTGGCGCCATGGCACTCACGATGACTGCCTGCGGCGGCAGCAGCTCCGGCAGCGATGACAGCAATGCAGCCTCCGGCAGCGATTCCGGTTCGGCTGGCAGCTATAAGGTAGGCATCGTTCAGCTGGTTCAGCATGAGGCGCTGGATGCGGCTACGCAGGGTTTCCAGGATAAGCTGAAGGAGCTGGTCGAGGCAGACGGCGGCGAGGTCAAGTTTGACTCGCAGAACGCCTCCGGCGAGTCCGCAAACTGCACCACCATCGTAAACGGCTTTGTTTCCGCGGGTGTGGACCTCATTATGGCGAACGCTACCGCGGCTCTGCAGGCTGCACAGGCCGGCACCTCTGATATTCCGATCCTCGGCACTTCGGTAACCGACTACGGCACCGCACTCGGCGTATCCGACTGGACCGGCAAGACCGGCACCAACATTTCCGGTACTACCGATCTTGCACCGCTCGACGGTCAGGCCGACATGCTCAAGGAGCTGTTCCCGGATGCCAAGAACGTAGGTCTGCTGTACTGCTCTGCTGAGCCGAACTCCAAGTACCAGATCGATACCATCAAGCCGCTGCTTGAGAAGCTGGGTTACACCTGCACCGAGTATGCGTTCACCGACTCCAACGACGTTGCTTCCGTAACGCAGAAGGCTGCTGCGGCAAGCGATGTTATGTATATCCCGACTGATAACACCGCTGCTTCCTGCACCGAGGCAATTGCAAATGTTGTTATCCCGGCAAATGTTCCGGTTATCGCAGGCGAGCAGGGCATCTGCAACGGCTGCGGCGTAGCTACTCTGTCGATCGACTACTACGAACTGGGTCAGGCTACCGGTGAGATGGCTTACGAGATCCTCGCCAACGGCGCAAACCCGGGTGATATGGAAGTACAGCCTGCACCGAACTTCACGAAGATGTACAACAAGACTAACTGCGAGAAGCTGGGCATCACCGTTCCGGATGATTACACGGCAATCGAAGGCTAAAAGCTGAAACCCAAAGCACCGTACTTTATGTACGGTGCTTCGGTTTGTCAATAAAGTCCGTTTTAGCGCTGCTGCCGCTGCCGCGCGGCAGCGCGCATGAAATAGCATTTGCGGCGCAAATGCATGAAAACCGGGGGCATGTACCTCGGTTTTCATACTTTCAGAGGGAGAAAGTTTCCGCATGGGAACTTTCGGACGTCCGTGTTTTGCAAAGTCAAAACACAGATTGTCGGAAAAACGAAGTTTTTCGACAGTCTCAGCACCGTACTTTATGTGCGGTGCTTTTTTATCTGCAGGAGAAATTTTGCGCACGGACGTGCGGTTTTACAGCGAAAATATACGTCAAATCGCCGAAAAATGAGGAAAAGCGCAAATTAAACTTACAATTTGTAGGGGAATGTGCTATAATTATATCAGAAAAAGTGGATGACGGAAACAGAATGAAACGCGATGTGTGAGGAGGCATCTTGATGTATCAGGCAGGAGAGTTCATTGTGTACGGAACCAACAGTGTGTGCCGGGTAGAGTCAATCGGCAAGCCGCCGTTCGAGACCGAGGAGGATAAGCTGTACTATACGCTGGTACCGGTAACGGGCACGGAGACCATCTATATTCCGACGGATTCGCCGGTGTTTACCCGTCCGGTGATCTCCCGCGAAAAAGCAGAGGAACTCATCAACTCTATTCCTGACATCGAAGAGGACCACTTTGTCTGCCACAGCGCCCGCATGGCGAATGAGCATTATCAGGCGGCGCTGCAGAGCCACGACTGCGAGGAGCTTGTGCAGCTGATCAAGACGGTTTACGCCAAGTCGCGCCGGCACGGACGCCGTGTCAGTCAGGTCGATCAGCGCTACCGCAAGCGTGCCGAGGAACTGCTTAACAGCGAGCTTTCGGTTGCACTCGGTATTCCGCTCAAGGAAGTTCCGGCGTATATCAATCAGAGGATTGGCAAGCTGGGAAAAAAGACGGCAAAGAAAACTGCAGAATAAATGGAAAAAGAGAGGCTTTGTAGCCTCTCTTTTTCAGTCTGTCAGGAAAACGAAGTTTTCGACAGTCCATTTGTTTAGGAACCGGAGAACCATTTTCGGATCTTCTCGAGGAAACCCGGATGCGGCGCAGGCTGTGCGGCCTGCTTGCGGGCGTTCTCTATGGCCTGCTGCATAAGCAGATCCTGTGCGCAGATGGGGTCCTGCACGGCAGGCTTTTTGCAGTAGGTGCCATCCGGCTGCAGAACACGTGCCTTGACAGTATCGTGCTGCATGGCATAGAGAATATCATGCAGGCGGGTACGGACGGCAGGATCGTCGATCGGACAGGCAATTTCAACACGGCGTTCGGTGTTGCGCGTCATCAGATCGGCGGAGGAGATATACATTTTTTCCTCGTCATCGCGGCCGAACACATAAATGCGGGAATGCTCAAGAAAACGTCCGACAATGCTCGTCACTGTGATGTTCTCGGTGTGGCCCGGCACACCGGGCAGCAGGCAGCAGATGCCGCGCACGATCATCTCGACTGTGACGCCTGCGCAGGATGCCTCCCGCAGTTTGGCGATTACATCGATATCGGTCAGCGAATTGAACTTGAGCAGGATGTAGCCGTCCTTGCCTTTGGCAATCTGCTCGTCCATCAGTGCCAGAATGTTGTTTTTCAGGCTGGTCGGCGCGACGAACAGGCGGCTGTAGCGTCCGGACAGGTTGCCGAGCGCCATGTTGTTGAAGAACGCGCCTGCGTCCTGACCGATGCGTTCATCCGCCGTGATGAGCGATACGTCCGTGTACTGCTTGGCGGTTTTCTCGTTGTAGTTGCCGGTGCCGACCTGCGTAATATGGCGGACGGCTCCGCGTTCTCTGCGGGTGATCAGGCAGATCTTGGAGTGTACCTTGTAATCCTCAAAGCCGTAAATGATCTTGCAGCCGGCTTCTTCCATGCGTTCGGACCAGTCGATGTTGTTCTGCTCGTCAAAGCGCGCGCGCAGCTCGATGAGTGCGGTAACGTCCTTGCCGTTTTCAGCGGCAGCACACAGGTATTCGACCAGCTTTGCCTTGTTTGCCAGCCGGTAAATCGTGATGCGGATCGCCAGTACAGCCGGGTCGTTTGCCGCCTCACGAATCATCTGCAGGAACGGCTCCATGCTCTCATACGGATAGGACAGCAGAATATCCCGCTGCAGAGCGGCCTTGAGCAGACTCTGACCGGCAGACAGCATGGCTGGCTGCTGCGGCGTGAAGGGCGCGTCGCTGAGAAACGCTCGCTTTTTTTCCGGCAGGTGTTCGCCGAGCGAGAACGCATACCCAAGCTTGAGCGGTGCTGTGCGCGACAGGAAAATCTGTGCATCGCTGACCTCAAAGCGGCTGCGGAAGTACTCTTTGAAGTGTTCGCTGATGGGACGGTTGATCTCCACGCGCACGACAGCCATGCGGCGGCGCTGCCGCAGCAGCTTTTCCATCTTTTTGCGAAAATCTCCGCCTTCTACGCCGAAGGTCTCATCGTCCACCTGAATATCCGCATTGCGGGTAACGCAGAGCACGGTCTTTTCAAGTACATCGTACATTTCGAACACATGGTCAGCGTAGGCGAGCAGAATATCCTCGGTGAGAATATAGCGCGATGGTGCATCCGGCAGGAACACAACTGGCGGCAGCGATGCGGGCACGGGCAGCAGGCCGAGCCGTTCGGTCTTTTTATGGCTGAGCAGCGCGGCAATATGCAGCACCTTGCCCTCAAGGTGCGGGAACGGATGGTGCGAGTCCACAATCTGCGGCGAGAGAACCGGCGCAATGATATCCTTGAAATACCGCTTGATGTATTTCTGTTCGTCCGGCGCAAGCGAATCCATTGTCAGTCGGCGCAGACCGATCGCACTCAGTTTGCTGTCCACATCGGAGAACGCCGCGTCACGACGGGCATAGAGCGGCTCAACTGCCTTGTAGATCAGATGCAGCTGCTCTTTGGCGGTCAGACCGGATTTGCTGTCGGTATGCTCTTTGTCCACGGCGGCCATGTCGCACAGGCTGCCGACGCGGATCATGAAGAACTCATCCAGATTACTGGTAAAGATTGCGAGGAATTTGAAGCGCTCGAGCAGAGGCACGTTCTCATCCTCCGCCTCGGCGAGCACGCGGGCGTTGAACTGCAGCCACGAAAGCTCACGGTTCTGGGTGTAGCCTTGCTCCCAAATCTTCTGTGTCATATCATATCCCCCTTCGTGCTGGCATACGCCGTCATTTTATAGTTACTATTATACTGCGCTTTTGTAAAGGAACAATGTGTTTCATGTAAAATGTATAAAAAGTTTCTTTCGTCCGCAGGTCTTGCGGGAAATGAAAAGCTCTGTTATACTGGATATAAAATAAGAAGAAAGAGGGAGAAAATCAGATATGATCAACATCTGGCATGACATTGATCCGAGTCGCGTAACGCCGGAGAGCTTTACGGCAGTCATTGAAATTCCGGCAGGCAGCAAGAAAAAGTATGAGCTGGACAAGCAGACCGGTCTGCTGCGGCTGGATCGTATTCTGTATACTTCAACGCATTATCCGGCAAATTACGGCTTTATTCCGCGCACTTATGCGGGTGACGGCGATCCGCTGGATGTGCTCGTGCTGTGCAGTGAAACGCTTGACCCGATGGTCGAGGTGGACTGCTATCCGATCGGCGTGATTCGCATGATTGATGATGATGAGATCGACGATAAGATCATCGCCATTCCGTTCGAGGATCCGAACTGGAACTATTATCATGATATCGACCAGCTGCCGCCGCATCACGGCAACGAGATCGCGCATTTCTTCGAGATTTACAAGAGTCTGGAGCACAAGTACACCGCAACGTCGGACGCGCTGACGCGCTCGGTAGCGGTCAAGGTGCTCAAGGACTGTATCGAGCGATATGAGGTTCATTACTGCGGCAAGTGTCCGAGTAAGGAGTATGAGTCGGAGAAAAAGCGCCTCAAGGAAGAAAAGAAGGAAGCCAAGGAGAAGGAAAAGCTCATTAAGGATATCCGCAAAGGCTAAGTACATAGAGCCGAGGACAGCTTTCGCATCAACGAGCGGCGTGACACGGGTCTCTCCGAGGAGCTTCTCTTGCTCTTTGGGCGAAACCGTGCGTTTGATGCGGCACCCGTTATATGAAAAAACACAGCCATCCATTTGGATGGCTGTGTTTTTTGGAGCAGGGTACGGGAATCGAACCCGCCTCTGTGGCTTGGGAAGCGACCGTTCTACCGATGAACTAACCCTGCAGACAACAGTATTATTGTAAAGGTCTGACGGACTTTTGTCAAGTGTCCGGACGGGGAATCCATGGTGTTTTCACCGCCCAAACTGACAAAAAAGACCACTGTACAATCATACAGCGGTCTTTCTATTGTTTATCTTACTTGCGGGTCTTAGAGAAATCGCGGCAAGCCGTGCTGCCTCTCCAGGAGTAGCCGGGGTTCTGCATAAACATGGATTCAGCGATCATACCGAGCGTGCGGATGTAATTCTTCTTAGTCATGATAATGAGCCTCCTTTAATCCGTCTTCTGACGGTGCTGCTAACATTTTTTCTGTTCTTTCTGATTACGATATTATTATAGCGCATTTCAGAAAAAACGCAATACGCAATTTCGTTATATTGCATTAAAACCATGAAAAGAATTTGTATAATATCCACAAGAGAAAAGGCGTATGTCTCAAACATACGCCTTGTGCATTGTTACTTTTTGCCGGTATACGGACGAAGGTCCAGCAGAGCACGCTCCACGCTCCAGTAGAAGCCCTGTTCACCGACCATATCATAAATACCGGAGCGGTGCATCATATTCATGGCACTGCTCGGCAGGCCGCACAGTACGATATCCACGCCGTTTTCGTGCAGCGAACGAAGAATATCCATCAGCGCCTGTGCCGCCGAAATATCAATATACGGCACGCCGCGCATGGACAGCAGCAGCGTATCACAGGTGCCGACACGCTCGGTCAGCTGCTCGATGGTGTCGATGTTGGCGAAGATCAGCGGACCGGTGATGTAAGCGACCATTGCGTTGCGGTAACGCTCGTTCAGCGCCTCGTCGTTGTTCTTGATGCGGGACATGTCAACACGCTCGTAGTTGATCTGCAGCTTGGACAGACGGGCAACCATCAGGATCAGACCGAGACCGACACCGACTACGATCGCAACCGTCAGGTCGAATACGATGGTGCAGATCATGGTGACGATAAACTTCGCCATGGCACCCTTGAAGCGGTGGCTGAACATGTACTTGATGGCGTGCCATTCGTTCATGCGCCATGCCGTGACCATCAGCACGCCTGCCAGACCGGCCAGCGGCACATTCTGAATGACCGGCGCGAGCAGAAACATCATGATCAGCAGACCGACTGCATGGAAGATGCCGGTCAGACGGGTCTGCGCACCCGAGCGAACTGCTACCGAGGTACGCGCCAGAGCAGCAGTCGCCGGAATGCCGCCGAACATCGGCAGCACCATGTTGCCGACGCCCTGTGCGAACAGCTCCTGATCGTTGTTGAGCTTGACGCCGGTCGCGCGGCCGGCGGACGCACCGCACAGCAGGCTCTCGAGCATGTTCAGCACCGCGATGGAGAACGCCGGTGCCAGCAGAGCAGGAACTGTGTTCCAGTTAATCTGTGCCGGAGACAGACGATCCGGCAGCATGAGCGTTTTCGGAATCTCGCCGACGGTTGCGATATCGAGCTTCAGAATCATCGTTGCCGCAGTTGCGATGATAATGCCGATGAGCGAGGCCGGTACGACCGCGTTCCACTTTTTCGGGAAGAACACCATCAGCAGAACGACAAAAAGCGCGATCAGCGTGGTAGCAATATCCGGATGAAAGCCGAGATCCTTATACGAGATGATCTTCGCAATCGCACTGGCCCCTTCCGAGTGCGTGCCGAAGAAGTTGTCGATCTGCCCCATCGCGATGATGACCGCAATACCCGAGGTAAAACCGGTGATAACCGGCGCGGGTACGAAGGCGGTCAGGTTGCCGAGGTGCAGCACCGCCGCAAGGATGAGCAGCGCACCGGCGAGAAAGGTTGCCACGAACATGCCCTGCATGCCGTAGGTCGCGATCAGCGAGCCGAGAATGGCTGCCATCGCACCGGTCGGACCGGAAATCTGATAATAGCCGCCGGTCAGCGCCGAGATGATAAGACCGGCAACAATCGCCGTAACCAGGCCGCAGGCCGCCGTCGCACCGGCCGATACGCCGAACGCCAGTGCCAGAGGCAGCGCCACTGCCGCAACGGTCAGACCGGCCATCAGGTCCTTGGCCAGCTTTTGCCCGTTGTAGCCCTTGAATTCCTGCTGAAGCTGCCGCAAAAATGCAGTTCCCATGATGTTTTTATTCCCCTTTTTGTGATTCTCCCGTACACAGCAAAAAGCAGGGCGGCCAACGGGAAACGTCGGCACCCTGCTTTGTGGTGTACAGGCGTATAGCAACAGTATATCATATGGGAAACGATACAGCAAATAAAAATGGCAGAAAAACAGAAAATTGTGCAAATTGTTGAACATTCTGCGCGGTTATCACGTGAATTTAACCATGCGGAAATTTGACGGGAGGACAGGCGTTGCAAAATTCCGTCAAACAGCATATAATCTAAGGCATGAGCATGGAAGCATGAAAGGAAATGAAAAGCTATGCATGACGATCTGACCGCACAGGACATTGAAATGATGCAGAAGGAGCTGGACCACCGCAAGCTGGAGCTGATGCCCGAGCTGATCGAGGAGGTCAAGCGCACACGCGCGTTCGGCGACCTGAGTGAAAATTTTGAATACAAAGCCGCCAAGCAGGCGCAGAACCGCAACCGCAGCCGCATTCGATATCTGGAGCGCATGATTAAATCCGCGCATGTGATTGAGGATAAGGCAGGTGCGGATGAGGTCGGTCTGTTCGATAAGGTGGAACTGCTGTTTGAGGACGATGATGACACGGATACCATTCAGGTGGTAACGACCGTGCGGTGTGATCCGCTGAACGGCAGAATCAGCTGCAAAGCACCGCTCGGTAAGGCGGTGCTCGGCAAAAAGGTCGGTGACCAGGTGGATGTCACCACCGAGGAGGGCGACAGCTATACCGTTGTGATCAAGTCCATCACCAAGGAGAAGGATGATGGGTCGGGACCTATTTTGTAATTGAAAATGGAGAATGGAAAATGAATGTGCGCACCGAAGGCGCGGATTAAATAATCGTGCTATGCACGATACCTTCATTCTCCATCCTCAATTCTCCATTTTCTATTATTCAACATGATAAATAAAAACTGCTGCATAAACTTCGGTGCAGCAGTTTTTTTCATGTACTCACAGCCCAAACAGCAGCAGGGCGGCGGTGAGCAGAAACTGTTCCCAGTCCACCGCGCCGTCATCGTCCATCAGCAGGAACCACACGATGAGCAGGGCGATCATAGTATCCATATCCAGCCGGACACCCTGCAGACGCGCATTCAGCGTGCGTCCGAGACCGGAAAAGGTGCTGCTCTGCGGCGGCTCGCTTGTTTCCGGTGCGGTCTGCTCTGCGGCGGCAAGATAGCGGTTATACATGGGTCGGCACCTCCTATAAGGCTCGCGGCGCGGTATCGTCTGCAGAGAGGTTCACCTGTCCGAGTGCCGCGCGCGCCATCCGAGCCATGCTGACCAGACGGAGGGCACGGTCGAACTGGCCGGAGACCTCCTCGGCAACGAACGGCTTGAGCGCACCGAGCAGTGCGCGTTTTTCCGGTTTTACGGCATTCTGCCCGCTCTGCGCGATCGCGCCGATGACCGGAAGCGCCTTCTGCATCATTTCGGAAGCAGGGTCATAGGTGCTCTGCGGCTCTGCCTGTGCGGACGGCTGACCGCCGAGCAGGTCGGACACGGTTTTCATCGCGTTCTGCAGTGCTTCCGGGTCGCTCAGCAGCGAGGAAAGCATATCGTTTTCCATGCAAAGGCCTCCTTATTTGCCGAAAATGTGCCGCAGCTGAGCGGCAAGCCGCGCACCCTCGGGTGTCTGCATGAGTTTTTGCGCTGCCTGTGCTGCGCTGCGCATGTCACCTCTTTGAGCGGCTTTTGCGGCCTGTTCCAGCTCATCGGCATGCTGTGCGGACAGCTGCTCGACCGCACGCCTGCCGTCTGCGGTGCCGAGCACACCGGAAAGCCGTTCGAGTGCTGCATCTCCACCGGCCTGTGCCGCAAGTCTGCGGAGCAGTTCGTTCTGATCCATTCGCGTCCCGTCCTCTCTCATAAGAAGTTGTTTCATGACAGTATATGCCGCCGGGAGGAGAAGTGTGTGCACAGGGGAATAAATTGTGGCTGATCGCAAGAAAATTACTTTACATCGCGGGATACTCGGTGTAAAATACAGCTATATGTGCGGCGGTGCAGAGAGAGGGAACAACATGAAAGTGCTGATATTTGCAGATTCCCACGGCTATAACATGGCAATGGCCTTTGCGGTAGACAGGGAAGAACCGGATGCGGTCATTCACTTAGGCGATCACGCCGAGGATGCCCGGGAGATCGAGCGTGTGTTCCCGGCTATGCCGATCTGCCGTGTGCGGGGCAACAACGATTTTGATCCCGAAGTGCCGCTGAATGCGGTTGTGACACCGGGCGGCGTGCGGATTTATATTACGCACGGCCACCGGGAACGGGTCGGCATGCTGTCGAGCGGCATTGTGTCCCAGCGGGCTTACGAGGAGCACTGCGCACTTGCCTTTTTCGGGCATACGCACCGCATGATGCTCGAGCGGGAGAACGGCGTGTGGGTATGCAATCCGGGCAGCATCAGTCTGCCGCGCGGCGGTCCGGCCAGCTATGCACGGCTGACCATCGAGAACGGACGGGCTACGCTGCTCGAGCTGGTCGATGAGGACGGCAGTCTGCTGCGAAAAGAGAGTCTGTAAGAGAAATAGAAAATTAGGAGAACATTATGCTTTTAGCAATCGACGTAGGCAACACCAACATGGTGTTCGGTTTATATGACGGAGACAAGCTGCGCGGCTCGTTTCGCATTTCCACCAATTCTGAGCGCACCTCGGATGAGCTGGGCATGCTGATCGCGCAGTATTATCACTTCCACGATATCGCCTGTGCGGATACGACTGCGGTCGTTATCGCGTCCGTAGTGCCGCCGGTGATGTATACGCTCATCAACGCCATCCGCAAGTATCTGTTTGTGCAGCCGGTCATTGCAGGCCGCGATGCGGATATCGGCATTGAAAACTGCTATGCCAACCCGCGCGAGGTCGGCGCGGACCGACTGGTCAACGCGGTTTCTGCGGTTCGCAAGTACGGCAAGCCGCTCATCATCGTGGATATCGGCACGGCGACCACCTTTGATGCCATCGACGAGAACGGCGCGTATCAGGGCGGCGCGATTTTCCCGGGTCTGAAGGTGGCGATGGAAGCGCTGTTCCTCAAGGCCTCCAAGCTGCCGCGCGTGGACATCGAGCGCCCGAAGAACGCCATCGGCAAGACTACCGTGCAGTCCATGCAGTCCGGTGCGGTGCGCGGCTATGTCGGCGCGCTGACCGGCATTATCACGGATATCCAGAAGGAGCTGGGCGGCAAGGCGAGAGTCGTCGCTACCGGCGGCATGGGCCGCATGATGGCGGAATACTGCGACCTCATCGACGATGTGGACCCGAACCTGACGCTCGAGGGTCTGCGTCTCATCTACGAGAACAACCGCGAGGCGTTTGAAAACCGTAAGCTGGATATGAATAACAGCGTCATCGAGGTGACTGAGGAGGGTGCATGGCAGGAGAACAAATAAGTTAAGCTGCCGTGGAACCGCTTTTTCGGCAAACACAAGTGACTTTCTGCCGAAAACAGTAATTCTGCTGAAAAAACGCAGAAAAAGGCTTGAACTTTTTCAAATCACTGCGGTGAAAAGTGCTTTGCAAAACCGATAGAATGTTGTAAAATAGAAGTGGTTTCGTGTATGCGAACACCACTTCTATTTTTGTTTTTGGGCACGGTGTGGGTTACACCGTGGAGAAGGCTGTGGAAGCCGCAATCACCCATTCTGACGAGAATGGGGCGCGAAAGCGAAAGCCTTTCGCGTCGGGACATAAAGGAGCGAAGGAAACACACATGGGTATGACAATCGCGCAGAAGATTTTGAAAGCGCACTTGGTAGACGGCGAAATGGTACTGGGTCAGGAGATCGGTCTCAAGATCGACCAGACGCTGACGCAGGATGCCACCGGCACGATGGCTTATCTCCAGTTTGAGGCGATGGGCGTCGATCAGGTCAAGACCGAGCGTTCGGTCGCTTACATTGACCACAATACCCTGCAGTCCGGCTTCGAGAATGCGGACGACCACAAATATATCGGTTCTGTCGCTAAGAAGCACGGCATCTACTATTCGAAGGCAGGCAACGGCATCTGCCATCAGGTGCATCTGGAGCGCTTCGGCGCACCGGGCAAGACCCTGATCGGCTCGGACAGCCATACGCCGACCGGCGGCGGCATCGGCATGCTGGCGTTCGGTGCCGGCGGTCTGGACGTTGCAGTCGCAATGGGCGGCGGCGCGTACTACATCCCGATGCCGAAGATGGTTCGCGTCAACCTGACCGGCAAGCTGTCGCCGTGGGTATCTGCGAAGGACGTTATTCTGGACGTGCTGCGCCAGATGACCGTCAAGGGCGGTGTCGGCAAGATCGTCGAGTACGCAGGCGAGGGCGTAAAGACCCTGTCCGTACCGGAGCGTGCCACCATCACCAACATGGGCGCTGAGCTGGGCGCTACCACCTCGATCTTCCCGTCCGACGAGGCAACCAAGAAGTTCCTCGAGGCACAGGGCCGCGGCGACGTATGGGTACCGCTGTCCTCCGACCCGGACGCAGAGTACGACGAGGAGTACACCGTAGACCTGTCCGCGCTGGAGCCGCTGGCTGCTATGCCGCACATGCCGGATAACGTCAAGAAGGTATCCGAGATTGGCGAGATCAAGGTAAACCAGTGCTGCATCGGTTCGTGCACCAACTCCTCTTACTATGATATGATGAAGGTTGCCTCCATCCTCAAGGGCAAGACCGTAAGCCCGGAGGTTTCTCTGACCATCAGCCCCGGCTCCAAGCAGGTATTCAACATGCTGGCGCAGAACGGCGCTCTGGCAGATATCATCTCTGCAGGCGCTCGTATCCTGGAGTGCGCATGCGGTCCCTGCATCGGCATGGGTCAGTCGCCGGAGTCCGGCGGCGTATCGCTGCGTACCTTCAACCGCAACTTTGAGGGCCGTTCCGGCACCCAGGATGCACAGATCTTCCTCGTATCTCCGGAGGTTGCAGCTGCATCCGCGCTGACCGGTGTTCTGACCGATCCGCGCACCCTCGGCGAGATGCCGCAGATCGAAATGCCCGAGCATTTCACCATCAACGACAACATGATCGTAAAGCCGGCCGAGAATCCGGCTGAGGTCGAGGTCGTTCGCGGCCCGAACATCAAGCCCTTCCCGCTGGGCAAGGCGCTCGAGGCATCCTACACCGGCAAGGTCGTTCTCAAGACCGAGGACAACATCACCACCGACCACATCCTGCCGGCCGGCGCAAAGCTGCTGCCGTACCGCTCGAATGTGCCGTACTACTCCAACTACTGCTTCATCAACGTCGATCCGGAGTTCCCGTCCCGCTGCAAGGAGCAGGGCGGCGGCGTAATTGTCGGCGGCGCAAACTACGGTCAGGGCTCGTCCCGTGAGCATGCAGCGCTCGTTCCGCTGTATCTGGGCGTAAAGGCTGTACTGTGCAAGTCCTTCGCACGAATTCACAAGGCAAATCTGGTCAACTCCGGTATCATCCCGCTGACCTTTGCCGATCCGGCAGACTACGATGCAATCAATCTGCTGGATGAAATCTCTCTGCCAAACGTGCTGGAAGAGGTCAAGAACGGCGAGCAGGTCACCGTTGTTTGCGGCGGCAAGACCTTCAAGGCCGACTGTGAGGTTTCCGAGCGCCAGCGTCACGCACTGCTTGCAGGCGGCACGCTGCTGTATGCACGTCAGCAGAACAAGTAAGCCTGTCAGGCTCGACAGGGGAGCCGCGCGGTTCCCCTTGACAGCCATATTTTCTTTTGTTAAAATAATATCAATGGTGTAGGAGGACAAAACTATGTCTATCGACCAGTCTGTTCTGGATAAATTTGAGGCAGTTGTAGAGAGCCAGCGCAAGCGTATCATGGATATGAAGGCGCAGGACGATTTTATTGATTACTCCAAGCTGGACAAACTGATCATCGGCGTGTGCGGCGGCGACGGCATCGGCCCGATGATCACCGGCATGGCACAGCACGCGCTGGAAGTTCTGCTGGCAGACAAGGTAAAGGCCGGCAAGGTGGAGTTCCGCGTGATCGACGGTCTGACCATCGAGCGCCGTGCTGAACTCGGTTGCGCAATCCCGCCCGACGTTATGGAAGAGCTGAAGAAGTGCCACGTTATCCTGAAGGGCCCCACCACGACCCCGCGCAAGGGCGATCCGTGGCCGAACGTAGAGTCCGCAAACGTTGCAATGCGCAAGGCTCTCGACCTGTTTGCCAACGTGCGCCCGGTAAAGGTGCCGGAGCTGGGCATCGACTGGACGTTCTACCGCGAGAACACCGAGGGCGGCTACGCTGTCGGCTCGCAGGGCGTGCAGATTGATGACGATCTGTTCATCGACTTTACCGTAGCTACCTCGCAGGGCTGTGAGCGTATCGCTCGTCTGGCCTTCGACTATGCACGCAAGACCGGCAAGAACCGCGTTTCCTGCGTCACCAAGGCAAATATCATCAAAACCACCGACGGCAAGTTCCTCGATACCTGCCAGAAGGTAGCCAAGGAGTATCCGGAAGTACAGTTTGATGACTGGTACATCGACATCATGACCGCAAAGCTGCTCGACGACAAGCGCCGCCGCGACTTCAAGGTCGTTGTACTGCCGAACCTGTACGGCGACATCATCACCGACGAGGCCGCTGAGATCCAGGGCGGCGTTGGTACGGCAGGCTCTGCCAATATCGGCAAGCGCTACGCGATGTTCGAGGCAATTCACGGCTCTGCGCCGCGTATGGTACAGGAGGGCCGCGCAAAGTACGCGGACCCGTCCTCCGTACTGCGTGCAGCCGTTATGCTGCTTGAGCACATCGGTGAAATCGAACTGGCAAAGAAGCTCGATCGCGCACTTGATATCTGCATGGTAGAGGAGCGCAAGGTTGTTGTTACCGGTCGTGATACCGGTGCAACCGCGCAGGAATTTACCGACTATGTGCTGGATACTATCGCTAAGCTGTAATTTACACGAGAATAGAATTTGAGAGAGGGAGAGAGTCTGTGGAACGCAAGCAAGAGGTTTCCAAAGCGGTAATTCAGCGATTGCCTCGCTATTATCGGAATATTTGTGAGCTGAAGGCTGAAGGGGAGCAGCGTATCTCCTCCAAAGCACTGGCAGAGCGCATGGGACTGACCGCTTCGCAGATTCGTCAGGACTTTAACTGTTTCGGCGGCTTTGGTCAGCAGGGCTACGGCTATAATATCGACAAACTGCAGGAGGAGCTGGGTGCGATCATGGGTCTGCGGACCGGCCGCACGGCGATTCTGCTGGGTGCCGGCAACCTCGGCCGTGCATTGCTCAATAACTTTAACTTTTCTGCCAGCGGCTTTGAGCTGCTGTGTGCGTTTGACGCAAATCCGCAGCTCATCGGTCAGCGCTTTGGCGGTCATGAGGTGCGCAGCGCGGATACGCTTGCGGAGTTTATTGAGTGCAACAAGCCGGATGTGGCGGTGCTCACCATTCCGCGAGGAGATGCTCCGCGTATTGCACGCGGTCTGGTGGAGCGCGGTATCCGCGGTCTGTGGAATTTCACCGGCGAGGACCTTCATCTGGAGGGACTGGGCGTTCCGGTCGAAAACGTGCACCTGTCGGACAGCCTGATGACGCTGTGCCATCTGGTCGGCGCAGCGGATGAGAAAAGAGAACAGAACCTGTAAAACGAAAGGGAGTATCTAAAGATACTCCCTTTTTGTGCGAAAAAGCCGCTATCCAATGGATGAGCGGCTTTTGTGTTACATTTTGTCCAGATAATACGGTGTTGTCTGGTACACATAGTAGTTGACCCAGTTGGTGTAGAACAGATTGGCATGTGCCTTCCAGGTCACCAGCACGTCCTCGTTGGGATCGTCGTTGCGGAAGTAATGACGCGGCACTTCCGGGTTCATGCCCTTGGCCAGATCACGCTCATACTCCTTTTTGAGCGTGTCGGCGTCGTACTCGCCATGGCCGAGTACAAAGATCTGACGGCCGTTCATCGCCTCTACGATGTGCACACCGGCTTCGTGCGACTCTGCGAGAATGGTCAGACGCTCGTCTTTGCGGATGTCGGCGGCACGCACCTCGGTGTGGCGCGAGTGCGGTGCGCAGAAGATATCATCAAAGCCGCGCAGCAGCGGCTCCTTCGGCAGCAGAACATGGTGCTTGAAAATGCCGGACATTTTCTCGGGCAGCATGTACTTCGGAATACCGTAGTGATAATACAGACCGGCCTGCGCCCCCCAGCAGATGTGCAGCGTGGAATGAACGTGCGTTTTAGTCCAGTCCATAATCTCGGTCAGTTCCTTCCAGTATTCGACTTCCTCGAACGGCATGGTCTCCACCGGCGCACCGGTGATGATAAAACCGTCATACTTCTGGTCGCGGATATCGTCGAACGTCTTGTAAAAGGTGAGAAGATGATCCTCCGGCGTATTTTTGGAATGGTACGTTTCGGTCTGGATCAGATCGACCTCGATCTGGATCGGCGTGTTGGATAAACAGCGCAGAATCTGGGTCTCGGTAATGATTTTCAGAGGCATCAGGTTGAGTAAACCGATGCGAAGAGGACGAATGTCCTGTGTCGCGGCACGGTGTTCGGTCATAACGAAAATGTTTTCGCTTTCCAATACGGCGCGTGCTGGCAGACTGTCGGCTATCTTGATAGGCAAGCCGACACCTCCTTTTTTCTTTACAAATCTTTATATAATATATATTCAGTATAGCAGATTTACGGCAGTATCTCAAGGGTTTGCATAAAATGCAGAAAAACGAAAAATAACTGTTGACAAAACAGGGGGAATAATGGTATCCTGAATAAGCTGTTTTCAAACAGCGGTTCAGCATACCAAAAAAGAATTTGAAAAAGTTCTTGACAAATGGTGAAAAGTTTGGTATTCTGAATAGGCTGTTTCGACAGCGGTCAAAATAGAATCGAGTCGATGAACGAAGATTGATTGAAAAATAAATCGGAAAAAGTTCTTGACAAACGCTTCTGGTTTTGATATACTAAATAAGCTGTTGATGAGCAGTTAAGAACAACGAAAAGTTGTGAAAACTCCTTGAAAACAGCAGATTGTACCTTGTAAATTAAACAACGATGTGCTTAAACTTTTGTTCGATATGAACAAGGTT
>OLRU01000640.1_pt1 | contig 37820 bp, 33 predicted proteins | sample 1672961 | NCBI WGS metagenome assembly OLRU01 (sample SAMEA3136741, study PRJEB25190) | human gut metagenome | biome: human gut; feature: human-associated habitat; material: faeces | place: Austria | collected 2013
TCTGAATAAAATCGGTTCAAGAATAGATACAGAAGAAATAGAAAAAGAGATTGAAGGATTGGAAAAGCAGCACAGGCAGTTGACCGGAGCAAAAGCAAGACTTGGACAGCAGATGGACAGTCTGGATATCATGGATAAATTTTATGAGAAGAAATATCAGGATATGGAGACAAGGTTATACCGTTTGTATGATGAGATTGAAGGCGTGGAGAACAGTATAGAAGAAGTCAAGAACCGCCTGCTGAATATCCGGCAACAGAAAATATCAGAAGAAAACGTCTATCAATTTCTTTTATATTTTGATAAACTATATGATAAGTTCACCGACCTGGAGAAGAAAGAATTTCTTAACAGCTTTGTAGAACAGGTGGATATTTATGAGCAGGAGCAGCCGGATGGCAGATTCCTGAAGCACATAAAGTTCCGTTTTCCGGTGTATTTTGGAGACAGGGAAACACAGGAACTTTGTTGGGACAAAGAAAGTACCGCTGAAAGTTGCGCTTTATTGTCTAAACTAGAATAAAAACTGGATGAGAAGGTGACTAGAATTCGAAGAATCGCCATATAAGTCAACAAATGCCGGGTAAACTGATGACTAGAATTCGAAGAATCGCCATATAAGCCAACAAATGCCGGGAAAGCAGATGACTGGAATTCGAAGAATCGCCATATAAGTCAACGAATATCGGGAAAGCATATGACTGGAATTTGAAGAATTGTCATATAAGTCAACGTATGTCAGGGAAACTGATGACTGGAATTTAAAGAATCATCATTTGAGTCAATACATGATTGATATTTGTTGACTAGGAGGTGCATATTTTTGGCATCGTGAAGCGTGTTGCTGTGAACAGTAACGAGGTGGTGCTTATGAGCTCCAGACTGACAAAAAATCTACTTGATAAATATAGATCAATATGATAAAATAAGGCCATTCTCCGCGAGGGAGTAATCGGCATATTCCGGAACATTTTTCAGATATGTTTTGAAGAGTGTGTAGTACTATCGACATAATGGTGCCATATGCACCCGGTATTACAGTAAACGATGAGACTCATGGACAGTTAAAACAGCTGTCTGTGTGTCTCTTTTTTTATGCTGCAGGAACATTACAGCAGTTCAGATAACATAAAAAAGTCTTCCGGGAAGGGTTCTATGTTACTGAAAAATTATTTTATACAGGAAAAGGAGCAAAAAACACATGAATATTTTTGAACTTTTTATACTGGCGATAGGCCTGTCTATGGATGCATTTGCAGTATCTGTCTGTAAGGGCCTTTCCCTGGGCAGAATCAATGCAAAGCATATGTGTATCGCAGGCGCATGGTTCGGGGGATTTCAGGCATTAATGCCCCTTGTGGGATATTTTGGCGGACGATTCTTTGCAGATAAGGTTACCCGATACAGTCACTGGGTAGCTTTTGTCCTTCTGGTGTTCATTGGTGCCGGCATGATCAAAGAATCGAAAGAGGAAGAACATGTAAATGCGGATATGGATATAAAATCCATGTTCATCCTTGCAGTGGCTACCAGTATTGATGCACTGGCAGTGGGAGTGACATTTGCTTTTCTGAAAGTAGAGATTGTATCAGCAGTATCCTTTATCGGTGTGATCACCTTTGTCTGTTCAGCAGCAGGGGTAAAGATAGGCAGTCTTTTTGGAATGAAATACAAATCCAAAGCGGAATTATGCGGAGGTATTATCCTTATCCTCATAGGTACAAAAATCCTGCTGGAAGGACTGGGAATGATATAAATAATAATTACAAATCTCAACTCAAACGTGTTATAATACTACTATTAATGAACAGGCATGAAATGATTATCCGCCTGAATAATTTAAATAACATATCAGGGAGGTTTCTATTATGAAAAAAGTAAAAACAGCAGCAGCACTTTTATGCAGTGCATGTCTGGTACTTTCAGGAACTGCTGTACCGACAATGGCAGATTCAGTGAAGGTTGTGACGCTGGGAGCTGATCTTACTCAGGACCAGAAGAATACAATGATGAAATATTTTAATGTAGACAGTAACCAGGTACAGATTCTCACTATCACTAATCAGGATGAGAGAGATCATCTGAGTGCTTATGTACCGTTAGAGCAGATCGGAACCAGAACAGTAAGCTGTGCATATGTAAAGCCGACTCAGTCAGGCGGTATCAAAGTAAGAACAGCCAACCTTAACTGGGTAACATGTAACATGATCGCAACGTCACTTTCCACATCAGGTGTCAAGAACTGTGAAGTTGTAGCCGCCTGCCCGTTTGAGGTATCCGGCACCGGAGCGCTTACAGGTATTCAGATGGCGTACGAGACAGCTACAGGGGAGCAGCTTGACAGCACGAAGAAAGAACTTGCTACAGAGGAAATGGTAGTGACAGGAAATCTGGCTGATGAGGTTGGAAAGAATGATGCAACTACTGTTATGAATAACTCGAAGATACAGGTTATCAAAGATAATGTCCAGAATGTGGATGATATCTATAATATCGTAGTAAATGTTGCTCAGCAGAATAATGTAAATCTGGATTCTGACCAGATTAATAAGATCGTAGAGCTTCTGAAACAGATTGCGCAGCAGGAGTACAATTATGATGATGTAAAAGCAACACTGGAGCAGGTAGAACAGAATACATCCGGTGATAATGATGAGCTTGGTGATATTGATGATGAAGAGGATGACACTGTAAATGCAGGTGATCCAGCAGATGGTGATGATATCCTGAATAATGTGGATAACAGTGCTTTAGGCGGAGATATCGTAGAGAGTTCCACAGAGAATCCATCGCTGGAGGAGGATTCAGGTCTGATTGAGGACGACGGGGACGATCAGAGTGACGGAGACCTCAGCGAAACAGAGGAACCGCAGGAGCCGGATGGTGATGAAACTACAGATGACAGTACACTTGGAAATACAGATGAAGGTGATACAGACTCCGATGAAGGAACAGATGATACAGAAAATGATACCACATCAGATGAATTGGATACTTCTGCACTGACAGAAGATCAGAAGGCCATGTTTGATAAAGCTGAGAATTTCTGCAAGGGAGAATATGAAGGCGATACCACTGCTCTTACAACAGCTATGGAAGATGAAACAGCAACAGCTTCCGTAACTCTTGATGCTGAAAATGGTGCAACTCTTGCTAAGAATGTGGAGAAGGCATATCTGAAAATTCTTACAGAAGGCACAGCTTCTTATCAGGCAGATGGAACAGAGATTTACATGAGCACAGAGCTCAATATGGTAGATAAGTCCATGAAGGAAATCTTCGGATTAAGTGCAGATGCACAGGCAAGTCCGGAGCTTGGGGAACTTTCAGATGATGACAGACAGACCTTATATAATGAAACAATGAAATTCTTTGAGAAACTCTACGGAGAAAGCACAGAGACTTATGATACAACGGATGCAGATTCCACAGAGACTGCAGGCGGCGAGGAAAATGCAGAATAATCAAAGCATCATGCAGATTTCAGAGAATAAGGATGGTTCTGCAAAGGTATTGTTCAGGATACGAAAAGCAGAGATGACAGATGTGGATGAGATCATGGCTGTTATGCATGAAGCGAAGAATGATAAAGAGCATCCGGACTGGTTTGTATCTGATGATGAGGAATATGTCAGGACACATATAGAAGAACAGGGGTTTGTGATCGTGGCACAGACAGCAGATGGTTCTGTTGCGGGTTTCTTCCTTATTAAATATCCTGAAAACAGGGAAGATAATCTGGGAACTTATCTTGATTTTGATGAGGAACAGCTTTCCCATGTTGCAGTCATGGATTCGGCAGTTGTGTGTTGTGCATACAGGGGAAACGGGCTGCAGGGGCATATGCTGGAAGAAGCGGAGAGATTGTTGGATACAGACCAATATTATTATCTGATGTGCACCATACATCCGGATAATCAGTTCAGCAGACATAATATGGAAAGCCATGGATATGAAGTTAAGAGAACGGCACTCTGTTACGGAGGTCTGCCAAGATGTATCCTTCTTAAGGAGTTAACCGAATCAGGGAAGTCCCTTGCACAGGTTGTGAAAAGCAGCAAACAATAATAGTAATGGAAAGCAGTTGGTGAAATTTTTGCGATTTTGCCGGCTGCTTTTTGTTATGTATGGAAAAAATGAGATGAATGTGATAAAATGATGTGATTATAGCAATCCTCGTAAATAATGAATCTTAATCCGGCCCATCAGAGTGTGAAATCTGAAACTGTCTTAAATGCATTATTTATGTTACTGTTCACTGGTAATATCCCGCGAGGTGTTTTTTGTGAGCGAAGGTCACAGAAAACCCGAGACATACTGCGCGAATTTATGCGATTAGCATAAATTAAGTTTGCGAAGCAAACGATACTCCTTGGGCATTGCACAAGGAGGTTCATATTTCCTGCATCGCGAAGCGTGTTGCTGGGAACGGAGTGAACAGTAACTTATTTATGAGGGCTGCTATAGAAAACAGAGTCATATAATTGACAAAAGATAAACATAAAAATACAAGGAGAAATACGAATGGGAATGGCAGTAGTAACTCTGAAAAAGGGAGAGGGAAGACTTCTGAAATCCGGCGGAATGTGGATTTTTGATAATGAGATAGATACAGTCATGGGAAATTTCGAGAACGGTGATATTGTACTTGTCCATGATTTTGACGGATATCCTATGGGAAGAGGGTTCATTAATACTAATTCTAAGATTACGGTACGTCTTATGACCAGAGATGAAAATGTTGATATTAATGAAGAACTTTTGGAGAAGCGTGTACGTGATGCATGGGAATATCGTAAGAAAGTGGTAGATACAGGATGCTGTCGTCTGATTTTTGCAGAGGCAGATTTCCTTCCGGGAATTGTGGTGGATAAATTTTCGGATGTACTGGTAGTTCAGTCACTGGCTCTGGGGATCGATCGTTTTAAAGAAACAATCGTAGAACTCCTCAGGAAAGTCCTGGCAGAAGATGGGATCACTATTCGCGGTGTTTACGAAAGAAGTGATGTGAAGGTGCGCAAACAGGAAGGAATGGAAATGGTTAAGGGTTTTATAGGACCAGAGTTTCCAACACTTGTGCAGATTGAAGAAAATGGTGTAAAATATGAAGTTGACGTAAAAGACGGGCAGAAAACAGGATTTTTCCTGGATCAGAAGTATAACAGACTGGCAATCCAGAAGCTTTGCAAAGGTGCGAAAGTTCTGGACTGTTTTACACATACAGGTTCCTTTGCACTCAATGCCGGAATTGCAGGTGCTGAAAGTGTAACCGGTGTGGATGCATCTCAGTTGGCGGTAGATCAGGCAACAGCCAATGCGGCATTGAATGGTTTATCTGACAGTGTGAAATTTATCTGTGAAGATGTTTTTGAACTGCTTCCAGAACTGGAAGAAAAGGGTGAGAAATTTGATGTTGTGATTCTTGATCCTCCTGCATTTACCAAGTCCAGAAATTCCATTAAAAATGCAGTAAAAGGATACAGAGAGATTAATCTGCGTGCCATGAAACTGGTAAAAGACGGCGGATTTCTGGCAACCTGTTCCTGTTCTCATTTTATGGACTATGAATTATTTACCAAAACCATCGGACAGGCGGCAAAGAATGTACATAAGAGACTTCGCCAGGTAGAATACAGGACACAGGCACCGGATCATCCAATCCTGTGGGCGGCAGATGAGTCTTACTATCTGAAGTTTTATATATTCCAGGTATGCAATGACAGATGATTATCTGGTATATCAGGTAGGGGCAAAATACCTTTTGCCCTTAGAGCGTGTCTGAAAAATCATTTCCACAATCTGCACGCCCCACTTTGCGGTATATTTTGCCCGAATTCGGTTGCCGTAGCCCGCTACGACGCCCTCATCCGGGCAAAATCTCCCACAAATTGTGACATATATCTTGCGGAAAGCATTTTTCAGACACGCTCTAACATCATAAGAGTACACAATAAAGAAAGAGAGGAAATAATATTATGAGTTTCAGAGAAGTAAAAGCAGAAGAACTGACAATGAATCCATTTACAAAGATTGGAAAGGAATGGCTGCTGATCACAGCCGGAAATGAAGAAAAATGCAATACCATGACAGCAAGTTGGGGTGCTATGGGTGTTATGTGGGGAAAGAACGCAGTGACAGTGTATATCCGTCCTCAGAGATACACCAAGGAATTTGTGGACAGGGAAGATACATTTACAATTTCTGTTCTGGGAGAAAAACATCGCAAGGCATTAAATTATTGCGGAAAGGTTTCCGGAAAAAATGCGGATAACAAGATTAAAGAAGCAGGACTGACTCCTTACTTTACAGATGGAACAGCTGGAATTGAAGAAGCTGACATGATCATGGTCTGCAAAAAAATGTATCATGATGAGATTAAACCGGAATGCTTTGATGCCGGGGAAAACGACGGTAAGTGGTATCCGCAGAAAGACTACCATACCATGTACATTGCAGAGATCCTGAAAGTTCTTGTCAGAGAGTAAAAAAATGCATTACAAACAGTAAAAAAGAGGTAGTTTAATGAAAGACAAATTAAACAGATTCATGCAGGGGCGTTATGGAGTGGATAATTTTGCAAGATTCACTCTCGGTGTGGCACTTTTCGTCATTGTTGTAGGTTCTTTTATGAGACAAAACGCAGCTGGAGGCGTTCTGGATACAGTTGGATTTATTCTTATCATTTATACATATTTCAGAATCCTTTCCAGAAATATCTCTGCACGATATGCGGAAAACCAGAAATATCTGGGATATACTCAGAAAATCCGCAGCCGGTTTACCAGAGAGAAAAATATGATGGAGCAGAGAAAAACACATCATATTTATACCTGCCCGGGTTGTGGACAGAAAATTCGTATTCCCAGAGGAAAAGGACAGAAGGTAGAGATTGAATGTCCGAAATGTCATGAGAAGTTTATCAAAAGACGTTGATTTGCTGCAAACACGCTCTGGCAGATCATCATAAGTTATGGGCTGGAGGAATTATGTTTGGTTATATAGTAATGAATAAGCCTGAAATCAAGTTTAAAGATTTTGATCTGTACAGATCCTTTTACTGTGGATTGTGCAGAGAACTCAAAAGTAAATATGGAATATCAGGACAGATTTCTCTGACTTATGATATGACATTTGTGGTGATTCTTCTCAGTGCGCTTCATGAGCCGCACACACAAAAGGGAAGCACAAGATGTATCATTCATCCGGTCTGTAAACAGCCGGTCAGAAGAAATACAGTGACAGAATATGCGGCAGATATGAATGTACTTCTTACTTATTATAAATGCCGGGACGACTGGGAGGATGAAAAAAAAGTAACTGCTCTTGGTTATTCAAAAGTTCTTCAGGGAAAAGTGAAAAAACTGGATCAGAAATATCCGGATAAATCCCGAAGAATACAGAAGTTTCTCAGTGAATTGTCTGAGATGGAGAAATCCGGAGAAAAAGACATTGACAAAATGGCGGGCTGTTTCGGAAAAATTATGGAAGAGATTTTTGCATGGAAACAGGATGTATGGGAAGATACTCTGCGCAGAATGGGATTTTTTCTTGGCAAATTTATTTATCTTCTGGATGCATACGATGATGTGGAAGAGGATATAAAAAATAAAAATTACAATCCTTTTTCAGAACAATATATAATAGAAGGGTTCGATGAGCAGGTACGCCGGATTCTGATCATGATGATGGCGCAGACCTGCAGGGAGTTTGAGAAACTTCCTATTATAAAATACACTGATATTTTGAGAAATATTCTTTACTCAGGGGTATGGTGTCGGTTTGAGGTGATACATAAGAAGAGAAAAGAAGCAGGAGAGAAAGATAATGATTGATCCGTACAGTATACTGGGGATTTCCAGAGATGCATCCGATGAGGAAGTGAAGAAGGCATATCGTAAGATGAGCAGAAAGTATCATCCGGATGCCAATATTGACAATCCGAATAAAGAACAGGCTGAGGAGAAATTCAAGCAGGTTCAGCAGGCTTATGAGCAGATTATGAAGGAAAGAGAGCAGGGAGCCGGTTACGGGAATTATGGCAGCAATAATTACGGTGGTTTTGGCGGATTTTCCGGACAGGCAGACTCTGGCTATCAGGATGAAGAGTCTATGCGCAGGCAGGCGGCAGCCAATTATATCCAGAGCGGTCATTATCGTGAGGCTATGAATGTTCTGCAGTCACTTTCACAGAGGAACGGACAGTGGTATTATCTGTCTTCCATGGCAAACATGGGACTTGGAAATAACGTAAATGCATTGAATGATATTAAGCAGGCTATCCGTCTGGAACCGGATAATGTACAGTATCAGATGGTTTTGCAGCAGATGGAAGGCGGAGGAAACTGGTATCAGGAGATGCAGAATCCTTTTGGAGGTATGCCGACAGGCGGTGATGATTATTGTATGAAGCTGTGCCTGGCAAATATGGCATGCAGTCTGTGTTGCCCGGGAAGCGGCATATTTTGCTGCTAAAACGTTATTGTTCACTCCGTTCTCAGTAACGTAGTCAAAATTCATTCCAGATTGCCTGCGGCAATGGAATTTTGGTAATAATTGGATTGACAATTAAAAGTGAAAATATTACTATAGTAAAGTGATAATGTGCAACTGTAATGATATGCAACAGTTGCGAACATATAATTAAAGTTACAGGAGGAAATCATAATGAGTATTCGTATTGGTATTTTAGGCTACGGCAATCTTGGCCGCGGTGTAGAGTGCGCAATCAAACATAATCCGGATCTGGAGCTTGTTGCTGTATTTACACGTCGTGCTCCGGAAACTGTTAAAATCCTTACAGAGACAGCAGCGGTATATTCTGTCAATGATGCCGAAAAAATGAAAGATAAGATCGATGTACTTATCATCTGTGGCGGAAGTGCAACAGATCTGCCGAAACAGACACCGGAATATGCGAAGATGTTTAATGTAATTGACAGCTTTGATACACATGCAAGAATTCCTGAGCATTTTGATTCAGTAGATGCAGCTGCAAAAGAAAGCGGTCATATCGGAATTATTTCAGTGGGCTGGGATCCGGGAATGTTCTCACTGAACCGTCTCTATGCAAATGCAATCCTTACAAACGGAAAGGATTATACATTCTGGGGCAAGGGTGTAAGCCAGGGACACTCAGATGCAGTACGCCGTATCAAAGGCGTAAAAGATGCAAAACAGTATACAATTCCTGTTGAAGCAGCACTGGAAGCAGTGAGAAACGGAGAAAATCCGGATCTTACAACAAGACAGAAACATACAAGAGAATGCTTTGTAGTTGCAGAGGAAGGTGCGGATCTGGCACAGATTGAGAATGATATCAAGACTATGCCTAACTATTTCTCTGACTATGACACAACTGTACATTTTATTTCTGAAGAAGAATTGAAGCGAGATCACAGTGGAATCCCACATGGCGGTTTCGTGATCCGATCCGGAAAAACGGGCTGGAATGATGAGAACAATCATGTGATCGAATATAGTCTGAAGCTGGATTCCAATCCGGAGTTTACATCTTCTGTACTTGTTGCATATGCAAGAGCTGCATATCGTATGAATAAAGAAGGACAGAGTGGTGCGAAGACCGTATTTGATGTGGCACCTGCTTATTTATGTGCTGCTGATGGTGCTGAATTAAGAAAGCATCTGTTGTGATCAGGGATATAAGATAATATTCTGTCTGTTGAAAAAATAAAGAGAAAACAGGTATACAGGTTATATTTCACAGTGTTATCTTGTGAAAAGAGACAAAGTATTTGTGGACTTTGTCTCTTTTTTTATGGAACAGACTGTGAAAAATTAGTGAATGTTTAACAGAATTTTACTTGTCTGTTGACGGGTTATTTAAAGTGTAATATAATAGGGTCATAGAAACGTAACAACATTGTAAAAAACTTTGTTAAACCTTAGAGCGTATCTGAGAAGTATGTGAGATATCAGAGCGATACCTACGATTCATACTTTTCAGACACGCTCTGATAACGAAAAAAGAAAAGGAAGGTATGTATGCAAAACGTAAACAGGAAGTTTAAAATCTGGGGGGCACTTCTGTTTCTGCTGTTTTTTGCTGTGGGAGTTTCCATGTATTTTACTGCGGCAAATGTACAGGCTGCAACGAAAACAGGTTTTGTAACTATTAACGGAGATTCATACTACATAAATAAAGATGGCTCTAAACAGAAGGGTTGGCTGGAACTTGAAGGGAAGAAATATTACTTTAACACAAAGACCGGTGTTCAGGTAAAAGGCTGGGTTACTGACAGTAAAGGACGAAAGAGATATTTCAGTAAACAGGCTGGTATCATGATGACAGGCTGGGTCACTGATTCAAAGGATCAGAAAAGATATTTTAATCCATCTACCGGATTCATGCAGACGAAATGGCTGACATTGAAGGGAAAGAGATATTATTTCTACAGTAACAGTGGAGTGGCTGCCTGCAAGACATTCCTTACAGACAGTAAGAAAAATACCAGATATTTTACAAGTGCATGTTATATGCTTACCGGCTGGACAAAGAATTCCAGCAATGAATACAGATATTTTGAAACTGAAGACGGAATTATGGCAAAAGGTTTCCAGACACTGGATGGAAAGAAATACTACTTTAATACAGGCAGCGGCAAGATGGCTGTAGGCTGGACGACAATTGACGGAAATAAGTATTATTTTGATAAGGAAACCGGTGTGATGGCTACCGGAGATGTAACAATTGATGGACAGAAATACCATTTTAATTCCAATGGTATATTGAGCAATACTACAAGTCCGACCGGTTCCAGAACAATCAAGAATTATCTGGCAGGTGCATTACAGCCTGTTGGTCAGGCTCTGTACGTATGGGGTGGCGGATGGAATGATTCCACCAGAAAAGGAACAAGTCAGACAATGACTGATTTCTATAACAGTCAGAGCAGCAGTTATGATTACAATAACTACAGAGATCTCAGCACAGCCAACAGAGCAAAAGGTTTTGACTGTTCCGGTTTCGTAGGATGGTCAGCTTATCAGGTAATGCAGAGTAAGTCCGGTGTAGGAAGCGGATATACGGTAGTTTCCGGTGAGATTGGTTCTTATTATAAGTCCATGGGTTGGGGAAGTATTCTCACTCAGGCGAATCTGGCAAGTGATGACTGGACAGTATATCCCGGAGATGTGGGATATGACAGTGGACATACATGGATCATTCTCGGACAGTGTGCTGATAAGAGTGCAGTGATCGTGCATTCTACCCCGAATGCAGGTGTTCAGATTGCAGGTACACCTACTCCGTCCGGTGGTTATTCCAGTCAGGCGATTGCACTGGCACAGAAGTATATGTCAAGATATCCGGGATATACCAAATATGATTATCATACTTCATCTGGTAACTATATCAGAAGAGGTAATTATCTGAGATGGAACAGAAGTACGCTTTCTGATCCGGATGGATATATGAATATGACCGCAGACCAGATCCTTGCAGATCTGTTTAGCTGAGAAGTGAATAGTTAAGAAAATGGAAGCAGCTTTCGAATGAGTAGGCTGCTTCTTTTTTTGCGTTCTGTAGTAATTCCATAAATAATGCAAACAATCCAGTCCACTATAGCGTGAAGTCCTGCTACGTTACTGTCCACTCCGTTCACAGTAACGTAGCCAAAATTCATTCCAGATTGCCTGCGGCAATGGAATTTTGGCTTGTATGTCTCGGGATTTTGGCATATTCATGCCAAAACACCTCGCGGGATAGTGGTGTGTGAACAGTAACCCTGCATCAGATATCTTTGTCCTGTGTTAAATTATTACAAACATGAAATGGAATATGTTTGAATTGTAGAAAGAAATGCGAAGAATAACAAAAAGATTAATAAATGTTACAGAAATATAAAATTTATGGTAATTAATCCTTGCGTTTTTGAGTGTGGTGTGTTAATATGTATAAGAATTAACTTAGATATTGCAAAAACATTAAGATATAGAAAGAAAATGTTACGAGGGTGAGAATTCATGAAGAAAAGAATTGTATGTCTTACATTAGCACTCCTGATGAGCGCAACACAGGTTGTTAGTGTAAGCGCTTCAAGAGAGGATGAATTGAGAGAAGAGCAGGCGATCACAAGTCAGCAGCTGGATGCGACATATTCCAGAATGGATGAGCTTGCATATGCGAAATCACAGCTTGAGAATGAGATTTCCGAACTGGATTCCAATCTTGTAAGTGTTATGGTTTCTATTGATACTCTTAAAGGAGATATCGATAATAAAGAAGTAGATATTATTAAGACAAAACAGGATCTGGCTAAGGCTCAGAAGGCGAGAGATAAGCAGTATGAGAGCATGAAGCTTCGTATTCAGGCACTGTATGAACAGGGTGGGGATGCAGCGTGGTTTCAGATGATGCTTAATTCAGAAGATTTGAGTGAACTTCTGACACGTGCTGAGAATACACAGCAGATGTATGAGCAGGACAGAAAGAACCTTGATAAATATGTGAATACTATTAATGAGGTAAATAATTTAAAGACTCAGTATGAATCTGACAAAGCAGAACTGGAAGAGATGAAGGCTTCTTATGAACAGCAGTCTTATGATCTTCAGTGCCAGATCGATCAGAAGAAATCTGAATCAGCCGATTATGAGAATGAAATTGCATATGCACAGCAGCAGGCGACAGAATATGCAAATCTGTTAGCAGAACAGACAGCTGAAATTCAGAGATTGGAAGCTGAAAGAATCGCAGCAGAAGAAGAGGCAAGACGACAGGCTGAGGAAGAGGCTGCAAGACAGGCGGCAGCAAAAGCTGCAGAGCAGGAACAGGACTCTGAATCAGAAGAGGAAGAAAATGTAGAGTATGATGAAGACGGAAATGAGATTGAGAATACTGATGATGCGGATGATGAGTCTGAATCAGATGATGGTGTAGAATATGATGAAAATGGTGATCCTGTTGACAATGCAGGAGCTTCTGATGATGTAGAGTACGATGAGTATGGCAATGTGATTGATTCTGATAATACAGTTTCACCAGATGATTATGAGAGTGAACAGTCATCTGATTCAGATAGTTCTTCATCTTCAGGATCAGGATCTTCTGTAGTAGACTTTGCAACACAGTTTGTTGGCAATCCATATGTATGGGGCGGTACAAGCCTTACAGGTGGAGCTGACTGTTCAGGATTTACACAGAGTGTATATGCAAACTTCGGAGTAAGTCTTCCGAGAACTTCTTATGAACAGCAGAATGCCGGTACAGAAGTATCTTATGCTGATGCACAGCCGGGCGATTTGATCTGCTACGGTGGACACGTTGCAATCTATATGGGGAATGGACGTATCGTTCATGCATCGAACTCTGTAGATGGAATTAAGATCAGTGATAACGCAGCGTACAGAACGATTGTTTCTGTAAGAAGACTGGTATAATTAAATAAGTATAAATAATTAAATTTATAGGGGTTGAAAAGGAGTATCGCTAAGGGGGCTGATGCTCCTTTTCTTTATGTATAAGTTACCATTATTCCGCGAGGTGTTTTGGCATGAATATGCCAAAATTCCGAGACATACCGCGCGAATTTATGCGATTAGCATAAATTCTGTGCATCGCGAAGCGTGTTGCTGTGAACGGAGTGAACCGTAACCATGTATAATATTTTACCGATTTTCAGGTGGATTTTACCTTGACATAAAATTGGATGGATAGTACAGTTTATGTAACTGAAGAGATACATATAAAATTTTAAATCTGTTTTTGGAGACATCAGTGGGAAAGAATATTCTCATGAATTATCCGGATTATAGTTGAATAGTGAAAGCGAGGAATGATAAATGGCAAATGACCATGTAGAACACATAAGAATTGTACAGGAAACAGTTGCTGGCAAGGAGATTACTTTTGCACATGTAATGGGAGGGCCGGCTCCGGTCATATACCAGAAGCTTGGATTGAATCCGCAGGTGGATTACCGTTCATCTGCAATCGGAATTATGAATATGACACCGCCTGAATCTGCAGTGATTGCATCTGATATTGCGGTAAAAAGCGGAAATGTTTATTTGGGATTTGCAGATCGATTTACAGGCACACTGATCATTACGGGAGAGATTTCCGATGTAATGTCAGCGATGACTGAGGTTGTGGATTATTTCAGAGACACTCTGGGTTATGTAGTCTGCAAGATTACCAAAAGATAGGAAGTGTTGGGATGGCAGGGATGACAACCAGAGAATTACTGGAAAAGCTTTATAACCAGGATTATGAGAAACTAAAGGGAAAAAAGCTGCGTATGACCAGGGTAAGGGTTCCGGGAAAGGAAGTGTGCCTGGCGCATGTGATCAATCCTTCACAGAGCTGTATTTATCAGAATCTTGGTCTGCATATTGGAGTCCATGAGGGAGAAGACCACACAGGAGAAGCAATCGGAATGATTCGTTTTACCCCATGGGAAGCAGTGGTTGTAGCTGCTGATATTGCAGTGAAAAGTGCAAATGTGGAGATTGGTTTCATGGATCGCTTCAGCGGATCATTGATTCTTACGGGAGGTCTGACGGAAGTTCAGACTGCAGTGGAAGAAGTGGTGAAATTTTTTAGAGAGGTGCTTGGCTTTAAGACTTGTGCAGTTCACAAAAGTTAAAACATACGAAAAGTCAGTTATTCTGTACCGATGGTGCTTATGTAACTGCCGGAATAGCTGAGAGAAGTGAAAGGGACAGACATTAAATATGAAGAAAATATTTCTGATGGGCAGAAGTGAAGCAGGTAAGACTTCATTAACGCAGGCATTAAAAGGCGAAAAACTTCATTATGTAAAAACGCAGTATACGAATACGGATGATGATACCATTGATTCTCCGGGAGAGTATGCAGAGTCCAAGCATTTCAGCGTAGGGCTGGCCTGTTTTTCTTTTGAAGCAGATGTGGTGGCAATGGTACAGTCAGCAGATGAACCTTTCAGTTTGTTTGGCTATGGCAGTAATGCATTTATTCTGAGACCACTGATAGGAATCATTACGAAAATAGATTCTCCTTATGCGAATGTTCCAATGGTGCGTCAGTGGATGCTGAATGCAGGATGTGAAAGAATTTTTCTGGTAAACAATGTGACCGGAGAGGGGATTGATGAGCTGAGAGCGTTTTTGAATGAGGATGTTCCAAAGCTGAGTCTGGAAGAAGCAAAATTCAGACAGAGTCTTGGTCTGAATGAATGGGATCCGCTGCCGGAAGGTGTGGAATATTGAAAAATATATTGATAAATAGTTGACAAGCTTGTTGCAGGGTGTTATTATAATGACAGTATAATTCCATACAGAACATATTAAGTGCTGATACTGTGAGAAAGAGCAGTACAGAAAGAGGGAATCAGGTGAGAAACCTGAGCGATCCGGTCACTGTAACAGAGGAGCAAATCTCAGAATGTCCATTGTGCCATAGCATGAGAAGGAGAGAGGAGCGATGAGCCTGGAGCCAGGAAACCTGCTTGGTATGGCGAGGTTAAACTTCCGTGTAAAGTGTAACAACCAACTCCGTTGAATCCGCAGCTTCGGAGTGTTGTCTGCTTTTATCTGAAGGCAGACATTTTTTATGGAATGCGCCTGTTCTTTATGAATTATACATGATTAAATGGCAGGCGATACTACTTCGGATTTATTCGTTCCCTCCGCGCACTCATGAACGGATTTTTTTCTACCCCGGGGTAGCATCGCTCCCTCTTATTAATTTTAAATGTATGATCTGTGAAAAATACTGTAATGAATTTTCAATGCTTTGTTATGTGAAGAGAAATTGATAATTTATTAGAGTATTTTTTTTATTTCGTCCTCTGATGGGTGGGATTGATGGAGACTGAGAAAACGGAATTATTCTGGAAAGATAAAAACTTGCAACAGGAGAGGAGAGGTAGCAATGGAGAAACCTTATTGGGAAGGGAAAGAATATTCTTATTTCAGCCATAAGAAATGTGAATTTTTTCCGTGTCATAAGAATGCAGATCCGGATGATTTTAACTGTCTGTTCTGTTATTGCCCGCTATATGCCCTGGGTGAGAAATGCGGTGGGAATTTCCGGTATACGGAAAAGGGAATTAAAGACTGCACAAACTGTATGCTTCCGCATAAGCGAAAAAACTATGGATATGTCACAGGAAAATACCAGGAACTGGCTGATATGATGAAAAGAGCAAAGGAAAGTATCAGCAAATAAGAGGAGAATGCGTTGCTGCTTAGAACGGAGTGAACAGTAACAATGTGTCAGATTAGCACAAATAAGAAAGAACGATTTTCATTGTAATACAATGCTTGTTCTGCTAGAATAAGGATAGCAAAAGAGAAGAGTCTGTAAGATTTTCAAGTCTGTTCTGAGTTAGTATATAAAGCATTTCACACACATTTTCCACACTTTTCACATGCACAGAAGAAAATGCATCACAGGCATTTGACGTCTTTTCCTGGCGACATTTTCTTGTCGGCAGAGCTCTGCATTTCTACATAGAGCCGTCGGAAAACAGGGAAAATTCACTGTTTTCCGACGGTTTTTGTCATTGATCATGGTTGAAAAATAAAAAATATAATGATATTATATTTACGTAAAGGAGTTAACTACTACATGAAAAAAAGAAATACAGCGATACGCGCATTGTCAGTTTTTCTGGCTTATGCAATGGTTTGTACATCGGTACCAGCTGCGGGTCAGGAAATGTTTGGATCCGGAGTCAACAGGGAGACAGAAGAAAATACATCAGATCTGAAAGAATTTCAAAGTTCACAGGCAGATGAATTTGGAACAGATACGGGATCGGATGCAGAATTGTTCGGAAGCGATGATGCAAAACAGGAGTTTCAGGATGGAGAAGCAACGGAAGAAAATACAGATGGAATTCGATATATCAAAGGTCGTCCGTTGACAGAAGAGGAAAGAAAAGAAGAGTTAGAACCTTTTAAAAATTTAAAACCGATAGATCCGGGACCTGAAGTAGAGAGTGATCTGACATCAGTTTACGCTGCATATGGAAGCAGAGAAACAGCATTTCCATCTTCCTATGATGCCAGAATGGAAGGATTAGTTACGCCCGTAAAGAATCAGAATCCATTTGGAACCTGCTGGGCTTTTGGTATGGCAGCAATCATGGAGACTTCGCTTCTGGCACAGAACAAAGGAACCTACGATCTGTCAGAAGAACATTTATCATATTTTTTCTCCAACAGACAGAATGATCCTCTTGGAAATACCCCTGATGATAAGAATTATGTACTGGGAAATTATCACGTGATAGGAGGTAATGATCACCTGGCGGCGATTTATCTCAGTACATGGTCGGGAATGACCACAGAGGCCGATGTACCATTTCCTACGGATTCTTCGCATCAGAATGATCTGACTGTACAGATTCCGGAAAGTAAGGCTTATAATTCTGCAGCATATCTGAAAAATGCATCTGTTTCCAAATACAGTGAGGAACGTATGAAAGAAATGTTGCTGAATGACCATGCAGTATCCATTATGCTTTATATGAAGGAAAATTATGTAAACCCGGACACAGCAGCATATTGTTATCCTGTTGGAAAATCAAATTCGACTGTAATTAATCATATTGTGACAGTGGTCGGATGGGATGATACGTATTCAAAGGATAATTTCCTTCCTGTTTCCAATGTAACATCTGATGGTGCGTGGATCATCAAAAACAGTTGGGGGGAGAAGAAAGGAGACGGAGGATATTACTATCTTTCTTATCAGGATCCCAATATCAGTAAACTTGTAAGTGCAGAGGCAGTGGCTGCTTCGGATCAAAAGTACAGGAATAATTATTTTTATGATGGTTCTTCAGCACTTTCAGTGATTCCGATACAGGCGGGACAGTCAGTAGCAGCAGTTTATGAGACAACTGCAGGAAAGGGAAAAGCAGAAGTCCTGGGGGAGGTTAATCTTGTTACAAACAGTGACAATGCCTGTTACAAAATTCAGATATACACCGATCTGACAGATCCATATGACCCGGAAAGCGGGATCGCTGCATATGCTGCTCCATATGAGTTTGAACAGCCAATCGCAGGTGTACAGACTATCAGTGTACCAGAGGTGGTTTTGAAACAGGGAAGCAGATATTCTGTTGTGATCACAAACAGTGGGACTGACAAAATCAGCTTTGGAGTGGAAGCAAAGTCCAGTTATGGGAACTGGTTTACCTGTACGGCGGGGATAGAAACAGGGCAGACATTCTATAAGAGTGCATCGGAAACGGCCAGGTGGACAGATGGAAAGACGAAAAACTGGACGGCAAGGATCAAGGCACATACAAGGACCCTGAATCAGTCATGGGTGCCGGATACACCGGTATTTCAGGTGAAGGCATATAATTCCGGATATAACCTTATTTCATGGGAAAAAGTTTCCGGAGCTACAGGATATTATGTGTACAGAAAACCTGCAGCAGGTGGGAAGTGGTCCAAAATTGCAGATGTCGGGACATCGGAATTAAAATATAAAGATAGTAAGGTTACGGCTAATGCATCATACCGTTATACAGTAAAAGCATATTATGAAGCATTCGGAAAAAGATATTCAGGTAAATATAAAACCGGCGATGTGATTAAAGCAGCACCTGCAGTGCAGAAGGTTACTTCTGTGAAATCTGAGAAAAATGGAATCCGTATCCGGTGGAAGCCACAGAAAAAATGTGACGGCTATTATATTTACAGAAAGAAAAAAGGTGGTTCCTATCAATTGATAAAGAAAATTTCCAATGGAAATAGTTCTTCTTATCTGGACAAAAAAGCACAAAAAGGTGTATCATACTATTATGCGGTAAAAGCATATGTTAAAGAGCCATATGGAAATACATACAGCAAATATAAAAGTTCATCTGCTGTAAAAAGAAAATAAGAAATGAAGGAAAGAGATTATGAAGAGAAGGTTTGGAACAGTAATAGCAATGGTACTGTGCTTTATTCTGACAGTGGTTTCTGTTTATGCGGATGACGGAAAGGGTCAGAATCCGGATTATGAAACAGATTATTATATGATCGTACAGAGTACACAGGGCGGGGTAGATATTTATGATGAAGCAGACACTCAGAGTGTTAAACTGAATGACAGCAAGATCCCAAATGGAACTGCCATTCACGTTCTGGGTGAGAAGAATGGAGCAGACAATAAAAAATGGGCATATACACAGTACCATGGAATGAACGGATATGTTCCTATGGATGATCTGGATCCGGCTTCCAGAGAAGAAGCTGCCAATGAGGAATATCGTACTTTCGGAGGCAAAGCTGTGGATTTCGAAGTAAAGGTTCATGGAAACGATGGAAACGTATCGGTTTATAACGGACCTGGAGAGAAATTTGATCAGGTTTCAGGAACAGAGGGAATCGCAGATGGGACAACTGTACATATTTTTCAGTATGTTCAGGGAGAAGACGGAACAAACTGGGGGAAAACAGACACAGATGGTGTGACACAGGGATGGCTGAATCTTGATCGTGATACAGATTACGTAAATGAAAATGTATCCGCAGATGCACCGGAGGCTACAGGCACATCAGGAAATGTTCCGGTGGCTGCTGTTACACCAACACCGGAAGCAACTCCAACTCCGAAAGCCACACCAACACCAGAGGTAACACCTACAGAAAAAGTGACACCGACACCGGAGGCAACACCTACAGAAGAAGCAACACCGACACCGGAGGCAACACCTACAGAAGAAGCAACGCCAACACCGGAAGAAACAGAGACGCCTGCTTCGACAGAAGACAAGGAATCCGATGATAAGCAGAGTCAGAAAACATCAGGAAAGAATGTAAAAGCAGATTCAGGAATGAAGAATCCTGTAATCTGGATTAGTGGTATCGGGATTATTGTTATCATAATTTTACTTATTTATTTCCTGAAGAAGAAAAAGTAAGAGTTAAAATCATTAAAGAATGCCGTCGACGGCAGAGAACAGTTACAAAATAAACAGTGGAACTAAAAGAGCAGCGCATCGGATGATGCAGCTGCTCTTTTTAGAAAATGTGTGTGTATAATTGAGACGTTATGAGGAAACCTCAAATCAGTCTTAATTAACAAAAACTAATAATGTGTGTGCATATATAGTCTACAATTTTTTTGCAATTTAATCAAGATGGAATTTTATAGAACGTGATATATTGAGGAAAGAGGCTATTCAGACTTTTTACTTGCGTAACTCTGGCGGGAAACGTATAATAGAAAAAAGCAATACTCGAGGGTGAGGAAAAGAGGATGAAGATAACAGAAGAACTGTTAAATGAGATGAAAATTAAGGATGAGAACTTTTCTGACGGTCTGATCAAGCCGGACGGCGATTACGTAAGAATACCCAGAGGACATCTTCATGGAATGATGGAATTGCTTCCATGGACAGAGAACGAAATCTGGAAAATGATCCCGGATGATGATTCTCCGCTGTTCTGGCTGATTGAGAAAACAGGATGCGTTCTTACGGATTATAATAATTCTATTGGCATGAAGATGACACCTGCTCAGCAGACTGTGTTTGATATGATGCGAAAACATGGGGTTCTTACAGATGATTATTACGATCTGACGAAACAGAGGGAGAAAGTAAGAGAAGCCAGAGAACAAAAAGAGAACAGGAAACAATAGTTAAGTGTATATGAATATATGGGAGTGCAGCGATGGAAAAGCATGCTCATTAAAGTCATCCGATGCAGAAAAAACAATATACGATATTAAAAAGCAGCATATCAGAGTTATGGATCATAACCTGATATGCTGCTTTTAACGTGTCTGAAGAAAAATGAAATGTCAATTATAAAAACAAAACAAAAACAACCAGAATGGAAGAAAAAACAAATAAAAAACAACATAAAAATTCAGGATATATATGTTGATTTGCGTTGACTTCGCGATAGCCATAAGGTATAATGAATCTATATGAAAACATGGAGGATATTGCTGTCAGAATGATACCGGAATGTATTGGGGTCTGGTATGGGTGCAGCTTTTATTCATGAGAAAGGAGTAACATGGAAAAATTTCAAACATCAGATATTCCTAAGTCTCCCAGAATTCAGAAACTGGTAGATGCATTGTATGAACATATGCCGGTGATCGAATCAGCCAGAGCAAAGCTGATCACAGAATCTTATAAGGAAACAGAAGGAGAACCGATCATCACACGCAGAGCAAAGGCTTTTGCGCATATTCTTCATAACATTCCGATCATTATCCGTGACAATGAACTGATTGTCGGAAGCAGTACGATTGCGCCGAGGGGATGTCAGACATTTCCGGAGTTCTCTTATGAGTGGCTGGAAGCTGAACTGGATACAGTTGCGACCAGAACTGCGGATCCTTTTGAGATTGCTGAGGAGACCAAAGCCGAACTTAAGGAGGCAGATAAGTACTGGAAAGGGAAAACAACCAGTGAACTTGCAACTTCCTATATGGCACCGGAAGCAATCAAGGCAATTGAACACAATATTTTTACACCTGGGAACTATTTTTACAATGGTGTAGGACATGTAACAGTTAAATACTGGGAAGTACTGGAAACCGGTTTTGAGGGAATCATGGAGAAGGCTCAGAAAGAGCTGGATGGATGCAGTGTCGGTGACGGTAATTATGCAAGAAAGTCTCACTTCCTTGAGGCAGTGATTTTAAGCTGTAAGGCGGTGATCGATTATGCAGGCAGATATGCAAAACTTGCGCAGGAAATGGCGGCACAGACAAGTGATCCGGTAAGAAAACAGGAACTTTTTGTTATCGCAGAGAACTGCAGCAGGGTACCGGCAAAGGGTGCACAGAATTTCTATGAGGCATGTCAGTCATTCTGGTTTGTACAGCAGCTTCTTCAGATGGAATCCAGTGGACATTCTATTTCACCGGGTCGCTTTGATCAGTATATGTATCCATATTATAAGAAGGATATGGAAGCAGGAACAATTACCCGAGAGTTCGCACAGGAATTGATGGATTGCATCTGGGTTAAATTAAATGACCTGAATAAATGTCGTGATGCGGCTTCAGCGGAAGGATTTGCAGGATATAGCCTTTTCCAGAATCTGATCGCGGGTGGTCAGAATAAAGAGGGAGAGGATGTAACTAACGATCTTTCTATTATGTGTATTCAGGCATCCATGCATGTGCATCTTCCGGCTCCATCACTTTCTGTGAGAGTATGGAATGGTTCTCCGCATGAATTCCTGATAAAGGCAGCCGAGCTTACGAGAACAGGAATCGGACTTCCTGCATATTACAATGATGAGGTGATTATTCCGGCACTGCAGAACAGAGGCTTATCTCTGGAGGATGCCAGAGAGTACAATATCATCGGATGTGTGGAACCGCAGAAAGCCGGTAAGACAGAAGGGTGGCATGATGCCGCATTCTTTAATATGTGCAGACCTCTGGAACTTGTTTTTTCGAATGGTATGGATAAAGGTGAGATGGTGGGAATCCCTACCGGCGATGTCACTCAGATGAAGACCTTTGATGAATTCTTTGACGCATATAAGAAACAGATGGAATACTGCATTTCCCTGCTGGTGAATGCAGATAATGCTATTGATGTAGCTCATGCGGAACGCTGTCCGTTACCATTCCTTTCCTGTATGATAGATGACTGTCTGAAAGAAGGCAAGTCTGTCCAGGAAGGTGGAGCTGTTTACAACTTTACAGGTCCTCAGGGATTTGGAATCGCCAATATGGCAGATGGACTTTTTGCAATCCGCAAACTGGTCTATGAGGATAAGAAAGTATCTATGAAAGAACTTAAGGAAGCTCTTGCATGGAACTATGATAAAGGACTGGATGCGCAGTCCGCCGGTGATATGACAGAGATGATCATGAAGGCAATGCAGAAAGCAGGCAGAAATGTGGATGCTTCCACTGCAGAAGGACTTCTGAAAACTTTCATGGGAATGAAACCGGGTGAACAGAAGACACAGAGATTCAAAGAAATCCACGATATGATCGATGAAGTTCCGAAATTTGGAAATGATATTCCGGAAGTTGATTATTTTGCAAGAGAAGTTGCCTATACATATTCCAAACCGCTTCAGAAGTATAACAATCCAAGAGGCGGAAAGTTCCAGGCAGGTCTGTATCCTGTATCTGCAAATGTACCGCTGGGCGGACAGACAGGAGCGACACCGGATGGAAGATATGCACACACACCTGTTGCAGACGGCGTTTCGCCATCTGCGGGCAAGGATGTAAAGGGACCTACGGCAGCGGCAACTTCCGTATCCAGACTGGATCATTTTATTGTATCCAACGGAACACTCTTTAATCAGAAATTTCACCCATCCGCACTTTCTGGAAGAGAGGGACTGGAGAAATTCGTTGCACTGATCCGCGGATACTTTGACCAGAAGGGAATGCACATGCAGTTTAATGTAGTTGACAGGCAGACACTGCTGGATGCACAGGAACATCCTGAGAAATATAAACATCTGGTAGTACGCGTGGCAGGCTACAGTGCACTGTTTACGACACTTTCCCGTTCTCTTCAGGATGACATCATCCGTCGTACAGAACAGGGCTTCTGATCCAGACGTTTTTTGCAGGAAGTAAAAGTGACAGGCAGAGGATGTATGGATAACAGAATAAGAAAGGAAAAGCATGGACTATTTGGATACAAAGGGCAGAGTGTTTGATGTCCAGAAATATTCTATTCATGATGGACCGGGTATAAGGACGATCGTATTTCTGAAAGGTTGTGTCCTGCGGTGCAAATGGTGCTGCAATCCGGAATCTCAGGAATATAAGATCCAGACAATGAAAGTGCAGGGAGAAGACAAGGTCATCGGACGTGATGTGACAGTCAGGGAGATGATTGAAGAAGTTGAGAAAGACAGGGTATACTATTACCGCTCGGGCGGAGGTATGACTCTTTCCGGCGGAGAATGTCTCTGTCAGCCGGAATTTGCAGGAGCACTTCTGAGAGCTGCCAAAGAGAGAGGGATTTCTACTGCGATCGAGAGTATGGCATGTGCAAAATGGGAGACGATTGAGGCAATCTTACCGTATCTGGATACTTATTTAATGGATATTAAACATACAAATCCTGCGAAACATAAAGAATTTACAGGACGTTCCAATGAACTGATGATGGAAAATGCCAGAAAAGTGGCGCTTTCCGGTAAAACCAGGCTGGTAATCCGTGTACCGGTGATACCCACATTTAATGATACAGTGGAGGAAATCCAGGGGATTGCAAGGTTTGCAGACACACTTCCCGGAGTGGACAAGATTCATCTTCTTCCGTATCACAGACTTGGACAGGATAAATATGAGGGACTTGGCAGACCATATCTGATGGGAAATGTGGAACCACCGTCCAAAGAACATATGGAAACATTAAAAAAGGCAGTACATGCGGTCTGCGGTCTGGACTGTCAGATCGGTGGATGAGGTATTTTTTGCATCTGATACGATTATTGGAATAAAAAAAAGAAAAAAACAAACAAAAACAACACAATAAAACCCGTAAAAACAACATAAAACAACGGAAATGTATTGACTTTTTATGACCGATAGTGTAAAATCACAGGTAGAAACGTCAAAAACTATATCAATGCCTTAAGGAGGAAAATGAGCATGGTAAACGAATATGAAATCAAAAAACAGATCTGCGACATCGGAAGAAGAATCTACAGCCGCAACATGGTAGCTGCAAACGATGGTAACATCTCTGTAAAACTGAACGACAATGAATTTCTTTGCACACCTACAGGTGTATCCAAAGGTTTTATGACACCGGAGTATATCTGTAAAGTAGACAGAGAGGGAAATGTGATCCAGGCTAACCCGGGATTCAAACCATCCTCTGAAATCAAAATGCATATGAGAGTTTATGAGAAGAGACCGGACGTAGGTTCTGTTGTGCATGCTCATCCGATTTATGCAACATCTTTTGCAATTGCAGGTATTCCGCTGACACAGCCGATCATGCCTGAAGCAGTTATCTCACTTGGATGCGTTCCGATCGCTGAATACGGTACACCATCTACAATGGAGATTCCGGATAATCTTGAGAAATACCTTCCATATTTTGATGCAGTTCTTCTTGAGAACCATGGAGCACTGACATGGAGCACAGACTTAAACGCAGCTTACATGAAGATGGAATCTGTTGAGTTCTACGCACAGCTTCTGTATCAGTCAAAAGTTCTTGGCGGACCTAAGGAATTTGATGAGAAGAACATTGAGAAACTTTATGAAATTCGTCGTAAATTCGGTATGGCTGGTAAACATCCGGCAAACCTCTGCCTGAACAAAGACGGCAAGAACTGTCATAACTGCGGTGGAGCATGTCAGGACGGAGAATTCAAGAAATTCCCTGGATATCAGTATGATTTCGTAGGTGGAGATTCAAAACCGGCAGAGAATAATGCTGCATCTGATGCACAGTTAGTTGCTGAGATTACAAAACAAGTAATGGCTCAGTTAGGAATGAAATAAGAGCATAGATAATCAAGGAGGACAGTCTCATGCCAATTAATGAGAATATGGTACAGGAAATTGTACAGGAAGTTATGGCAAAAATGCAGATAGCAGACGCTCCGACTGGTAAACATGGCATTTTTAAAGAAATGAATGATGCAATTGAAGCTGCCAAGAAATCACAGCTTATTGTAAAGAAAATGTCCATGGATCAGAGAGAAAAAATTATTACCTGCATTCGTAAGAAAATAAAAGAAAATGCAGAAGTAATGGCACGCATGGGTGTGGAAGAGACCGGTATGGGAAATGTAGGAGATAAGATTCTCAAACATCATCTCGTAGCTGATAAGACACCGGGAACAGAAGTTATTACAACAACTGCATGGTCAGGAGACAGAGGATTAACTCTTATTGAAATGGGACCTTTCGGTGTGATCGGTGCGATTACTCCATGTACCAATCCAAGTGAAACAATTTTATGTAATACAATGGGAATGCTTGCAGGAGGAAATACAGTTGTATTTAATCCTCATCCGGCAGCAATCAAGACTTCCATTTATGCGATCAATCTTCTGAATGAAGCATCATTAGAGTCCGGCGGACCGGATAATATTGCGGTTACTGTAGAGAAACCTACTCTTGAAACTAGCAATGTAATGATGAAACATAAAGACATCCCGCTTATTGCAGCAACCGGGGGACCTGGAGTTGTAACTGCAGTTCTTTCTTCCGGCAAACGTGGCATTGGTGCAGGTGCAGGAAACCCTCCGGCACTTGTTGATGAAACAGCTGACATCCGTAAAGCGGCAACAGACATTGTAAACGGATGTACATTTGATAACAATCTTCCATGTATCGCAGAGAAAGAAATCGTAGCAGTTTCTTCTATCGTAGATGAGTTGATGCATTATCTTGTAACTGAGAATGATTGTTATCTTGCATCTAAAGAAGAACAGGATAAACTTACAGAAGTAGTTCTGGCAGGCGGAAAACTGAACCGTAAATGTGTCGGACGTGACGCAAGAACACTTCTTTCCATGATCGGTGTCAATGCACCGGCAAATATCCGCTGTATCGTATTTGAAGGACCGAAGGAACATCCGCTGATCACAACAGAGCTTATGATGCCGATCCTTGGTGTAGTAAGAGCAAGAGATTTTGATGATGCAGTGGAACAGGCAGTATGGTTAGAACACGGAAATCGCCATTCTGCACATATCCATTCAAAGAATATTGATAATATTACAAAATATGCGAAAGCAATTGATACAGCAATCCTTGTAAAGAATGCACCATCCTATGCTGCATTAGGATTTGGCGGTGAAGGCTATTGTACATTTACAATCGCAAGCCGTACAGGTGAAGGTCTTACCTGCGCAAGTACATTTACCAAGAGAAGACGCTGCGTAATGGCAGACAGCCTTTGCATTCGTTAAAGATGATGAGTTAAGGAGAGAAAGAACATGGACATGAATAATGTAAATATAGAAGAAATCGTGAAACAGGTTCTCTCCGGCATGACAGGAAATGCACCGGCAGCAGCAACAGTTTCTGCACCGGCAGCAACAACTGGAATCCCGAAGACAGCCAGAGTAGCTGTATTAACTGAAAAGGAACATTTCGAACTGAAAGAATATCCGATTCCTCCGATTGGAGATGACGATATCCTGGTTAAAGTTGAAGGATGCGGTGTGTGTGGTACAGATGCACATGAATTTAAAAGAGATCCATTTGGCCTGATCCCGGTAGCACTTGGACATGAAGGTACAGGTGAAATCGTGGCTATGGGTAAGAATGTTAAAGTAGATACTGCAGGAAAACCTGTAAAGGTTGGCGATAAAGTCGTTACCTGTATGATCTTTAAAGATGATCCGGAAATCACAATGTTCGACCTGAACAAGAAGAACGTAGGTGGAGCTGACGTATATGGACTTCTTCCGGATGATGATGTACATCTTAACGGATGGTTCTCCGATTACATCTTCTTAAGAGGTGGAAATTTCGGAACTACATTCTTTAATGTAAGTGATCTGGATCTAGATTCCCGAATCCTCATCGAGCCATGTGCAGTACTTGTACATGCAGTTGAGAGAGCAAAAACAACCGGAATCCTTCGTTTCAACAGCAGAGTTGTAGTTCAGGGCTGCGGACCAATCGGTCTGATCTGCATTGCAGTACTTCGTACTATGGGCGTAGAACATATCTGCGCAGTAGACGGAAATGAGAAACGTCTTGAATTTGCGAAGAGAATGGGAGCAGATACAAGTGTTAACTTCATGAACTTTAAGGGAATCGAAGCACTGACAGAAGCTGTAAAAGAAGCTCAGGGCGGACATCTTGCAGATTTCGCATTCCAGTGCACAGGAAACCCGAAAGCTCATGCAAACATTTATAAATTTATCCGCAATGGTGGTGGTCTTTGTGAACTTGGCTTCTTCATCAATGGTGGAGATGCTACAATTAATCCGCACTTTGACCTCTGCTCCAAAGAGATCAACCTGGTTGGTTCCTGGGTATATACTCTGAGAGATTATGTAACAACCTTTGATTTCCTTAAGAGAGCAAAAGCAATTGGTCTTCCGATGTCTGAACTGATCACAGATAAGTTCCCGTTAGAGCAGATCAATGAAGCTCTTCAGACAAACCTGGCAATGACAGGACTTAAGATCGCAGTTGTAAACAAATAGTTACTGTTCACCGGTAATATCCCGCAAAGAGTATTGCTGTGAACAGTAGCAACAAATAATAAGCCTGGCAATAGAGGAGAAAAGAAATGGCAGAAGCTGTAGGAATTTTAGAGGTATTCGGGTTGGCGACAGCCTTTGTAGCAGGCGATGCCGGATGTAAGGCAGCAAATGTCCGCCTGGAGGTTTTTGATAAAAACAAACCAGCCAATGCTGACAGCCTGCCGGTACCGCTCCTTGTCTGCATTAAATTCAGAGGAAGTGTAACTGATGTTACAGCGGCTGTGGAAGCAGGCATGGAAGTTGCAAACAGAATGACTGGTGTGGTACAGCATTATGTGATCCCGAACCCGGAAGAGGGAACGGAAAAAATGCTGAAGATCAGCGCCCTGGATAAGGATTAGCAGTTGCATATCCATTGGGCATCAGTTAAAATATAATCAGATATTTATTTGTAGATTCAGGAGGAAGCAGAAATGGCACAGGAAGCATTAGGAATGGTAGAAACCAGAGGACTTACAGCAGCAATTGAAGCAGCTGATGCAATGACAAAAGCAGCTGAAGTAGCATTAGTAGGAACAGAGAAGATCGGATCCGGACTTGTAACAGTTATGGTACGCGGAGACGTAGGAGCTGTTAAGGCAGCAGTAGAAAGCGGAAGCGCAGCAGCATCCAGACTTGGCGAATTAGTTGCTACTCATGTAATTCCGAGACCTCATACAGACGTAGAGAAAATCCTTCCAAGCATCTGACCAGCAGATTGAGAAGTGTAAAAAAGGAGTTCGCTCATGAGTAAATCATATGGATTTATAGAAATCACTGGTGTCGTTGCAGCAATCGATGCACTGGACATCATGTGCAAAACTGCAGACGTTGAGCTGGCGTCATGGGAACGTAAGCTGGGCGGACGACTGGTTACTATTATAGTTGAAGGCGATGTATCTGCCGTTACAGAAGCAGTAAATGCAGCAGCGACAGGTGCGATCAAGAAACCGGTAAGTTATGCAGTAATTGCACGTCCCCATGAAGAAATCGTCAGAATGGTGGAATTAAGTGCAAGTCGCTGGAAGAACAATCAGGGGGATGAATAATGGCTGAAGAGAAGAAACCGGAAGCAGATAAAAATGCCCCTAAAAAGGCAGCCGCTCCAAGAAGAACGAAAGCAAAAATTTCTTCAAAACCGGAAGTAAAAGCTCAGACGGCAGATACGGCGGCAGAAACAGCAAATAAAACAGAATCCCAGAAAGAACAGATAAAGGAAACAGTATCTCATAAGGAGGAAAAAGTTATGACACAGGAAGCATTAGGAATGGTAGAAACCAGAGGACTTACAGCAGCAATCGAAGCAGCAGACCAGATGTGCAAGGCTGCTAACGTAGCATTAGTAGGAACAGAGAAGATCGGATCCGGACTTGTAACAGTTATGGTACGTGGAGATGTAGGAGCTGTTAAATCAGCAGTAGAAAGCGGAAGCGCAGCAGCATCCAGACTTGGTGAATTAGTTGCTACACACGTAATCCCAAGACCACATACAGATGTAGAGAAAATCCTGCCTGTATTAAAATAGTAATCCATCGTAACTGTCCGGTATCTGCACAGCAGACTGCCGGATGGTTATAATCCGTCATATTTGACAGAAAGCAGGTGTATTCTTGGAATCTAATAATATTGAACTGATTACCAGAATGGTCATTCAGGCAATCAATCAGAATGAAAAAAAAGGCGATGGATTCATGGTTCCCATCGGGGTTTCCGCAAGACACATTCACCTGACACAGGAACATGTAGAAGCATTGTTCGGACCCGGATATCAGCTTACGAAGAAGAAAGAGCTGATGGGAGGTCAGTTTGCTTCTAATGAAACAGTTACCATTGTGGGACTGAAACTTCGTGCCATTGAGAATGTAAGAATCCTTGGACCGGTGCGTAAAGCTTCACAGGTTGAGGTATCTGCGACAGATGCCATTAAGCTTGGAATGAATGTTCCGGTTCGCGAATCCGGAGACGTTGCAGGAAGTGCACCAATCGCAATCGTAGGTCCAAAAGGAGCAGTTTATCTGAAAGAGGGATGTATCGTGGCAATGCGCCATATACACATGTCTCCGAAAGATGCACAGGCTGCAGGTGTGAAGGACGGCGATATCGTATCAGTAAAGGCAGATAATGAGAGAGGAACCATCTTCAATCAGGTCAAGATCCGTGTAGACGACAGCTTTACACTGGAAATGCATATTGATACAGATGAAGCAAATGCAGCAAAGATTGCTACAGGCACTACCGTAACAATAATTAAATAATATCGGGGGCCAAAGGTCAAAAAGCCGTTCGTGCCTGCACGATAAGGTTTTTGAACAGAAACCCTTAAGCGTTAATTGGGGGCAGAAGTATTTGCCCCCAATATTATTATCAGAAACAATTTGGAGGCTCATATGATCGTAGGCAAAGTTGTAGGAAGTGTGGTATCCACACGAAAGAGTGAGAAGCTGATTGGAAGTAAATTTATGATTATCGAGCCTGTGCATCATATGAAAGGCGACCTGAGCCAGCTGGTTGCGATCGATATGATCGGAGCCGGAGTTGGTGAATATGTATTGGTGGCACAGGGAAGCGCAGCAAGAATAGGCTGCGGCGTAGAAACAGCACCGGTAGATGCCGCAATTGTCGGTATTATTGATGACGGTGCAGGATTGGAGTAACGCCATGGAAATCAAAGAATTACAGGATATTATACAGCAGAATGGTGTGGTAGGTGCCGGCGGAGCCGGATTCCCTACTTATATGAAGCTTACAGACAAGGCTAATACCATTCTTATGAACTGTGCAGAGTGTGAACCATTACTGAAATTACACAGACAGTTATTGGAAAAACACGCATATGAAATTATGAAAACATTCCATATGATCCAGGAGACGGTTGGTGCTTCTGAAGCAATTATTGGAATTAAGAAGTCTTATGTACAGACAATTCATGCATTAAATCAGCATATTGAAGAATTTCCTGGCATGAGGCTGCATCTTCTGGACGAAGTTTATCCGATGGGAGATGAGGTTGTACTTATTTATGAGGCAACCGGAAGAGTAGTACGGCCGGGAGGACTGCCGATCGAGCAGGGAGTAGCTGTATTTAACGTTGAAACTGTATACAATGTATATCGTGCTGTGGAAGAGAAGCAGCCGGTTACAGACAAATATGTATCTGTTGTTGCAGAAGTAAGTGATCCTGTTACAGTGAGAGTTCCCCTGGGATGTACTCTGGAGGAAGTGGTAGCACAGGCAGGCAGCACAACAGTAAAGGATCCTGTCTATTTCGTAGGCGGCCCGATGATGGGGCGTATCGGAAATGGTTCAGATCCGGTGACAAAGACAACAAATGCGATTTTGGTCCTTCCAAAAGACCATCTTATTGTAGCGAAGAAGCAGCGGACTTCTTCCATAGATTTAAAACGTGCAGCATCTATCTGCTGCCAGTGCAATACCTGTACAGATTTATGTCCGAGACATAATCTGGGACATCCGATCGATCCGGCGAAATTTATGAGAGCTGCATCAAATAATGATTTCAGAGACCTGAATCCATATATAGATGCTTCCTTCTGCAGTTCCTGCGGTGTATGTGAGATGTACTCATGTCCGCAGAGTCTTGCACCGAGAAGTCTTCTCGCAGATATGAAGGGCGGTCTGAGAAAAGCAGGTATCCGTCCTCCGCAGGGTGTACAGCCGAAACCGGTACAGGAATCCAGAGAATACCGTAAGGTTCCGGAAGAACGTCTGATGGCGCGACTTGGTCTTACGAGATATGACAAGGATGCTCCTCTGAAAGAAGAACTTGTACAGGTTAAGAAAGTAAGGATATTATTGAGCCAGCACATCGGAGCACCTGCACAGGCAGTGGTCAAAGCCGGTGATGAGGTAACAAGAGGGCAGATGATCGCACAGCCGGCACAGGGCTTAAGCGTTGGTATTCATGCTTCTGTCAGCGGTAAAGTAACAGAAGTAACAGACCGTTACATTATTATTGCAGTAAAGTAGAAAGGACGTGCACAAAATGAGTAAAGCAATCGGAATGATTGAATTTAAAACCACATCTACAGGCGTTACTGCAGCAGATGCTATGGTAAAAACATCTGAGGTAGAGATCGTCGAGGCACAGACCGTATGTCCTGGTAAATATATTGCAATTATTACCGGTGACTTAAGTGCGGTAAAGGCCGCCGTTGATACGGCAGTAACTACATATGAGGATAAATGCATTGACAGCTTTGTGCTGGGCAATCCGCATGAATCCATTTTCCCGGCAATTTACGGAACTACTCAGGTAGAAGATATCAGTGCGCTGGGAATTCTTGAAACTTATGATGCAGCTTCCATTATCGAAGCAGCAGACCAGGCAGCTAAGACTGCGATCGTAGATCTGATAGAACTTCGTATTGCCAAAGGTATGTGCGGAAAATCATATATGATGATCACCGGTGAAGTTTCTGCGGTAGAGGCTTCCATTGACAGGGCAAAAGAACTTGTAGCTGCCAAGGGTATGTACCTGGATTCTTCCGTTATCGCACATCCTGACAGAAGAATGATCGACAGTATTTTATAATATCCGGGGTAAGAAGTTTCTGACCCTGACACTCATAAAAAATTTCTCAAAAAAAGGAGGCAAAGATATGCTTGCACTGGAGAGAAGAAATCTGATTCTCGAAAAATTACAGGCAGAAAAGCGAGTGGTGGTCAGCGAGCTGAGCCAGCTTTATGACGTCTCTGAAGAGACCATACGCCGTGATCTGGATAAACTTGAAAAGGAAGGACTTGCGATAAAAAGTTATGGCGGTGCTGTGATCAATGAGGATGTAAGCATTGATTTGCCTTTCAATGTACGTAAGAACCAGAATGTTACAGGAAAGCAGAAAATGGCTGAACTTGCAGCTTCCCTTGTGAAAGACGGAGATCATATTTTCCTGGATGCGAGTACTACGGCAGTTTTTGTGGCGAAAGCATTAAAGGAAAAAGAACGTCTTACCGTAATTACCAATTCCATGGAAATACTTCTGGAGTTAGCTGATGTATCCGGGTGGAACATTATCTCCACCGGAGGCGTAATGAAAGAAGGATATCTGGCTTTTCTTGGATCAAAGACAGACGAATCCATACGTTCTTATTATGTAGATAAGGTTATCTTTTCGTGTAAGGCACTGGATCTGGAATGGGGGATTATGGAATCTCAGGAAGCTTTTGGCTCTACCAAGAGAGCGATGATCGGTTCCGGACGAAAGAAAATTCTGGTTGTTGACAGTTCTAAATTTGATCAGACAGCGTTTTCCGTAGCAGGAAGCATGAAAGAAGTAGATATTATAGTGACGGACAAAGAACCGACAGAACGCTGGAAGAAGCACTTTGAGAAATATAATGTAAAATGCCTATATCCTGTCTGACAAAGAAAATAGGAGTATGATACAATGAATACTTTTGAGATGAAAACCGCGATCCATTTTGGGGATAACGCGTTAGACAGATTAAAAGAGATCCCGTATAAAAGGGTTCTCATTATAACAGATCCATTTGTGGTACAAAGTAAAATGATCAATCTGATCACTGCTCCTTTAAATAGTGCAGGTATTGAATACGATATTTTCCATGACGTTGTGCCGGATGCACCTGTGGACAAGATTGCAGAAGGGGTAAAGAAGTTCCTGGAATATCAGCCGGAAGCAGTTGTTGCAGTCGGTGGTGGTTCTGCGATTGATTCTTCCAAGGCAATCAGAGAATTTGCACTGAAGATCAACAATTATGGAAAAGTAGGTCTGATCGCAATTCCGACGACAAGTGGTACCGGATCAGAAGTTACTTCCTTTGCAGTAGTAAACGATACTGCAGCACATGTAAAATATCCGCTGATCTCAGAGAGCCTTACAGCAGATGAAGCAATTCTGGATGCAGAGCTTGTAAAGAGTGTTCCGCCGGCCATCACAGCGGATACTGGTATGGACGTGTTTACACATGCGCTGGAATCATACGTAAGTACTGCACATAATGAATTCTCTTCTGCACTTGCGGAGAAAGCCATTGAAATTTGCGGAGTATTCCTGCTGAGAGCATATCTGGATGGCAGTGATATGCATGCGCGTAAAAAAATGCATGTAGCTTCCTGTCTGGCTGGTTTATCCTTTAATACAGCAGGTCTTGGAATCACTCACAGCATGGCTCATCAGCTGGGAGCAATGTTCCATATTCCGCATGGAAGGGCAAATGCTATGCTACTTCCGCATATTGTAGAATTTAATTCTGATATCAATAAGCACAGTAAGAGCCAGAAAGAGTATCTTCCGGCTGTAAAGAGATACGCCAATGTTGCACACATTCTCGGACTGAGCAATTATAATAAAGTAATGACGGTCCGTTCTCTGGTAAACTGGATTCAGTTTATGCAGAAAGAGATGAATATTCCGCTGACGATTCAGGAACTGGGAACAATTGCACCGGAAGAATATTTTGCAGCAATTGACAAGATGGCAGACGCAGCACTTGCAGATGCCTGCACAGTGAATAATCCGAGAGTTCCGACTAAAGAAGATATTATAAAGATTTATACGAAATTATGGTCATTCTGAAAATGAAGACAATAATTTCCGGCAGATGCTGACTGTTGCTGAAATCAGATACAGGAGATGGAGAAGAGATGAGTATTTATACAAAAAGAGGAGACAGAGGAATTACAGATATGGCTCATGCTGGTAATATTTCCAAGTCTGATGACCGTATCCGCCTTATGGGTGAGGCTGATGAACTGAATAGTCATATTGAACTTGTAAAAAGTATGCTCCGTCAGTCAGAAATACTTCAGCTTCTTGAACGTATTCAAAAGAATCTTGATCTGATTGCAGCGGGAGTCAGTAACCCATATGATCGTGACTGTAAAGTCAGTGAAAAGGAAACAGCAGTGTTGGAGGCGGAAACAGATAAACTGGAAGCACTGTGCGAAAAGCCTGTTCCGGAGAAGCTTACAGGAAAGAGCCGACTGGCTGCAGAGATAGATATTGCACGTACTGTTGCCAGAAGAACAGAGCGCTGCCTTGCACAGGTCAGCGTGAAGTTTGGCGCAGATACAGAGAGTAAGAGATTTCTTAACCGCCTTTCGGATTATCTGTATATTTTGGCGAGATATATAGAGTATTACTCTGATCTTTCAGTGGAACTGTCTGATGATCATGCGAGTGCATTGGCGAAAACGTCTGATAATAATACAGATGCATTGCCGGAACCGTCCGACAGTAATACAGATGTATTAAAAAAGACGGCAGATATCAATGAAGCCGTCATCCAGGAGGTTCTTAAACGAATGGGAATTCAGAGCAGGATAACATTGGATACAGCGAAGAAACTGATCGAGAGACTGGAGCAGGAAGCTGTGCGCAGAGGGCAGCGTGCGGTAATCGCGGTCTGCAATCCGGAAGGAAATCCGGTTGCGGTCCATGTGATGGATGGAGCATTCCTTGTAAGCTTCGATGTTGCAATGAAGAAAGCCTATACTGCAGTGGCAGTGAAGATGTCTACAATGGAACTTTCGAAGATCGCACAGCCCGGAGGAACCTTTTATGGCGTTGACAAGCTGGATGGTGGAAAAATCGTTATTTTCGGCGGCGGTATTCCGCTGAAATCCGGAAATACAATTATCGGTGGACTTGGAATCAGCGGCGGTACAGGAGAAGAAGACCATAGTCTGGCAGAGTATGGTCAGTCTGTGTTAAATGAAATATTGTAAGATGGATGACAACTATTTGGCAGTCCGCTGTTGAAGGCACCAGACAGTTGCGAAGGAGTATAAAAAAGATCAGAACAGTTTTGAAGAGAGCTGTTCTGGTCTTTTTGCGATGTACTGATTTATCTTCGCTTATATTTCCCGGGAGTCATGCCTTTGTATTTCTTAAAAGTACGTATAAAATAACTCAGATCATTAAATCCGTTCCTGTAAGCAATTTCTGTGATTGAATCATCAGTAGCCGCCAGTTGTAAACAGGCTTCTTCAATTCTCTGTCTGTTCAGATAATCCACAGGAGTCTGATGGGTCATTTCCGAAAAGAACCTGCAGAAATATTTCGGTGACATAGAGACAGAAGCAGACAGTTCCTGAAGTGTGATAGGATTGGCATAATTTTTTTCGATAAATTCCAGAACCTGCTTCAACTGTAAAATACGTTTATAGTCTCTGCGCGTTCGGGTAGGATTTTCGATAAAGTAATGATTACTGAAAACCAAACCAAAAAAGTGGTAAAATTGTCCAAATACAGTCAGCTCATATCCGGTATCTTTTTCATACATGGCATCAAACAGAACAGAAATACAGTTCAGAATCTGTGGATGCTCATCTGAAAAATGTGGAAAAAGCATTGTTTCCTGATGCAGGATTTTCTGGATATATTCTCCGCATACAGGATTGTTTTTCAAAAAAGTGTTCATATCAAAAACAATGCACTGATATACACAATCATGGGGAATTCCTGAATGAAGGATTCCGCTATGTACAAAAATGACATCATTCTTAACTGCTGTAAAACTTTTTTCGTCTAAAGTGACAGTAAGAGAACCTTCCAGAATACGAATTATTTCATATTCCACATGCCAGTGATAAGACATGACATATCTGGGATGTGTATGATCGATGTGATGAAACTCAAATGGAAACTCATAAGTGCCTCTTGGACGGTCTTCATTATGGTCTAAATCATGCAAAAGAACTTTCCTCCTTACAAAATTTACAGAAATTTTATGCTTAAAACAGAAAAAGTGAATATTGTACTGTTTTTTGCTATTATAACACAAGTAATTTTCTGAATGCAATTATATAATAGATATCAGTAACAAAGTTGAGCAGTCGGGTTACTGTGAACGGAGTGAACAGTAACGCAGTCGGGCTGCTGTTCACAGAGTAAACAGTGGTTATCGGGCTGTTCGGCACAACAGGTGCAGAGGTTATTATTTTTGTTATATTTGCAGTCAGAAGATGCTGCGAAAAGTGAAAATGTAATCTTGGGGGTTAGAGTGTGTCTGAAAAATCATTCCCGCAATCTGCACGCCCCACTTTGCGGGATATTTCACCCGAATTCAGTTGCCGTAGCCCGCTACGGCGCCCTCATCCGGGCAAAATATCCCACAAATTGTGACGCACATCTTGCAGAAAGCCTTTTTCAGACACGCTCTAGCAGGAAATGATCCTGCGGGAATATTACAATAATTTATCAGGAGGTATTTTATTATGGCAAAGAGCAGATTAATTGGCAGCTATCCGGTAATTGGTATCAGACCTACTATCGATGGTCGTAGAGGAGCACTGGATGTTCGTGGATCTCTGGAAGATCAGACAATGAATATGGCGAAATCAGCTGCTAAATTATTTGAAGAGAATTTAAGATATTCCAACGGTGAACCGGTTAAAGTTGTAATCGCTGATACAACCATCGGACGTGTTGGCGAGAGCGCTGCATGTGCAGATAAATTCCGTAAAGAAGGCGTAGATATCACTCTTACAGTTACACCATGCTGGTGCTACGGTGCTGAGACAATGGATATGGATCCACAGACGATCAAAGCTGTATGGGGATTCAACGGAACAGAAAGACCTGGTGCTGTATACCTTGCATCTGTACTTGCAACACATGCACAGAAAGGACTTCCGGCATTCGGTATCTATGGACATGATGTTCAGGAAGCTGATGACACATCTATTCCGGAAGACGTTAAAGAAA
>OLRU01000642.1_pt1 | contig 37726 bp, 38 predicted proteins | sample 1672961 | NCBI WGS metagenome assembly OLRU01 (sample SAMEA3136741, study PRJEB25190) | human gut metagenome | biome: human gut; feature: human-associated habitat; material: faeces | place: Austria | collected 2013
CCGGTTTTATGCCCAGACGAAATTGTCCAGGCCCGCACCGAGCTCAAAGTGATACTTGACTATGCCGAGGTCGGTCTGCACGTAAAATCCCTTCCCGGCCTTTGCGGACACGCGGTTTCCGGAGCAGGACAGGGCGAACTTCTGCTGGTTCATGGCCGTCGGCGCCAGCAGCGCGGCATCCACACCGCGCAGGAACCACTCCGGCGTCTCCGAACCGGGGGCAATCACGGCCTCGCGCGGCTTGGACTTGTGCGGCTCCCCCTGGGTCTCACCATAGCCCAGCGCTATTACCAGGCAGAGCTTTTCGTCCTTGCCCAGTGCAACGTTAGCCTTGGACTTACTGTAGGTCATGGCGACCCAGCAGCTGTTGAGGCCGGCGGCCTGGGCGCTGAGCACAACCTGCTCGCCGTAATAGCCGCACCGTTCCTCCAGGCCCGGCGATTTCCTGCCCGCCACGGTCACGTAGTTGCTGACGCCGGAGAACTTGCCGTAATGCGCCATGAAGCCGCTGAAAGCCGTGGGCTCATTCAATACAAGGTTCATGTGCAGCCCGCCCTCGGCGTTGCAGCGCTCTATGCAGCCGCGCAGCGCCTGTGCTGTCTCCGCGCCGATGGGCTTTGCGGTGTAAGCCCTCACGGCGTGCCTGTTTTCCATTGCCTTGAGCAAATCCATTGTGTCGTCTCTCCTCAAATTCAGGTTTACGCGCCCGCTGCGTCACTCGTCGCCGCGCCTGTCCGGGGCTTTTTTCATTATCTCCTTCACGTCGGAAAAGAGAGTGAACAGGCTGTCTATCTCAGAGGTCTCGGGATCCAGGTAATAATAGATGCACGAGCCCTCTTTGCGCGACTTGACCATACCGGCGTCTTTAAGTATCTGCATGTGGTGCGAAACCGCCGGGCGGGACAGGTTCATCTTCTCGGCGAACTCTATCACACGGCCGCCGCCGCAGTCCCCGCTGAGCATGGCGCACAGCAGCTGCTGCCTCGTCTCGTCGCCGATGGCCGCCAGCACGCGGCGGCAGGCCTTGAACTCCCGCTCCAGCCGCATGATATCCTCCGTCGTGTTCTTCAAGCGCGCACCTCCTGTCCAAGTGTTTAAACGCATTTTACCACACTTCCGCCCGCTGTGCGCATCCGTAAAGAAAATCGAGACGGAAGGCGCCTGGGCACCGCCGCCGCACCCCTTTCGATGCGCGCCAAACACCCCGGGGCTGCGGCCCCGGGGTGTGTTAAAGGCAGTATTTATTTCACGCCGTAGAGCAGCTCGCCGTAGGTCGGCATGGGCCAGTCGTCATCGGCGGTGACGCTCTCCATATCGTCGCAGGCGGCGCGCAGCGCGCCCATTACGGGCAGCACCTTGTCGTGCAGGAAGAAGGTCTTCTCCTCCAGCGCGTGCATGCCCTCGGCGCAGATCAGAGAGTCCTCCAGCTCGCCGGTGAGGGAGTAGGCCGCGTCCATGAGCTGGGCCAGCGACGAGACCGTGGAGCTCTCATACCGCGGCCGGCGCTCGGGCAGTATCTCCCGCTGGGCCGCAGCACTCCGGGCCAGGCGCGCCGTAAAGGCGCTCACGGCGGGAAGTATCTCGCGGCGGGCCATGGTCAGCGCGGTCTTTCCCTCTATCATGACCAGCTTGCAGTACTCCTCCTGGAACACCTCCAGCCTGGCGCGCAGCTCGTTTTCGGAGAACACCCTGTGCCGGGTGAAGAGCTCCACGTTCTCCGGATCCACCAGGTGCGGCAGGGCCTCTGGGGTGGAGCGCAGGTTGTGCAGGCCGCGGCGGGCGGCCTCGTCAACCCAGCTGGGATCGTAGCCGTTGCCGTTGAAGATGATGCGCCTGTGCTCCCGCACCACGCGGCGGATGAGCGCGTGCAGGGCCTGGTTGAAGTCCTCCGCGGCCTCCAGCTCGTCGGCGAACTGCCTGAGCTCCTCGGCCACAGCGGTGTTGATGGCGATATTGGCCGACGAGATGCTCGCCGACGAGCCGGGCATGCGGAACTCGAACTTGGCTCCCGTGTAGGCAAACGGCGAGGTACGGTTGCGGTCCGTGGTGTCCTTGGGGAAGGGCGGCAGGGCGTGGACGCCGACCTTGAAGAGGGTCTTCTCCGCCTGCCCCACCGGGGTGTCGTTCTCAATGGCGTCCAGCACCTCGGTGAGCTCGTCGCCGAGGAACACGCTTATTATGGCCGGGGGCGCCTCGGCCGCGCCGAGACGGTGGTCGTTGCCCGCGCGCGCCACGGAAATGCGCAGCACGTCCTGATAGTCGTCCGCGGCCTTGAGCACGGCGCAGAGGAAGAGCAGGAACTGGGCGTTCTCGCCCGGGGTCTCGCCGGGGGCGAACAGGTTCTCGCCCGTGTTGGTGGCCATGGACCAGTTGTTGTGCTTGCCGGAACCGTTCACGCCGTCAAAGGGCTTCTCGTGCAGCAGGCAGACCAGTCCGTGGCGCTTGGCGGTCTTCTGCATGACGTCCATGACCAGCTGGTTGTGGTCGGCGGCGATGTTGGCCGTGTTGTATACGCACGCCAGCTCGTGCTGGGCCGGGGCGGCCTCGTTGTGCTCGGTCTTGGCGCAGACGCCGAGGCGCCACAGCTCCTCGTTTATCTCGCGCATGAAGGCCGCCACGCGGGGCTTGACCGTGCCGAAGTAGTGGTCGTCCATCTCCTGGCCCTTGGGCGGCTTGGCTCCGAAGAGTGTGCGCCCGGTATAGATGAGGTCCTGGCGGCGCTCATACATGTCGCGCTCGACTAGGAAGTACTCCTGCTCCGCGCCCACCATGGGCGACACGGTGCGCACGTCGTCGCGGCCGAAGAGCTTCAGCACGCGCACGGCCTGGCGGCTCAGCGCCTCCATGCTGCGCAGCAGCGGGGTCTTCTGGTCGAGGGCCTCCCCGCCGTAGGAGCAGAAAGCCGTCGGTATATAGAGCACGTCGTCACGTATGAAGGCGTAGCTGGTGGGGTCCCAGGCGGTGTAGCCGCGGGCCTCGAACGTGGCGCGCAGCCCGCCGGAGGGGAAGCTGGAGGCGTCCGGCTCGCCGTGGATGAGCTCCTTGCCGGAAAACTCCATGATAACCCCGCCGTGGCCGTCCGGCTCGACAAAGCTGTCGTGCTTCTCGGCGGTCACGCCGGTCATGGGCTGGAACCAGTGCGTAAAGTGGGTGGCGCCCTTCTCCAGCGCCCAGTCTCGCATGGCCGCCGCCACCACCTCGGCCGTGTCCGGCTGGAGGCGCCTGCCGTCCTTCATGGTGCGCAGCACGGCGGCGTAAGTCTCCTCCGGCAGCCGCTCGCGCATGACCTTGTCGGAGAACACCATCGTCCCAAATATCTCCTGTATGTCGGGCATTTTTGACCTACCTCTCCATAAAATAAAGCTTGCGGAATCATACCTCCGCAAGCTTATACTAAAATTGGTGAGTAGTCAAGGGTTTGAGCCGTTACAGCCGCCAAAAGCCGCCAGGTTCCGGCATCTGCCGCCGCGGCGCAGGGCCGGATCTGCGCTTACGCGCTTGCATACCGTCGGCGTATGTGGTATATTGTTTAAATGGAATCCGTCCCTCGGGGACGCGGCTTCCGCACAGGAGAGAGAAGAGAGCTTGGGAGGAAATCCAAGCGGAGGAAGGTCATTTTCATGAGAGACTACAAGGTGGAATTTGAAAAGCGCGTGGAGTTCATCCGCGGAAGGCTGGAGGCCGCGCACGCCAGGGGCATTGTCTACGGCAACTCCGGCGGCAAGGACTCGGCCCTCGTGGGCATACTCTGCAAAGCCGCGTGCGACAACACTATCGGCGTCATCATGCCCTGCGCCAGCCAGCGCAATTACGGCATGGACAGGGACGACGGCATGGAGGTCGCCGAGCAGTTCAATATCGAGACGCGCACCGTCGATTTGACGCCCGTGCGCGAGGCCGAGCTCGCCGCGCTCAAAGGCGTGACGGAGCTCACCGACATGGCGGTCGCCAACATCGCCCCGCGCCTGCGCATGATAACGCTCTACGCCATTGCCCACGCGGAAGGGCGCATCGTGGCCGGCACCGGCAACGCCAGCGAGGCCTATGTCGGCTACTTCACCAAGTGGGGCGACGGCGCGCACGACTTCAACCCCATCGCGGACCTCACCGTCACCGAGGTGTACGAGTTCCTCGAGTACCTGCACGCCCCGCGCTCCATAATTGAAAAGGCGCCCAGCGCCGGCCTCTTTGAGGGCCAGACCGACGAGGCGGAGATGGGCATCACCTACGCCGCCATCGACGCCTATCTGAACAGCGGCGAGGTCAGCAGCCACGACCGCGAGATCATAGAGCGCATGCACGCCAACAGCGAACACAAGCGCACACCCATTGCCAGCTACAAGGGCTGAGCCGATGCAGATAAGAGCCCCCGTTGAGGAAAGTTTTTCTCAGCGGGGGCTTTTCCATTTTTCCTTCCAAATCAGGTTCATTTAAATATTTCCGGGGGGCTTTCTTTGGTCTTGGCCAAAGAAAGCCCCCCAGGCCCCGAAAGGAAAGCCGCTTTTTGGTGCGTATTGTGGCGAAAGGTGCGTTGTTATCCACGTTGGACTATATTCCGTCCCGCGCATCCCTGGTGGGCATACGTCCGAGCCTCCAAAACCGCGGGTTTCGCTTCGCGGCCGCTTACGGGCGGTTGGTTTGGGGTGTTGAGGCTGTGCCGGTGGGCCTGTCTCACGGGTTTTGGCGCTTTCTCACAATTTTGATGTGTGATATTTCGCACATCCGTCTATTGACAGAACGCCTTTGGCACGGTATGCTGAATGCAGGTGATGTGGTATATTTCGTACATCACACTTTGGAATACAGGAGGGTGCAGCGTGAAAACAGTGTATATTACCATGATAGCGGACTGTCTTGTGACGTTTTGCATGGCGGCGCTTTGCGCCTGCGTCTATCTGCTGGGGCTGGGGAGCTGGCTGGAGTGGATACGGGTCTTGTACGGTATCGCCGCCATTGCGCTGGGCATTGTGATTGCGGTAAACCGCGAGGTCATCCGCCGCAGCGAGGACGAGATGGTAAAGTACCTGCTGGGGAAGATAGACACTCTCCTGCTGCGGGCATCGGAAATATTTGTGTTTGCCCTGGTAATCGTGACGGCAATCTGGCTGGAAGGGAGCGGCGGGGCCGTCGCCGCGCTCCTGTGCATATGGCTGTTCGCGGTATTCACAGCCCGCCTCATAATGTTCCGCCACTATGACCGGGCGGGGATTGAATAGTTTGGGCTGCGCCTGCTCTGTGCTGCGCGCTGGCCTTTATCTACTACGACAGGAACGGAACCGAAGATGACTGACGACAACATCCTCCTCAAAAACGACATAAGCGTCTACCGGGAGAGGATGGGCCTCACGCAGGGGGAGCTGGCCTCAAAGTGCGGCGTGCGGCGCGAGACCATCGTCAACCTGGAGCGCGGTAAATACAATCCCTCGCTCAAGCTGGCGCTGAAGATCTGCGCCGTGCTGCAAGCGAGGGTTGAAGACATATTCTGGCTGGAGTAGTGATTTTCACGCCTCCAGCTTTCTTTTTGCGCCGCTGACGGACTTGACAAAGGCCACGGTGGCCTTCCAGCAGAGCAGGCCCAGCGCGATGAGCAGCACGCCGACGAGGCAGGCGAGCACAAAGCCGAGCCACGGCCCGGCCGTCCAGCCGCCGATTTGGAACATCACCCATGGCACGTCGAAGCCCATCAGCTCGCAGGCGAGGTTTATCGCCCCTATTATGGGACAGGCCGCTCCGCAGAGCAGGAACGCCGCGGCGCAGATACCGGTGACCGGCAGGATAATAATCCCGCCCAGCCCCGCATAGCTGTAGAATGCGGCGACAAGCCCCAGCTTGCGCCAGGAAAAACGCGGCGACTTCGCTATGGCCTCGCCCAGATACCCGGCGGCCAGCTCCCTGGCGCTGCCCAGGCGCGAGATTATCTGCTCGGGCGAAAGGCCCGCGGCAATCAGCTCCGCTATCTCGCTTTTGAGTTCATTCACTATATCCACGCGCTCAGCCACCGGCAGGCGCCTCAGCCGGCGGTCAACCTCGCCGAGATACTTTTCCATGAAGTCATTCATTCTCATCGTCCCTTTCCAGGCCCTCTATGGCCTCGCTCAATTCCTTCCACTCGCCGCGCATGGCCTCCAGGTACTTCCTCCCGGCGTCCGTTATGGTGTAATATTTGCGCGGCGGAAGGCCCTCGGCCGTCTCCTGCCAGAAGCTGGTCAGGCAGCCGTCCTTCTGCAGCCTGCGCAGCAGCGGGTAGACCGTGCTCTCCTTTGTCGCCACTATGGGCCGGCTATCCAGGCGGCTTATTATCTCGTAGCCGTAGCGCGGCGCGCGCGATATCAGAAGCAGTATGCAGAACTCCAGCGTCCCGCGTTTGATCTGGCTGCGCCATTCGTCTATGTTCATTGCCTCGCCTCCTGTGGGTACATCGTACCACACAGTATATAGCTTGTCAAGGGTATATCGCAGGGTTCAGGGGTTTTCTCCTCCGGCTTCGGCAAAAAGTTAGCAAATTGTTTGACAAACTGGTCAATATATACTATAATTTTTCTACATAAGGGTGACAACTTGTGCATTTGTCAGGACTGACCACGACCAGAGAGTCGGGAGAACGAACATACAAGGGGGTCAAACATGAAGGATCTAAAACACCTCATATATTTTGAGGATCTGCTGCAGGAGGCGCAGAACGAGCTTGTGACCCAGGCCGTGAACGAGGGGAAGACGGCGCTGGGCTACAACTGCTACTACATACCCGAGGTACTGCTGAATCTGCCGGGGTGCTTCTCCTCCCGCCTGCGCGCGCCTCGCTGCACGTCGCCGGACATCGCCACCTACTACATGACCAACCGCAACTGTCCCTACGTGCGCAGCATACTCGAGCGCGCGATAGAGGGCGGCTACAACTACCTGAGCGCCCTCTTCGGCGCCGAGGGCTGCGCCGCGATGGAGCGCATGGAAGAGCACTTCTTCCTGCTTAACCCCGTCAAGCACGACAATTTCTTCGTCACGATCATCGACCCGCCCATGAAGGGCGACCAGACCTCGCTGGACTACTACAAGGCCCAGCTGAAGCTGAAGGTGGTGGACCCGCTGCACGACCGGCTGGGGGTGGACACCTCCGACGAGGCCATGCGCCAGGCCATTGCCGAGTTCAACGAGCTGTGCGACGTGGTCACGGAGATAGGCAACTTCCGCAAGCTGGAGAACCCGCCCATCACCGGCTATGAGTTCCACGTTATCCAGCTCGTGAGCCAGGTGTGTCCCCACTACCTAATCCTGCCCTACCTGAAAGAGACGCTGGAGGAGCTCAAGACCCGCGAGCCGGAGCCGAAGTTCCCCTTCCGCGCGCGCATAGCCATCGCGGGCAGTGAGATAGACGACCCCGAGTTCACCAAGCTGGTGGAGATGTGCGGCGCCATGGTCGTGGCCGACCGCTACTGCTTCGGCAGCTTCCCCAGCCGCGAGCGCATAGAGATCGCCGAGGGCGAGAGCGCCTTTGACGCCGTCTGCCGCCACTACCTGCACTGGAACCAGTGCGCCAGGTTCATGAGCGGTGACAAGATCGACCAGCGGCACACCGAGCTCAAGCGCCTGGCAGATGAGTTCCGCGCCGACGGCATTGTCTATGAGAGCATGAAGTTCTGCGAGTTCTGGAGCTACGAAAAAGTCCTCGCCTCGCACGTGCTGCAGAGCGAGATGGGCATCCCCTGCTGCACGATAGAGAAGGAATACGCCCTTGGCTCCATAGGCCAGCTGCGCACGCGCTTCCAGGCCTTTGTCGAGAGCCTGGAGATCAAAAAGATTCAGGCAGAGGAGGTAGTCTGATGAAGAACCCTATCACGGCTTTTATAGACAAAAAGCTGCAGAAGTTTGACCCCGTCTGGCAGGCGGAAAACGGCAAGGGCGGCCTGCGCAGCCGCTATCATGACAAGACCGGCATCGCCAGGTACCGCGAGTGGCGCGGCGTCAAGGACACGTTTTCCGACTATCTGGCCTGGCTCAACAACCTCAAGAGCATGGGCCTGATGGTGGCCAGCGCCCCGCTGCCGGTGCTCAAGGGCATCTGGGAATACCGCTGGATGGGCTCGTATCTGGGCACCTTTGCCTTCATAGACCGCCTCTTTGAGGGCTACCGCGGCCCGGAGCTGAGGATAGCGCACCTGAACATGCACGCCATAGTGCAGAGCCTGACCAAGAAAATCGCCCTCGTTCTGGCCAACGACAGGCGCCTCGGCGGCGGCCCGCTCTCCGATAAGATGGTGCCGATGGACGAGGTCATGCCGCCTCTCTTCATGTGCGGCTTCCCGAATCTCATCCCCATCCCGCTGCAGACCCTGCCCGAGTTCATCATCTGCGACATAGACCAGCAGCTCGAGCCGTTCTACATAGACGTGGCGGAGAGCTTCGGCCTCGCCGCCGACGTCTGCTCCCGCTGCTCGGCCGAGACGGGCGTCACCTTCAACGACGACTTCCCGCTCATCGGCAAGGCCTTCCTCTCCACGAATATGCCCTGCAACGCCAGCGAGGCCACAAGCATGTTCCAGCGCCGCAGGATCAACCTGCCCGACTTCCCCATAACGCTCGCCATGATCCACAACGAGCCGGGCGCTCACCCCTACTCGACGCAGATACTGCGCGACGCGATAAAGTTCATTGAGGAGGAGTACGGCGAGGTCTACGACTGGGACGCTCTCTTTGAGCGCGCCAAGCAGATGAACGAGCAGAACACGATAGAGCTGGAGAAGTGGGACTTCTTCAAGACCGAGTACAGCGCCCTGTGCGGCATAGCCGAGACGCTCTACCGCCTCTACTCCTGGGCCAGCGTGAACGGCCAGGAGGACTACTTCACCAAGGTGGACCGCAAGGTCATCAAGATAATGCGCCGCTGCTACGAGAAGAAATACAAGCCCTTCGGCGGCAAGACGCGCCACCGCGCCTTCCTCTGGGGCCCGAGCGCGGTGTATTACACCGACTTCCCCACCTGGATTCAGAACTGCTGGGGCGTCAACATCGTGCTGAACATGGACTCCACCATGGGTCACAACATGATAAGCACCGACGACCCGGAACAGGCGATACAGGACCTCGCCCTCTTCAGCGAGAAGGGCGTCATGCGCCACCACGCCGTCGGCGGCTGGGACAACGTAAACGCCGTCTGGGACTGGGCCAAGAGCTTTAACTGCGACATGGTGCTCATGAACGACAACGTCGCCTGCAAGGGCATGAACGGCGTCCACGCCATGATGGAGGAGCAGGCGCGCGACCTGGGCTTCTACTTCATCTTCGTAGAGCACGACCTGGAGGACTGCCGCACCGTCTCGCGGCGTGACATGCGCAACATAGTCAACAACTACATGTCCGTTGTCGTGGGCGAGGAGCCGCTCGACCCCACGCTCGTGGACTTTGACGACTCCGAGGCGTGGTAAGAAAGGAAGATGCATATGAAAAAGAAGGTTTTGGGCATCCTTGCGAAGCTGGCTCTCCTGCTCTTCGGCGCCTTCGCCGCCACGTTCACTATCTACATGTTCAATCTGGAGAACAAGCTCATATACTATGTCATCCGCCCGTTTTTGAACAAGCATTACGACAGCCAGAAACGCGACCGCAGAATAGTTTAAGCAATAAAAAAGAGAGCCTCACGGCTCTCTTTTTTATTTTCATTTTCGGCCTGTGAACTCTGCCAGGGCCGCAGCGTATGCCTCCCGGCCCTCCTGCCAGCACAGGGCGTGGCGGGCGTTCGGTATGTGTATCCACACATCGCGCTTCCCCCTGGCTTCCCACACGGTCCTGGCGCTGTCCGGCGGGACGGTCGTATCCTCCCCGGCGGAGAAGAGCAGCAGCGGCAGCTCGCTCCCGGCAGCGGCCTCGTGGCAGCTGTCCTTGACATAGCCCGGCCCTATCAGCATGGCCCAGGCCACGCTGCCTATGGGCACCACGGGAAAGGCAGGCAGGTGATAGCGCCTGCGCAGGTGATGGGCGAAGAGGCCCATGGGCGAGTCAAACGGGCAGTCGGCAATCACGCCCTGCACGCAGTCCGGATAACCGTCCTCCAGCGCCAGCAGCACGCTCACCGCGCCCATCGACACGCCGTGCATCCAAACGCGGCCGCTGCCCAGCTCATATTCCGCAAACTGCGCCCAGGCCACGGCGTCGCGCTTTTCTCTCGCCCCGAAGGCGACGCTCCGTCCCTCGCTCTTCCCGTGCGAGCGCTGGTCCACGGCCAGCACCGTATAGCCCCGCCCGAGGTACCACTGCGCCACGCCGGCGAAGTCGTTCTCCCAGCTGGAGTGGTAGCCGTGGATGAGGATGACGGTGTCCGCCCCCTCCTCCCCGCGCCGCAGGCGTCCGTGCAGGCGCAGGTCGTCAAAAGAGCGTATGTACACGTCCTCCCAGGGCACGGCGCGGAGCTCCTCCACGTCGCGCACCACGCTGTCCGCGTACTTTTCAAAGCGCGTGCCCCGCAGGTCGGCGCAGGTGAGGTCCATGGCCCGGCCCGGGCGCATATTCTGTACGAGCGCCGCCAGCGTACACAGGAAAATCAGAAGGACAAGTATCAGTACTGCAATAAGAAGAATTATCAAATAAACACCCGCCGGAAAATGCAAAGCCGGCAGGGCCGAAGCCCTGCCGGCGCTTGGTCTGTTTTCGGTTGCCTTACTTGTTCATGAGCTCGCGGAGAGCGTCGCCGAGAATCTTGATGCCCTTCTCGATGGCCTCGTCGGAGCTGTTGGAGTAGTTGATGCGCATGGTGCGGACGTTGCGGTCCTCCTCATAGAAGGGATCGCCGGGGCAGACGGCCACACCGCGCTTGGCGGCGTAGTCCATGACGTCCACGGCCGCGAGGCCCTCGGGCATGGTGGCCCAGATGAACATGCCGCCCTCGGGCTTGGTGTAGGTGACGCCCTCGGGGAAGTACTTGGCCATGCACTCCATCATCTTCTCGGCCTTCTCGCCGTACATCTTCTTGATCTTCTCGATCTGCTCGTCGAGGTCGTTGTCCGCGAGGTACTCAGCGAGGACCATCTGGCCGAAGATGTTGGTGTGCAGGTCCATGGTGGACTTGAAGGCCAGCAGTTTGGCGTAGAGCTCGGGGTTCTTGCAGGCAATCCAGCCGATGCGCATGCCGGGGGCGACTATCTTGGAGAAGGTGCCCAGCTCGCAGACCTGCTCGCCGAGCATCTCGGCAAAGGTCTTGCCGCCCTCGCCGCGGAAGCGCAGCTCACCGTAGGGGTTGTCCTCGATGACGGGCACGCCGGACTCCCTGAGGATAGCGGCGGCGCGGTCACGGACATCCTGGGTGTAGGTGAGGCCGGTAGGATTCTGGAAATTGGGTATGATGTATATGAACTTCGGGTCGTGCTCCTTGAGGGTCTTCTCGAGCTCGTCGCAGTCAATGCCGTCGTCATTGAGGCTGACGGAGAGGACCTTCGGATAGTACAGGTGGAAGGTCTGCAGAGCGGCCAGATAGCTCGGCTTCTCCACAACAATCTCGTCGCCCGGGTCGATGAGGCAGGCGGAGACCATGTCCAGGGCCTGCTGGGAGCCGTTGGTTATAATAATGTTTTCGGGAGCATAGTCCAGACCCTGCTTGGCGTAGCGGTCAGAGATAAACTTACGCAGGGGCATATAGCCCTCGGTATTGCTGTACTGCAGGGCACGCACGCCGTCCCGCTCGAGGACCTTGGTTACAGCCGCTTCCATCTCCTTCACGGGGAAGGAGTCCGGATTCGGCAGGCCGCCGGCAAAGGATATTATGGAAGGATCACCTGCAGCGGCAAGTATGCGCGCGGTAAAATCCCCCTGAAAGTCGGGCTTGGACATGCGATCGGAAATCCTGAGTTTCATATTGCTCCTCCTTTTCGGTGCGGTCGTAATAATGTGCCGGCCGCCTTTTTCTGCATTGCATCGGCAAGATGCATGTGAAATATAATAGCACCTTTCCCTCGAAATTACAAGCATTTGCCTATGTTAAGAAAAAAATAAAATTTCATAGATAGAAAATTGAAAGGCGTGGGGTATTTCTAGTTGCGGGAGATGACCTATATGAGGTATATTTATGTATTGTTAACACGCAGCTCAACGGCGTACTCCCGCCTTATCCGGGCAGTGACCGGCGACGAATACACCCACGTCTCGCTGGGCCTCGGCGACGGGGCCGAAGAGCTGTACAGCTTCTCGCGCAAACGCGCCCGCCTGCCCCTTCCCTCGCCCATCATGAGGGAGGATATCGCCGGCGGATACATGTCCCGGCACCCGCGCACGAAATGCGCCCTCTACCGCATCAGGACCGACGAGCGGCACTATCTCGCCGTGCGCCGCCGCGTGGAGAACATGTACGCCGAGCAGGGCCGCTACCACTACAGCATACTGGGAGCGGCGCTCTGCAAGCTGGACATAGCCCACGAGCGGGCCGAGCACTATTTCTGCTCCCAGTTCGTGGCCGAGGTGCTGAGCCGGTGCGGAGTTATCCGGCTGCCCAAAAGCGCCTCTCTTATGCGTCCGGCGGACTTTGCCCGTCTGCCGGAGCTGGAGAAAATCTATTCCGGGCCCATCCTGTACGCGCCCGGGGCGGAAGAAATGTTCATGAAAGGAGCCTCAAATGGCCAACCAGGAGAGGCCCGGGCTGTCTGACCGGGCAAAAAAGCTGCTAGCCGGCGCATCCATTGCCATTTTCGTCATACTTACGCTGTCTATAGCCTGGTTTGTCGGCCGGCCGCTCATACAGTACATCCAGGACCCGGAAAAATTCCGGGCCTGGGTGGACAGCGCAGGACACATGGGACGCATATACTTCCTCGGCATACAGATCCTGCAGGTTGTGGTCGCCATCATCCCCGGCGAGCCCATTGAGATGGGCGCCGGCTACGCCTTCGGCGCCGTGGAGGGCACCCTGCTGTGCATGGCCGGCACGATAATCGGCAGCATGCTGGTATATTTCTTCGTGCGCCGCTTCGGCGTCAAGGCCGTGGAGATATTTTTCCCCATTGAGAAGATAGAGAACCTGCGCTTCCTCAACACGGCGAAAAAACGCGACGCGCTGATGTTCCTGCTCGTCTTCATACCCGGCACGCCCAAGGACCTGCTGGCCTACTTCGCCCCGCTGACGGGCATGGGACCGTGGACCTGGCTCTTCATCACCTCCGTGGCCAGGATACCCTCTGTCATCACCAGCACCATAGGCGGAGGCGCGCTGGGCGTGAAAAACTACGTCTTTGCCGCCGCGGCCATAGGCGTAACGCTGCTCATCAGCGTCATAGGCCTCTTCATCTACAAGCGCATCTGTGCCAGGCATGCCGCGCACGAGGCGGCGGAGCAGGAGAAGGCGCCCAACGAGCAAAACAGCACCGGGGAGGGTAACCGCAATGGCTGACAAGCTGCTGATAGCGGACGACGAACACGACATAACCGATATGCTCTCGCGCTTTTTCCGCGAGCGCGGATACGAGGTCCTCTGCGCCTACTCCGGCGTGGAGGCCGTCCGCATGTCCGGACAGAGGCCCGATCTCATACTGCTGGACGTGGGCATGCCGGACATAGACGGGCTGGAGGTCTGCCGCCTTATACGCGAGCACGTCTCCTGCCCCATAATATTCCTCACCGCCCGTGTGGAGGAGAGCGACAAGCTCCGCGGCTTTGCCGCCGGGGCCGACGACTACGTAGTAAAGCCCTTCTCCCCCAGCGAGCTTGCCGCGCGCGTGGACGCGCACCTGCGTCGTGAGAAGCGGCATATGACCGCCAGCGAGGTGCGCTTTGACGGGGCGCTGGCCATCAACTACTCCGACCGCAGCGTGACGTATAACGGCGAGCCGATACAGTTCGCGCGGCGCGAATTCGACATCATAGAGTTCCTCTCGCAGAACCCCGGCCTGGTGTTCGACCGCGAGAGGATGTACGACTCCATATGGGGCCTCGACGGGGAGGGCGACAGCGGCGTCATCGCCGAACACATCCGCCGCATCCGCGCCAAGCTGGCCGCCGCCGGAGCCCAGAAGCAGTACATTGAGACCGTCTGGGGAGTTGGCTATAAGTGGGCAAAGTGATGAACGGTCTTCGTCTTGCCCGTGTCCGGGCAAGACAGCGTCGCGCCACGGCGCGACGCCGCTGGAAGAATATGTCCCTGCGCACCGCCTTTGTCTGGTACGTGCTGATCGCCGCCGTACTGGCCACCTTCGCCTGCGCCGTCATCATAAACCTGCTGGACGAATACCGCGTCAGCCTGCATTTCAAATACCAGAACCAGGCGCAGGAGATACCCATCCCCGAGGGCGGCCATCACCGCCTGTACGTCAGCACCTCCGGCAGCGAGGTGTACATTGTCTACGGTCCCGACGACGAAATAGTGCAGCGCGGCGAGATAGCCTACGGCGAAGGCACCATAGAAATAGGAATCGGCGAGGACTCGGACTCCTATTCGCTTTTCATCACGCCGGAGTACAGCAATGCCGACAGGTTCTGGAACCGGGTATGCGCAGTCCTGCAGGCCGCCGCCATACCCATCTGCTACCTCGGCGCACTCATACTCTGCGCCGTGCTGTTCTGGCGCTGGCGCCTGCGCGGGCCCATAGTGGCCCTCGACCGAGCCAGCTCGCGCATTGCGGCCAATGACCTGGGCTTCACGCTCGAGGCCCAGCGCAGCGACGAGCTGGGCCGCCTGACGGAGTCCTTTGAGGCCATGCGCGCCTCGCTGGACGCAAACAGCCGCGAGATGTGGGCCCAGATGGAGGAGCGCCGCCGTCTCAACGCCGCCTTTGCGCACGACCTGCGCACGCCGCTGACCGTGCTCAAGGGCCACGCGGACATGCTCGCCGAGAGCCTGCCCAAGGGCGGGGTGACCCGCGAGGAGGCCGAAGAGGAGATCCGCGTCATGCGCAGCCACATAGCCCGGCTGGAAAACTACGTGGACGCCATGGCCAGGCTGCAGCGCCTGGAGGACACGGAGATCCACCGCGACTGGGTGGACGCGCTAGGCTTCTCCCGCTCGCTGGGCGACTCGGCCAGGATAATCTGCGCGGGCAAGACCGTCAGCGTGGTCACCAATAACCTCGCCCCCCAGCTGCACATAGACACCGAGGCCGTCATGCAGGTCTGCGACAACATACTCTCCAACGCCTCGCGCTACGCGAAAACGCGCGTCACGCTCTCGCTCTGGACCGAGGAGACCGTCCTGGCCGTCTCCGTCTCCGACGACGGCCCCGGCTTCGCCGCCGAGTCGCTGGCCAAGGCCGCCAACCCCTTCTACAAAGGCCGCGAGAGCGGCCCCGGCCACCTGGGCCTGGGGCTGAACATATGCGACATCCTCTGCCGCCGCCACGACGGCAACCTGACATTCGCCAACTCCGGCACCGGCGCCAGAGTGACCGCGAGATTCGGCATGTAATCGGGGCTTCCTCAGGCCCCCGCAAGAGTGAGTCCGGGGCTTGCGCGCATAACCGGAACACCATCAGACGCAAGAGACGGCGCGCCTTTCGTGCGCATAGCGCCAAAAGTGCTTTTCTCTTTGGAGCCCGGGGCTCTGCTCCGGCTATAAAACGCTCAGGAGGGGATAAAAATGCAAATCTACTGCGCCCCTCTCGAGGGCGTCACCGGCGCGGCCTTCAGGCGGGCGCACGCGGCCGTATTCGACGGAGTGGACAGGTATTTTGCGCCCTTTTTCTCGCCGACACAGGAACACGTCATGCCTCCGCGCGTAAAGCGCGAGCTTCTGCCCGGGAACAATCCGGGCTTTGAACTCGTGCCGCAGCTGCTCTGCCGGGACGCGGACGACTTCATCTGGGTGGCGGAGACGCTCTTTGACATGGGCTACGGCGAGGTGAACTTCAACCTCGGCTGCCCGAGCGGCACCGTCGCGGCCAAGGGGAAGGGCTCGGGGTTCCTCGCGCACCCGGACGAGCTTGACGCCTTCTTTGAGCGCGTTTTCTCCGCCCTGCCCGGGCGGCGCATCTCCGTCAAGACCCGGCTCGGCACAGAGGACGAGGGCGAATTCCCGCGCCTGCTGGACATATATTCGCGCTATCCCATCTGCGAGCTGACCGTGCACCCGCGTGTACGGCGGGACATGTACCGCCTCCCCGTCCGGCCCGAGGGCTACGCAATGGCCTGCGCACGCCTGGAAATCCCGCTTTGCTACAACGGCGATGTGTTCACGGCCGGGGGCGCTGCGGACGTGATGCGGCGCTTCCCCGCCACCCATGCGCTGATGCTCGGCCGCGGGCTCATGGCGGACCCTGCCCTCGCCCGGCAAATCAGGGGCGGCGGCCCGGCGGAGCGCTCCGAGCTGCGCGAGTTCCACGACGCAGTGTACGCCGGCTGCGCGCGCGACTTCGGCAACGAGAACGTCACCGTGCCGCGCATGAAGGAGCTCTGGAGCTACCTGCGCTTCCAGTTTGCGCCCTGCCCGCGGGAATACAAACGCCTCACAAAGGCCCGGCGCCCGGACGACTATCTCTCCGCGGCGCACGATATCCTCGCGAACGTACCGCTCGCCGCAGGCGGGCATTACGAGGTGAATTGACCTTGCGACTGTTTATTGCCGTAAACTTCAGCGAAAACGCATTAAAATCCCTGCTCGCCGCCCGCGAGCGCCTGCGGGAGCTGACAGGCGGCCGCGGCGGCTTCACGCAGGACACGAACCTGCATCTCACCCTGGCCTTCCTGGGCGAGGTTGCGGAGGCCCGGGTCCCGTCCGCCGCAGAGGCCATGGCCGCAGCCGGCGGGCGGCCGCTCACGCTGGTCATCGACCGCTCCGGGCGTTTCAGGCGGGACGGCGGCGACATCTGGTGGGCCGGGGCTGCGGACAATCCCGCACTGGCCGCGTACCAGCGCCGGCTCACGCGCGAACTGCGGGAACGGGGCTTTGATCTGGAAAACCGCCGCTTTTCGCCGCACGTCACGCTGGCCCGGCGCATAGTCACCGAGCTGCCCCCCGGCACGCGGCTGATAACCGAGCCCGTCACCGAGCGCGTGGACGGCGTCAGCCTGATGCGCAGCGAGCTCGGCCGCGGCGCGCCAAAGTACACGGAGCTGGCCCATATCGCGTTTGACAGGGGCACGTAACAAGACCTGCCTTTACCTTCTGCCCGGCGCATACTGCGCTGAGGGAGGAAGTCGCAGGAAAGGCTGCCCCATGAGCCGGGCGTACCCCGCCATACCGTCGGCCGCTGGGAAGCCGGCATTTCACGCAGTTAAAGACACGCAGCCCGCGCTTGTGAATAAGGCCCTTTAAGGTTTGGGATACTCCAATCCTTAAAGGGCTTTTATAATTTTAAATCAATTTGCTGCTCGCTGCGTTTACTGCGAGCAGCGCGGAGGCATCAGAACCTGCGTGTCGCAAGGCGGCCACATATTTGTCGCGATTCATGTGCATCCTCGTGCTGGGACCGGAGGTGCAAAACGCGGCAACGGGATGCCCATCCGGACTGAGTATTGCCACGCCGTAACAGACCAGACCCACCTCAAACTCTTCGTCATCCTCTGCGTATCCCCTGGATCGGGTCTCTTCCAGTTTCTCATACAGTTCAGCCACGGTGCGCATGGATTTCGGCGTAAACTGCTCGAAAGCGAGATTTTCTGCATAGCGCCGCACGAACGCCCGGTTCTTATACGCCAGCATAGCAAGGCCGGCGCTCGTAGCGTAAATTGGCCGTGTATAGCCAACGGACGATCCAGAGTGTATCATACCCGTTCCGAGCACTTTATCGAGGAAGTACACATCGCTGTCACCGCTCATCACAGATAGGTGGCAGGTTTCACCTGTTTCAGAAGCCAGCTGCGTGAGCATGGGCCTCATTATATCGACAAGTTCATTACGTGTTGCCATCAGATCTTTCATTGCGTAAAACTTCATGCCAAGACGGTACTTACCATCAGCTGTTCTTAATACATATCCGCGGTTCTCCAGGGTTGCGAGCATTCGGAATGTGGTGCTTTTCCCAAGGCCAGTCAAGCGGTCTATTTCGTTGGAACCCAGCTCCTTCTGCGACGCAAAAAGGTCGATTATACCCAGGGCTTTATCTACGGACTTTAGTATGTACTGGCTGTTGTCAGTGTGCTTCATGCATATCACCTGATAAATAGTATGGTTTACAATAAGAATTATTTAATTGTAAACAACTTTATTATAATCCTATCACTTTCAATCGAAATTTGCAATATGATATTTTAATTTCATTATAAGAACCTCAATTGCTTGATTTAAGCGACTCGTTTGTGTGGAAATCACTGCAGTCAACAAGCGTGTTTGACGAATAATGTTTCATAATATGAATCTATGGTCTTACTACACGAATTTTTCAGCAGTATTTTATCCAGTTTGTTAATTGACAGGCTTTATCGATGTTGTTAATATAATAGCATAGTTCGTAATAAGACACAAGAATTTCATTTGTGAACATTATGAGAAAGAGGGACTGTAAAATGCTCCGCAAAATATTTGAGCCTATCACTGTAAACAAGCTCACGCTTCCCAATCGCATGGTCGTATCTGCCATGGTCACGCAATATTGCGGCACAGACGGCCTGCCTACTGAGAAGTGGATACAGTACCTTGAGCACAAGGCGCGCGGCGGCTGGGGTATTATATTCACCGAGAATTATGGGGTCACAGAGCACGCCAATTCGTTTGCCCGCCAGGCCGGGCTCTGGTGCGATGAGCAGATCCCTGCGCACGCCGAGATGGTACGGCGCGTCCACGCAGCGGGGGGCGTCCTCGGGTGTCAGATTTACCACGCCGGACGCCAGACGACTATGCGCGTTCAGGGCGTCCAGCCCGTCGGGCCCTCCGCAATACGCGAGGCGAGCTGCACCGACACGCCGCGCGAGCTTACCAACGAGGAGGTATGGGAGCTTATCGAGCGCTTCGGAGACACCGCGCGCCGCGCCAAGGAGTGCGGCTTCGACATGGTAGAGGTTCACGGCGGTCACGGTTATCTCATAAATCAGTTCCTTTCGCCCGAGGCGAACAAGCGTTTCGACGAGTTCGGCGGCACGATTGAAAACCGCGCCAAGTTCATGGTTGAGATTATAAAGAACGTCCGCAAAAAGGTTGGCCCCGACTTCCCGATATCCTACCGCCTGGGAACCTGCGATTACGTCCCCGGTGGCATCACCCTTGAGGAGTCGCAGATTTTCGCCCGGATGGCGGTTGAGGCCGGTGCTGATATGATTCACTGCACTCAGGGCATGTACGTTTCCCGCCACACGCTGATAGCGCCCGCCGCCGTACCCAAGGCCGCGTTCGTCAACAACGCCTGGGCCATCAAGCAGGTAGTGGACGTCCCCGTCGTTGCCACCGGACGCATAAACGACCCCGTTATGGCCGAGAGCATCCTCCTCCAGGGCAAGGCCGATATGTGCACCATGGCGCGCTCCTCGCTAGCCGATCCCGAGATGCCGAACAAGGCCAAGGAAGGCCGCTTTGAGGACATCATCCACTGCATCGGCTGCTGCCAGGGCTGCACCGGCGAGAACGGCCGCGGCAATCAGATCCGCTGCGTGGTCAATCCGCTCACCGGTATGGAGTTCACCTATGATCTCAGTAAGGTCTCTGAGCCCAAGAACGTCTACATAGCCGGCGGCGGTGTGGCAGGATGTGAAGCAGCAATCGTAGCTGCAAAGCGCGGCCACAAGGTCACGCTGTTTGAAAAGAGCGACCGCCTCGGCGGGCAGTGGATTGCCGCTTCCGTGCCACCCTGCAAGGAGGAGTACGACTCCTTCCTGTACTGGCAGCAGGTGCAGATAAATAAGCTGGGCATCGAGGTCAAGCTCAACACCGAGCTCACACGCGAAATGGTTGAAGCCGGCAAGCCCGACACGGTCATCGTCACCACCGGCTCCACGCCGCTTATGCCGCCCATCCCCGGCCTGCGCGGCAACCCGCTGGTTGTGCCGGCGATCGACGTACTCACCGGCAAGTACCCGGTAGACATCGGCAAGAACATCCTCGTGGCCGGCGGCGGCCTGGTCGGCGCCGAGACTGCCGAGCACCTCTCCGTCCACGGTGCCAAGCACGTCGTCGTTGTCGAAATGCTGCCAGATATAATGGTAGACGGCGAAAAGAGCCCCAAGAAGATGATTCTCGACAGCTATAAGGAATACGGCGTCGAAGTGCATACGTCCACGAAGGTGGAAGAGGTTACGGATAGTTCGGTCATCGTATCCAGCGTGGACGACCCGGAGGAAAAGCACGAGTTTAAGGGCCTCGACCTCGTGGTCATGGCCCTCGGCGTAAAGCCCTACGCACCGCTCGCCGAGGAACTCAAGGATTGCGGCTGTAAGGTGATCGTCGCCGGCGACGCCGAGAGCGGCAAAAATGGGTACAAGAACATTCAGCAGGGCTTTGAGGCCGGCATGAACGCATGAAATACAATTAAACAATAAATAAAGGAGTGTATAAGCATGCTGAAAATGAACAAGAAGGTCGTCTTTCTGGGCACTGCGACGGGCAAAACCCGTGAGCAATTCCATGAGTATTACCTGAAAGAGCATTGCCCGCGCATAACTGCTGACGAAAACGTACTCCAGTATTACGCGAACAACATTGTGGTTCCGTCCCAGGCGCTCATCGACGCAGGCTGGGGCTGGGGCGGATATGACGAGAGCGGTATATTCGCCATGGACGAGCTGTGGGTAAAAGACGGATTCGACTTCATGAGCATGTATGAAGGCGAACCGGAGATCAAGATCCTCGGCGCCTATGACACTGATGAGGTCGTCTGCCGCCCGACGCTTGCGAAATGGGAGGTTGGTACAAAGAGCCCCTGGATTAAGCGCATCGGCCTTTGCAAGTGCCGTGAGGACGAAAACCCGCGTGACTTCTTCGACTACTGGGAGTTCGTACACGCCCCGCTTGCCCTTCATACTCATATAGGAGCGGGGTTTTACGGCCAGCAGCACTTCATAAATACGCTTGTACCCAACGCCGTCGCCTGGAACGGACTGTGCATACTCGACTATTGGAGTATAGACGCCTTCCGTTTCGCGCACTTCTCCCGTCCCTCGGCACAGAAGGAAATCCAGGACGACTGCAAGCATTTCCTCGACAAGTTCTTCTCCATGTGCGGAGAGGAGTACGTCATGAAGCGCTGGGACGCCTATATCCCGGAGATTTTTGACGGCTATGACGGCTACTATAGGCACAGCTGAGAAAGGAGAGAAAAAATGAAGGGCCTTGTCAAATACGCGCCTGGCGCAGGTAGCATCGAGCTGCGCGAGCTGCCCGAGCCGGTACCCGGCCCGGGCGAGGTAAAGTGCAAAGTCATACGCGCCGGAATATGCGGCAGCGACGTGCACGTTATAAAGGGTGAGATGGGCTGCACACCGCCCGTCGTGCTCGGCCACGAGTTCGTAGGACGCATTGTGGAGCTCGGAGAAGGAGTAAAGAAGTACTCTGTAGGCCAGAGGGTTACGGCGGAGATAGGCCATCACCTCTGCGGCACCTGCGAATACTGCCGCGACAGCTATATCAACATGTGCGTAGAGCGCAAGAGTATGGGCTATGTCTATGACGGCGTGTTCGCCGAGTATGTCATCATACCCGAGCGCGACATCGTTCCCGTGCCGGAGGAGATTGACGCCAATGAGGCCGCGCTCATCGAGCCGCTCGCCTGTTGCTGCCGTGCCTGCTTCGATTTCACCCCCATCCAACCGGGTATGCTGGTTGTTGTCCTAGGTCCCGGCCCGATGGGCCAGATGAACGCCCAGATAGCCCGTGCGATGGGGGCTAAAGTGCTCGTGGCGGGCACCACGCACAGCACGCCCAGGCTTGAGATGGCGAAAAAGCTCGGCGCGGACTACATAGTTGATTTTCAGAAAGAAGACCTCAGGGCCAAAGTGCTTGAGCTCACCGGTGGATACGGCGCCAACGTGGTAATGGAGTGCAGCGGCACCGACAGCGCGGTAAACATGGGCCTCGACATTCTGCGCAAAGAGGGCGCTTTAATCCAGTTCGCCGCTCACGCAGGAATGGGCAGCACGATAGACTGGTTGCGCATCTTCCAGAAGGAGCTGCGCATATACGGCGCGATGAGCTCCATAAGTCACAACTGGCCCCAGGCGGTTAAGCTGCTTGAGAACCATCAGGTCAACCTCAAGCCGCTGTCCGACGCGGTCTACAAGCTCGAGGACTGGGAAAAGGCTCTGGAGAAGTATGACAGCAAGACAGCATACAAGGTAGTGTTCAACATAGGGGATGACAATTGACGGGAGGGCAACGGCATGACTGCTAAAAGAGGCATCTCCAGAGGCTGGAGGCTTATGGCCTGCTGTGCCGCGCTGTTCTGCACCGGCGGGTTTTATATCTGGAGCGTTTTCTCCAGCGCGCTGGTCACTGAATACGGCTGGAACATGGCAGAAGTAACCGCCGGCTACTCCCTGATGCAGATAGTGGCACAGCTGACAAGCCTGTGTATTGGCAAACCCCTTGATAAAATCGATTCGCGCATCACTTACCTGGTCGGAGGCATTCTCTTCGGTTCTGGATTTATTGTTGCTGGCTTTGCCACCAGCGAGCTGATGCTGGTGCTTGCCTACAGCGTTATCGCCGGTATAGGCAACGGCCTGCTCTACATGACGGCCAACACCGTCTCCGCAAAATGGTTCCCCGACAAGCGCGGCCTCGCATCAGGCGTTACCCTCAGCGGCGCAGGGCTCTCACCGCTGGTTCTCGCCCCCGTGAGCCAGGCGTTCATTGAGAATATGAGCCCCTCCGCTTCGCTGAAAGTTGTCGGCGTCATATTCATTGTGATTCTCCTCTGCTGCTTCTGGCTCATGAAAAAGCCGGAAGAGGGCTGGACCCCTCCCGGGTGGAAGGCGGAGAAGGCGGCCGAATCGGCGGCCTCGGACAAAACCGCTGGTCAGATGCTGCGCGAGCCGCTTTTCTACCTCATGTTTGTGACATATGTCTGTGCTGCCACGTCCGGAAACATGGTGATGGGGCACGCTTCAAATATCTGTCAGAACCTTGGTGGGTTTAATGCCACCCAGGCAGCCACGCTCGTAGGCGTGCTCTCCGTCGCCAGTCTTGTGGGACGTTTCGGTCTCGCAACCATATCCGATAAAATAGGGCGAATCAAACCCCTCTTTTTCATAACAATTGTCACTCTCATTATTGGCGTCATAGCCTCCCAGGTGACAGGATGGGTAGTTATTGTGGCGCTTCTCCTTATCCAGGTAGCGTTTGGCGGCAGCAATACCGTGATGAAGGCCACGACGGATGAGTTCTGGGGCTCCAAAAATGCGGGCGCAAACTGGTCGGTTATGTACCTGGCGTATACTATTTCCGCCGTCGTTGGGCCCACTCTCGCCTCTCAGTGTCTTGAATCCACCGGGTCCTACGCCACTGGCTTCATGATCTCCGCGGGAATAGCCGCCGTCGGTGTAGTCGCCCTGATAATCGCTGTATTAATACGCAAAAAGCAGGCAGTTTCAGTCAACTGATACGCGCGGGCCGTCGCTGCCGCGGCCCGCAAATCAAAATAACGATAGTCTTAAAAATCACAAACGGGAGGAGAAATAATGAAGGTATACGTCATCGGCTGCGGGCGCCTGAACAACGACATCAATCTAAGCTACAACAACTACAACGTCGGCACCCGCACTAACCCAAAGGTGGAAACTGTCTGGTACCAGGGGCCGAGCTACTGCGTGCTTATAGATCACCCCGAGGCCGGCTATGTACTCTATGACATTGGCTCCGCCCCCAACTCCGACGAGCTCTGGCCCGAATGCATAACCGAGACCTGCTACTACTCTCCGGTAGAGGGTGAAACGCTGACAGAGGGGCTGGCGAAACTTGGTCTTGCGCCTGAAGATATAAAACACATAGTCATTTCGCACATGCACATGGATCATATAGGCAACATCCAGCTCTTCAAGGACACCGCGGAGTTTTGGGTGAGCCGTCCAGAGGCAGAATTTGCCTTTACTACCGTAATGAACGGCACAGACCCGGCCAATCACGGCTTCTATAACCGCGCCGACGTCCTCGCGGAGCTGAAGGTTGTCCATTACGTGGATGAGGACTGCGAGCTGTTCTCCGGAATCCACGCGGTGATCCTGCCCGGACATACTCCAGGCGTCATGGGTCTCGTGCTGGAGCTTGAGGACAGGAACCTGATTTTGACATCCGATTCGCTGAACGCGCAGATAAACTACGACGGTCGACTGCCCGGCGTTATCGCCGACACAGTCAGTTTTTACAGGAGCCTGGATAAGATCAAGAAGCTTCAGAAGCGCTATGACGCCATGGTCTGGTTCGGGCACGATATAGCCCAGTTCAACAGCCTGAAAAAGATACCCGAATTCTACAAGTGAGCGCCGCCGGCCTCTGCGGCGCGGCGGAGGCCGGCATTATCGAATACGCCTCTACTACATTGCTGAATTGAGGTCATATTATGGACAAAAAGAAGAACAGAATCCTTCCTCGTGCGCCAAAAACCTCATGGATAATACTGATCATGGTGTGGATAGTCTACGCTTTCAATACCGGCAGCCGCGAAATAATGAACAAGGTTATGCCATCCATGGTTGAATACTTCGGCATGAGCGCATCAACCTCAGGCCTGCTCAGTACGGTGGGTACCGTCGGCGGCGGAGTGCTTGCTGTTTTTATCGGGGCTTGGGCGGATAAGCGCGGCACCGGATGGCTGCGCGGCAAGAGCCAGGTCATAGTTGCCGCTTGCTATCTGCTGCTGACTTTCCCGACGGGTCTGCCAGTGTTTAGCAGCATAGCCTTTATTTTCATCCTTCAGTTCCTGCGCTTTGGGTTTGCCGCTGGAGGCGAGGCCATTGACGCCTCGGCCTGCGCAGAGTGGTTTCCTGACGAGTACCAGGGCTTTATCATTTCGGCGCACCACACCGGCTATCCTTGGGGCAGCGCCTTGGTCAGCCTGCTGGTAGCCTATATCCTGGCACAGACCGGCGACTGGCACATGCCATTCCTGATCATACCGCTTTGTCCGATAGTATTCTGGGTAATTTACCTTATTTATTCTAAGAAGCAACGCTTCATACGAAACAACGAGGACATGGTACGCATGGGCCTGACGCCACACGTCACAGCCGAAGAGGTAGAACGAGACGCTAAGCTTGAACACGGCGGGAAGGCCAAGGGCGTGCCGTTTTATAAGCTCTTCAAAAACAAGAATGTCCTCGCCGCATTCATCTCCTACGCCTTCATTGTAGGCGCGTATTTCGGATTCAATTATTGGCTGACCCCATATCTCACCTACCAGTGCGGGATGGAAAACTCCGCCGCCGCCGCGTTCTCCGTCGTTTTTACGATAACGTCTGGGCTGGGACAGCTCTTCTGGGGTACGGTTTCCGATAGGGTGGGCGCGAAGCGCACTGTGCTTATCTGTGCGGCATGGCTCTTCCTGTGCTTCCTGCTGTTGCCTCTCATGCGACTCGGTACGTTCGTACTCGTAGCCATACAGCTAGTCATGGGCTTTTGTATGAACGCGAGCTTCCCCGTGCTTTACACTCTTGCCGGAGCTTCCGTCAGCAAAGAGCAGCTTGCGACCGCAATAAGTTGCTGCAATTTCTCAATGGTCATCGGAGGACTGTTCCCGTACATAATCGGCATGTTTATCAATGCCGGGGGTGGATTCGAGTCCGCTGCGGGCTACAATGTCAGCCTCGTATTCATGTGCGCCTCCCTTGCGATTGGCTTTCTCGCTACGCTTCTGCTCGCGCACGAGGTCACCGGCCCGAGGCGCGGCAGGGACTGGGCGCTGACGAGCTACGAGTCCTGTGGCATAACTCCCGCCGAAAAGAAATAAGGAGGACAGTATGCAATTCATACACGTTGGGCTGCTCACGCCCAGCCTTGAAAAGTCAATCGCGGAATTTTCGTCCTTCCCTGGCTTTGAAGACAAGAAATGGACAATCCGCGAGGTGGAATTCCCGCCCGAGGCCGTTCTTACCGGACGCGGTAGCCACATGCGGACGGCAATTGCGGATTTGAACGGAGCCGTGTTCGAGCTCATCGAGCCGCTTGACCCCGCCAGCTATCACTCCAACGAGCTGCGCAGGAAGGGCCCGGGGCTGCATCACACCGCGTTTATATGTCTCGAAAACCAAGCCGAAGCCGTGCGCGCACAGCTCGACCGCGGCGGAAAGATAGTCTGGGAGGCAGATTACAAAGGCAAACACCCGATATACGTTGAAAGCGCCGACGGCACACAGGTCTGGGAATTCATAAACTATGTGCCCGGCACCCCGGAGTGAAAATGAACGAAGTCATAAAGTTCATAGAGTCCCGGCGGAGCTGTCACCGCTTCAGAACCGACCCTGTCCCGGACGAATACGTCAGAGCTGTGGCTGAAGCGGGGCTCTACGCCCCGAGTGCGATGAACCGCAGACCATGCAGGGTAATTGTCATCAACTCGCCGGAAGCGCGAGACCGCATTGCCAGGCTGAACGCCGGAATAATGGGGCGCGACGAGAAATTTGACCCGTTTTACGGAGCTCCGATAATACTGCTCGTCGTCGCGGACGTCTCTGTCCCGACGCGCGTGTATGACGGGAGTCTCGTCCTCAGCAACATGCTTCTTGCCGCGCACTCCCTCGGCCTTGGCGCCTGCTGGATACATCGCGCCAAGGAGGAAATAGAGTCCGGCGAGCTTGACAGCTTGCTCTCTACTCTCGGCCTTGACGGCGGCTGGGAAGGTATAGGCCACTGCGCCCTCGGCTGGAGCGCAGAGGATGTAAAGCCTGTCCGTCCCATTGACAAAAGCCACATTCTGTATTTATCAAAGGAGGCAATATGAAATTTCTCAACCTCTCCAAGCCAGGCAAAATAGGCTCCATGAGCCTTCGCAACCGCATGATACAGCCAGCCATGGAGACATGGTCTGCCGGCCCGGACGGCACCGTCACGGAATCCACCATCGCTCACTACGCGCGAAGAGCAGCCGGAGGCGTCGGCCTCGTCATCACCGAAATGACGAACCCAACCCCGGGCTGCATGTGCTTCCCGGGCGAGCTGGAGATGAGCGAGGACAAGTACATGCCCGGCATGAGCAAAATTGCGGACGCCATCCACGCCGGCGGCGCCAAGGCGGCGGTGCAGCTCGACCACGGCGGTGTCTTCGCGCACAACAACACATCCGACCAGCCGGCCTTTACTCCCTCCGGCGTCGGCACCTTCTCCCTGCCCGGCGTCGAGCTCAAGGTTATGACCAAGGATGACATCAAACAGGTCGTCGAGGACTTCGCCGTCGCCGCGCTCAGGGCTAAGGCCATAGGCTTCGACGCCGTCGAGATTCACGGCGGTCACGGCTATCTGCTCGTAGAGTTCCTCTCCGGCTACTACAACCACCGCACCGACGAGTACGGCGGCAGCGTCTATAATCGCGCCAGGATTTCAATCGAGATCATTCAGAAAATCAAGGAGTACTGCGGCAAGGACTTCCCCGTCATTTACAAGATTTCTGCCGAGGACTACACGCCGGGCGGCATTACCCTGGATCAGTCGGTTGAAATATGCAAATACCTTGAAGAGGCGGGCGCAGACGCCATCATGGTCTCCGGAGGTACGCTTGAGTCGCGCATCCCTGATTTCTTTGACGTCATGCTCAACGGGAAAAAGGCGGACGAAGCGACGATGGGGCTCACCCGCGGCATAAGCACCGCCACTTGGATTCCGTCGACCTACTGTCCGCGAAACCTCTACACCGAGCAGGCTGCCGCGATAAAGAAGGCGGTGAGTATCCCGGTCATAACCGTCTGCGCACTGCGCCCCGAGAAGGCCGAGGAGATGATTGCAAACGGCGATGCCGACTTTGCAGCTTTCGGACGGCAGGCTCTCGCTGACCCGGACTATGCCAAAAAGCTGATCGAAGGTCGCATAGAGGACATGCGCCAGTGCCTGCGCTGCAATGAGTGCCTGGGCGGAGGCAATAAAAACCGCACCCTGCACTGTGCCGTGAACCCCGACCTTGGCCATGATTACGTCGCCTACACGCGCATGGAGAAGGCTGAGTCCTCGCGCCGAATCGCCGTTATCGGCTCCGGCCCCGCCGGCCTGAACGCTGCTATCGCCGCCGCCGAGCGCGGCCACTCCGTGACGCTCTACGAAAAGGGCAGCAGACTGGGCGGCCTGATGTATTACGTCGGTAAGCCGGAGTTCAAGATAGACTATAAGAAGTACACCGAGTATCTCATCCACACTGTCAGCAAGCTCGGAGTGGAAATCCGGCTCAACACCGAATTCACCCTGGATACCGCCAGGACGGGAGGATATGCCAAAATTATCGCCGCCACCGGCTCCGAATGGACCATGCCTCGCCTCGAGGGTGCGGATGCTACCACGGTCCTCAACCCGCTGGAAGTGCTCGACGGGCACTTCCCGGACGTCGACAGCTTCATCGTCCTGGGAACCGGACTCGTTGGATGCGAGGTAGCCATGCATCTCGCCGAGCTGGGCAAAAAGGTGACTTTGCTGGGCCGCGGCCCCAACTGCAATCCCGCCAACCTCTACGGCGTGGACTGGAACATAAACGCCCGCCTCGCCGTCAACGGCGTTGAAGTCCACATGGATACAAAGCCGCTGAAAGTCTCGGCCCACGAGGTTGTCTGTGCGACGAAAAAGATAAAGCACAAGCATAATCCGAACACTGGCAAGGGTACAGAAAAGCCATACGACCGCAGCGCGCCGTATGACGGCGAGGTTGTGACGTACAAGGCAGGAGCTATAGTCGGCGCCACCGGCATGCTCGCCGTCAACAAGCTTGCCTACGAGCTGATTGATAATGGATTCAACGTAGAAATAGTAGGCGATGCTCAGAAAGCTAGGAAAATAATAGACGCTGTGCATGAAGGCTTTAATGCTGGTAGAAGATGCTGATGATACAAAAGCAGTAGAACAGTAAGTGCTTTTCAGCTAGCTCCTGTAGAAATGCAAAGGAACACCATCACCCGGAGCCTCAGCGACGCAAAACAGCCCGGATGCTCAGGCATCCGGGCTGTTTTGCGCACTTACATGGGAACCATGTATAGAAGTGCGCCATTCGGGTTATTCAAACGCTACCAGCATCCTCTTCGGCAGCTTTTCACCCGCGTGCGCTCTCGAATAACGGGCGGCTTTCTTTGCAAAGCGGTGGGTTTTGGTTGTGTCCAGTTCGGCGAGAACGTTTATTTTAAGTTCTCCGGTTGCCAGGTCTAGCGTGAACTCTCCCCATTCACCGTCGTTGTCGGCCTGGTAGCGGTAGCCGCCGGGCGCGGCGTGCTCGGCGGTTCGCGGGCTGGACGACTCGAACTCAATCGCCAAGTCCTCAAAGCTCGCGCGCTCGTTGAGCGGCACGACACGTCCGCAGGTCATGCAAATTGCGCTGCGCTTTTCCAGCAGCGTCTGCTCGCGGAAGCTCAGCTTTGCAAACGCCTCGCGCACCTTTTCGGCGCGGACGCCGTCCCACAGAACATCTACGTAATCCCAGCTATGGTAAGATGGTGGTAGTTCATGCAGTCCCCTCCGGGTCTTTTGGTTTTGTGCTTACTACATTCCACCACAGGGGCCCTGTATGAACTCTTTTATTTCCTTAAAGTGTTGCACTTGATAGTTTAATTCACCCAGAATTAAAAAGCTGTGGAGCATTTTGCTCCACAGCTTTTTTCGTGCCTTTGTCCCTTACTCCCGGCGGGCTATGCCAAAGAGCAGGAAGTCCAGTATGCGGCGCGCCCAGGTCTCTGCGTCGCCGTCCGTGAGGCGGGACACAAGTTCGGGCACAAGGCCCTCCACCGCGTCGAACCAGCGGCGCGCATCCTGCTCGCTCACACCTTCGCGCAGGGTGATAGTCTCCATGAGCCGCCCCAGCAGCTCGCGGTTGCGTTCCTTCATAGGACCGCGCAGGCGGCTTATCTCCCCGGCCAGCTGCGGCGGCGTGCGCAGGACCGCGTCCTCAAACACGGCACGCATATCGCGGTTGGCGGCGAAAAAGCGCTCCCGGCTCAGGAAATAGCCTGAGAGCAGCTCCTCCGCCCCGGCGTGTTCCGTGTGCCCGAGATATCCCCCCAGGTGTTCGGCGAGCGCGGCAAACATCGCCCGCACGCACTCGCAGAAGAGCTCGTCCTTACCCTTGTAGTAATGGTACATCAGCCCCTTGGAGATGCCGCCGCGCGCGCAGACCCCGTCCACCGACGCGGCCGCGTAGCCGCGCTCTCCGAATTCCGCCAGGGCCGCCTCCAGTATGGCGGCCCGGCTCTTTTCCCTGCGTTCACTCTGCGTCATGCGCTCAGCTCCCCGGAGTTAGTCTTGTCAGTTTGTCCGGCCTTGCCCAGCTCGCCGGCCCACTCGAAGCCCTTTCGGGCCATGAACACGGCAATTATCTCGTTTATGACGGCCGCGGCGGCTATTGTGCCCTGTATAATCTCCGCACATTCCGGGACAGGACCCGCCAGCACCGAGACCGATATGCCCGTGAACACCAGCGAGACGCCGGAGTGCGGCAGCAGCGTGAAGCCGAGGTACTTCTTCACCGTGGCCGGGGCGTGAGTCGCCGCGGCGCCTATATATGCGCCAGCGTACTTTCCCGCGGCGCGCGAGATGATGTACACCGCGGTGTAAATGCCGGCGCCGAACACCAGATGGTAGTCAAGCGGAGCACCCAGGTTTATTATGAGCACTATCAGCCCGCAGCTTATGACGGGGTTCATCACGCGCATGACGCCGCTCAGCTTCTCCTCCGGTATCAGGTTGGCAAAGGCCGTGGAGAACGCCATACCCAGGAGCATAAAGTTGAGCGACGCCGAGGTTATGACATGCTCGTTGAGGTACATCGCCAGCAGCGAGGTTGCCAGCAGCACGGCCAGCATGGCGGCGATCGTGGCCGCATTGGAGCGCGTGTGCCGCATGATAAAGCCGGCAATGGCGCCCGTCACGGCGCCTATGAGCACGGGCGCGAACACCACGGCCAGCGTAGCGAGGAAGGACACGTCCCCGCTGGCCAGGGCAGAGGACACCCAGGCTATGACGGCAAAGAACACCACCGCTCCGACCAGGTCGTCCAGCGCGGCCATGGGTATGAGCGTGCTGGTAACGGGGCCCGCGGCCTTTGCCTCCCTCACGATGGACAGCGAGGGCGCCGGGGCCGTGGCCAGGGCGATGCCGCCGAACATCGCCGCCAGATAGAGCGGCGTACCGGTGAAGTAAAATATGACGCCGAACACCAGGGTGACGATTATAAACGTGCCCAGCGACTCGGTTATGGTGGTCACCACTATCTGCTTGCCGGAGCGCTTCATCTGCGACCAGATGAGCTCCGTGCCTATCATCAGGCCCACCACAGACTCCAGCAGGCTCTCCGCAGTCGTGAACCAGGCGGCCTCCAGCACCGAGTTATCCAGCACTCCGAACGCGTGCGGCCCGAGCGCCATGCCGGTTATGAGCCAGCCCAGTATGGCCGGCAGGTGCAGCTTTGCCACCAGACGGCCCACGAGATATGCCGCGCCTGCAGTCAGGAGCAGCCTGAGAATCCCCAGTACGATTTCCATGTGCGAACAGTCCCTTGAATAAAATAGACGATATAGTCTGGTTTTGAATTATAGCACTAACCGACGGTATCGTCTATTAATTTTCCGTGAATTCTGACCCCGCTTTTCCGCGGCGAATGGCGGAACGCAGTTTTTGCCGCGCTCTAACCTGTGCTTAACAGAGGGGCGTTTTCGGCCGCAAAATGCATCGTACAGGCGGAATTGCCGCCGGGAGCGGCCTGTTTTCCTCACATACATTTAACCTCGCGGTGATTGAGCATTTGATAATACGAACCTAGAATATATCCGTACCGCACGCGACATGCGAAAACACACGTTCGACAAACGGAGGAAATGTATGAAAAAGAAAAGTATAGCCGCTCTTGCGCTCGCCGGCACCATGGCAATGGGCCTGCTCTCCGGCTGCGGCCAGACCGCGGACGCCAGCACCCCCACCGACAACGCTGAGGCCACCCCTGCGGTCAGCGCTATCGCTTCCGATGAGCTGACCAGCCCCAAGTACGTGTTCCTGTTCATCGGCGACGGCATGAGCTATCCGCAGATCCAGGCCACGGCAGACTATCTCGGCGCCCTCGCCGACGACGACTATATGCAGGCCGAGCCCAGCCTCGACGACAACGGCGGCGCAGTGCTCGACGGCCCCGTTGCCCTCAACTTCATGAACTTTGAGGCTGCCGGCAGCGCCGTCACCTATGACTCCAACAGCTTCGCCCCCGACAGCGCCTCCACCGCCACCAGCATCTCCACCGGCCACAAGACCTACTCCGGCTCCATCAACGTTGACGAGACCGGCACCGTGGCCTATGAGACCATCTCCGAGAAGCTGCACGAGCAGCTCGGCTGGGAGATCGGCGTTATCTCCAGCGTCAACCTCAACCACGCCACCCCCGCCGCCTTCTACGCCCACCAGGCCTCCCGCGGCGACTACTACGAGATCGGTGAAGAGCTCGTGGCCAGCGATTTTGAGTACTTCGCGGGCGGCGGCCTGCTCGACCCCGACAACGGCGGCGAAAGCGACAGCCTCTACGACCTCGCCGAGGAAGCCGGCTACACCGTCAGCTTTGACTACGCCACCCATGACACCGTCACCGCCGACGACAAGGTGGTCCTGATAGACGAGTATCTCGCCGACAGCGACGCCATGGCGTACGAGATCGACCGCACCGACGACATGTGGTCCCTGGCCGACTACGTGGAGAAGGGCATCGACGTCCTCATGAACGACACCGGCTTCTTCATGATGTGCGAGGGCGGCAAGATTGACTGGGCCTGCCACGCCAATGACGCCGCTTCCACCATCCACGACACCCTGGCCCTCACCGACGCCGTGCAGGTGGCCATCGACTTCGCCGCCGAGCACCCCGAGGAGACCCTCATCCTCGTCACCGGCGACCACGAGACCGGCGGCCTCACCATCGGCTTTGCCGGCACCGACTACGACACCTACCTGAGCCTGCTCGAGAGCCAGGTCATCTCCTTCGCCCAGTACGACGAGCAGTACGTCGCCGAGTACAAGGCCAACGGCACCAGCTTTGAGGAGGTCCTCGCCGACATCGAGGAGCTGTTCGGCCTCAAGACCGAAGGCGAAGAGGGCGACAAGCTGGTCCTCACCGAGTACGAGATAGAGACCCTGCGCGCGGCCTACGAGAAGAGCGTCAACGGCACCGCCACCAGCGAGTACGACCAGGAGGAGTACGTCCTCTACGGCACCTATGAGCCCCTGAGCGTCACCATCACCCACATCATCAACAACAAGTCCGGCGTCAGCTTCACCAGCTACAGCCACACCGGCCTGCCTGTTGCGGTCTTCGCCGACGGCGTGGGCGCCGAGCAGTTCAACGGCTACTACGACAACACCGACATCTACAACAAGCTCGCCGACATGCTCGGAGTCGAGTAAGCTATCCCCCCCCCCTGAATCCCTGTACATACAGCGGAGCCGCCCCCATAACGGGGGCGGCTTTGCAGGCGAACGGAGAGAAACATGCAGAAAATTTTCAACCGCAGCTTTGTATCAGAATACGGCCCCATAATTGTCGGCCTCATCCTCGTTATAGCACTGCTCATCATGCCCACGGGCTATGAGGACAACCTGGTCTACCAGGAGAGCATACTCTGCCCCGCGCGCGTCCTCGAGACCGACGACAGCCACATAGTGGACACCGGCCTCGTGCGCTCCGGCGACCAGATATGCACGCTGGAGATCCTATCCGGCGAATTCAAGGGCGAGATCACCGAGGGCAACAATGACCTCAACGGTTCGCTTGAACAGGACAAGGTCTTTGTCCCCGGCGACACCGCCCTCGTGCGCATAAACCATGCCGACGGTGAGATTATCAACGTCTCCATGATAGACCACTACCGCATCCCCGGCGAGCTGGTGCTGGCGGCGCTCTTCTGCGTGCTGCTCATACTCTTTGCCGGGCGCACGGGCGTGCGCGCGCTCCTCAGCTTCGCCGTCTGCGTGCTGATGATCTGGAAGGTGCTCGTGCCATGCTGCCTGAACGGCGTCAACCCCATCTGGGTCGGGCTCGGCGTGGTGCTGGTCATGGCCGCCATGACCGTCTCCCTGGTCTACGGCTTTGATTACCGCGCGCTGGCCTCACTGGGAGGCTGCGCACTGGCCATCGCCGTCACCTGTATCATGGGCATGATATTCACCGACCAGTTCAAGATACACGGCGCGGTCATGAGCTACTCCGAGAGCCTGCTCTACTCCGGCTACTCCCAGCTCAACCTCACCCGCATTTTCATGGCCAGCATATTCATCGGCGCCTCCGGCGCGGTCATGGACCTGGCCGTGGACATCACCAGCTCTGTCTCCGAGGTGGTGGAGAAAAAGCCGGATATCACGGCCCGCGAGGCGATCAAGTCCGGCTTCACCGTGGGCCGCGCGGCCCTCAGCACGCAGACGACAACCCTGCTGCTGGCCTACTCCGGCGGCTTTATCGCCCTGCTGATGGTCTTCATGGCCCAGGGCACGCCGCTCTACACTGTCTTCAACCTCAAGTACGTGGCCGCGGAGATCCTGCACACCATGGTCGGCTGCTTCGGCCTCGTCACCGTGGCCCCGCTCACCGCGATAACCAGCGGGTTGCTCCTGACGCGCAAGCGTGCCGCCGCCCTGCCCGCAGGCGAGGAATAATATCAGCGCCGCCTCTTCGGGCGGCGCTGTGCTTGACGTATACGTAACTGGTTGCTATAATTAAGTAACTAGTTACGCAAGGAGGCGCGCCATGGACATATCTCAGCTCGCCGAGCGCTATTCTGCGGGGACGGCAGAGCGCTGCAAGGCGATATTCAGCACAATTTTCATCGTCGGCAACCGGCTCCAGGCCCTGTTTGACAGGCACATACCGGGCCTGACCCTGCGGCAGTTCATGCTGCTGAGCATAGCGCGGCAGTCGCCGGAGCCCCTCACCCTCACGGAGCTGGGCGCCCTGCTGGGCTGCTCGCGGCAGAACGTGAAAAAGCTCGCCCTGGCCCTGGAGCGCGGCGGATTTGCCCGGCTGTGCCGCCCGGAGTCGGACGGACGGGCGCTGACCCTGGAGCCGACGGAGAAGGCGGAGGACTATTTCGCCAACGTGTTCCCGCGCTACGTCTCGAAGCTGGGCGCACTCTTCTCCGTGTACGGCGAGGATGAGACCGCGCAGCTCTTTTCGCTGATGATGCGCCTCCACGAGGGGCTGGACAGGCTGGAAGAGCTGATTGAAAGTGAAAGCGAGGAGGCAAAATGACGCGAACGGTAATAATATACAAGTCCAAATACGGCGCGACCGCGCGCTACGCCGCGCTGCTCTCCGAGATGCTTGGCGGCGAGGCGCTGGAGGCGGGCGCGGCCGGCGTCGGGGCGCTGGAGGGCGCGGACACGGTGATTTTCGCCGGCGGGGTGTACGCGGGCGGGGTGGCCGGCATGGACAGGTTCCGCCGCCTGCTGCCCGCGCTCACCGGCCGCCGCCTGGCCCTGCTGTGCGTGGGCGCCTCGCCGTACGACGAGAAGGCCCTGGCCGCCCTGCGCACACGCTGCTCCGGGCTGCCGGAAGACGTGCCGCTCTTCTACGCGCGCGGGGCCTGGGACGAGAGCCGGATGGGCCTCAAGGACCGCGCCATGTGCAGGCTGCTGCAAAAGATGGTGGCAAAGCAGCCGCCTGAGCAGTGCGAGCCCTGGATGCGCGAGCTCCTGAGCGCCATGGGCCAGAAGCGCGACTGGGTCAGCGCCGATTACCTGGCCCCGCTGCTGGCATACGTGAACGCGGACGGCTGACGCCCGCGCCCGATACAGGAAGGGACACCGGATAGAACCGGTGTCCCTTCCTGTTTTTCCGCCGCCGTGGCGGGATGTTTGCGCCGGGCTCAGGCAGCGTCCGCCCCGGCGCGGGATTTTACCGCCGCCAGCAGGTTGGGCAGGGCTATGCCGCAGAGGATCAGCGCCGCGCCGGCCACCCCCTGCAGCCCCAGGCTCTCGTCCAGGAAGATCACTCCCAGCAGGCCGGCGCTCAGCGGGCTCAGCGCGCAGAACATGCCCGCGCGCTCCGCCGTAGTGCCGCGCTGGGCCACGGGCTGCAATGTGAAGCCGAAACAGGTGCACACCACGGCCAGGCCGAGGATGATACCCCAGTCCCTAACCCGCACCGGTATGGCCGGGTCCTCAAATATGAACGCCGCCGCAGCCGCACAGACGGCGATGGTGCAGACCTGGGCTATGCCCATGGCCAGGGGGTCGCTGCCGGAGTGGCTCATGCGGTCGGTGACGATGATGGCGCCGGCATAGAGCAGCGCCGTCACCAGGCAGAGCGCCTCGCCCGGGCCGAAGCCGCCCGTCCCCGGACGCAGGGTGAGCAGCGCCACCCCGCCCAGGCCCAGCGCCGCGCTCAGCATGGTCGTCCACCCCGGCGCGCGCCGCGTGATCACCGCCATAATGAGCGGAACGAGCACTACGGAGGTGTTCTCCAGGAAGGACGTGGTGCTGGTGGAGGTCATATGCAGCGCGGTAGACTCACAGGAGAGCACCGCGAAAAAGGCCAGGCCCATAACCGCGCCCCGCCGGGCGGAGTCCCGCCCGGCCGCGCGCACGCGCCGGCGGAATGTCAGCAGCATAAGCACCCCGGCCGTGGTGAAACGCAGCGCCATGAGGGTGAACGTGCCCATATCCGCGAGGCCGAGCTTCAGGAGCAGCAGCGACGTGCTCCGCGCGACAATGACTGCGGCCAGCAGCAGCTCGCTCGTCCGGCGTGAGAGCTGTTTTGACATAATCTCACTTCCTTGACAAAAGTATACCGCGGGGTTATACTTTGCGTAAAGAGCTAATATTTCACATTTAACTTGCTAAATTGTCAACTATGGAGGCGTCGTATGGACACGGAAAAATGCGCGGCGCTGCTCTGTGCGTTGGAGACAGGCAGCTTGTCGGCCGCGGCGGAAAAATGCGGGTATACAGTCTCGGGTATGAGCCGTCTGGTGCTTTCCCTGGAGGAAGAGACCGGATTCAGGCTGCTTCGCCGCTCGCGTTCGGGCGTGGAGCCCACACGCGAGTGCGAGCTGCTTCTGCCCTGCCTGAGGGAGCTGTCCCGCTGGGGCGAGCAGTACCGCCAGACGGCGGAGGACCTGCGCGGGCTGGAGACCGGCCGGGTACGGGTGGGCATGTCCTACCCGGCTTACTACGGGGCGCTGGCGGAGGCGGTGTCGATCTTCACCGGCAGCCACCCGGGCATCGAGATAGAACTCACGGAGGCTCACAGCAGCGCTCTGGCGAGGATGCTCGAGCGCGGCGAGGCAGACCTGTGCATCATGAGCCGCCGCGGCGTCAGCTGTGACTGGACGCCTCTGGCGCGGGACAGCCTGGCTGTCTGGCTGCCAGCCGGGCACCCGCTGGCCCGGCTGGAGCGCTATCCGGCCGGGGCCCTCTCCGGAGAGGCGTACATCGACATCTCGCCCGGTGAGGACACGGACAACGCGCGCTTTCTCGCCGAGCGCGGCATAAGCGTGCACACACGCGGCACGACCTCCGACATATACGGCGCCCTCTCGCTCGTAGGGGCCGGGCTCGGCGTGGCGCTGGTGAACAGCCTGCTGGCCCGTGATGTGGACACCAATGGCCGCGCCGTGCTCAGGCCGCTGGATCCCCCTTACGAGGTGGAGATCGGCGCCGCCGCTCAGCCCCGGGCCGCCCTGAGCCCGGCGGCGCGCCGCTTTGTGGAATACGCCCTGCCGCGCCTCCAGGCGCACACAGGCTGAAAAAGAAACGGCCGGT
>OLRU01000654.1_pt1 | contig 37341 bp, 28 predicted proteins | sample 1672961 | NCBI WGS metagenome assembly OLRU01 (sample SAMEA3136741, study PRJEB25190) | human gut metagenome | biome: human gut; feature: human-associated habitat; material: faeces | place: Austria | collected 2013
TGAATTTTCCGGGGTATAGTGCTGCCGCTTCGCGCCGGGAAGCTCCCAGCTTGCGTCGCGGCTCTCTCTTTGCTGCCGGGGGCGTGTGAGGGCGTGCCGGGGCACTTCCCAGGGCTTGTCGCAGAGATTCCGTGCTGAGCAGCTTCACTTCCAGGTAGTCGTTCTCGCCGGTGGTGTCCTGCTCCTGGGGAGCCAAAGACAAGTATTTCCAGTAACCCTCAAGATGGGTTTTCATGGGGGCATACCCGGCTTTCTCGACAATCCAGGTGTCACGCTGGATGCGCACCATCTGAGCAGGGGACATCAGAGGGCGGCCCATCAGCTGGTGGCTGCTGGTGGTCTTGCCGTCAGATCGAGAGGAGGAGCCGGTCAGAATGGTCTCGTCGCCCAGCATTTTGGATATACTGGTAGCTGTATCCTGAGCCGACGGCGACACAAACGTGTTGAGCAAAATCTGGCAGTTGTCTTTGATGATCTCGGTGACGTTTTTATCGTATTTGAGCAAAAACTGGCTGTAGCTTTGCACCGCGACCAGGATGCGCCCGCCTCGGCTGCGGATAGCGGAGAACAGGCTGGTGACACCGGGAATTGCCGGGAAGTTGCCGAACTCATCCAAAAAATAGTAGAAGGGACGAGGGCAATGCCCGCCCTGGCGCTCAGCCAGAGCAATCAGATCGTCGGTCAGGAAGCGGACAAACAGCGAAGCCAGGAAGTGCCTGGTTTCGTTTTCGTCCGGCGCAATCAGGAAGATCGCCGTGGGCCTCTCGATAAATTGTTCGGCATCCAGATCGTTGTCGTGGGTGCAGATCAGCTGTTCCAGTTCTGCATCGACGAATTTCAGCAGTTTGGACAGCGCCGAAGAAACGATATTGAGGGTGGTTCGAATATCCGCGCTTGTGGTAGTGCTGATATAGCCTTTAATTCGCCGATCGGTAACCCCCTCCAGCATGGCAGCCAAACGGCTTTTCTGGACGGTGTTCCCTTTCTCCGGGTTATCTGCCCCTGCCAGTTCGACAATCAGATTAAAAACACTGACGATGTGGCGCTCACCGTCCTGGCCGTACTGAGACACCAGCAGAACCAGGCCGGTTATCAGGCCACGGGCAGTCTCGTTAAAATACTCACTACTGTCACCACTGTTCACAGAGCCGGTATTACCGATGATCGCGCTGGCAATGACCTTGGCGTAGCGTTCTGCCGTGGCATAATGCACGGCCCGCTGTTTGGCGTCTTGTTCCTTGCGCCATGCGTCGATTTCGATGTTGACGCGGTACAAAAGATTAAAATGGCAGGAGCAAAACACGTTTCGCAGATCGAGCTTCAGCACGCGGTAGCCGCACTTTTTCAGTTCGGCGCCGGTAATCGTATACAGGTCATCCTTGACAGATACCAGAACCATGCTGGCCCCCTGGCCGATTCCCTGGGCGTCTTGCGTGTGCAGATTTACCCGGGCGTTGTAGGTAATCGTGGGGATATACAGGCTGGTGGATTTACCGGCACCGGGCGGGGCGACCATCAGAACGGACTGGTCGCTGGTGTCGAGCAGCCAGATACTGCGGGTGGCTCCCACCAGCATCCCCGGCGTATTTTCGCTGCCATGAGGGACCTCAACGTACACTTTCTTCTTTTCTTCATCATCCATAAAGTGCGCGTCGCCGTGCTGGCCGTGCCCGGCCTGCACATCCTTTACCGCCAGCGGCGCGCGGTTGTACATCTCTACCAGCGCTGCGGCCAGCAGAGCCGCCAGCAGCTTTGCCAGGACGAGCAGCCCATCGCCCGGTGCATACCCGGCCCCCATCTGCAGGGCCGTTGCCAGGGCGTATACGATCACGATCGTCAGCAGCGGTCGCAAACCTCTTTTCAAAAAATCATCTCCTCCTTACAGGTCCATCATGAACGCCTGGCTTTGGGGCGACAGTTCCGTCTCCTGTTCCGGCTCCGGCTCATTCTCCGCTTCCTGCTCCAGCGCTCTTTCCTGCTCATGGGCCAGGAAGTGGTCACAGTAATCCAGGGCTTTGTCCAGACGCTGCAATGTGACCGGCAAGTCGAACGTCGGGTATTTGACGGCCTCCGCATGGGCGGACGCCAGCTGCTGCGACAGCCGGTCACTTACCCCAACGTCATACCGTGCCGCCAGCATCACCGCCAGGGACACGCTCTCCAGGTCGCGGACCGGCTGCTCCACCGTCGCTGTGCGCTGGATAACGGCGTCCGCGTAGCCCTTCAGTTCACTGAGCCGCACATCTTCCTCGGAACCGGCGTCCGATACATGGATCACGTTCTGGTCTGCGTCGAAGTAGGCTGCGCCCGGCTTGTCCTGGTCACGCTGCACCGTCAGCCCGGCCTGCCGGGCTGCGTCCTCCATATCCAATGGGTTCTTTTCAATTTCACCATCCTGATGACTTTGATGCTCCAAAAACTCCTGATATTGCAGCGGTTCCTTCTTCAATTCCTGCAGGATTTGCTGCTCAGCCCATTCGCGAAATCTGTCCAGAGAGCCCTCAAACGTATCATAACCTTTGCCAGTGGCGTTATATTCGATTAGTCCCGAAGTGGCATACGGAGCAAGATCATAACTGTAGAAACGTTCAGAATTTGGTCCATGTAAAGAGCCACTTCCATCGTTATACATTTCCCATTGCCATCCGGCGGGTAACTGGTTGGCTGGAACGATTTTGCCATCGTCGAGAAATTCGTCTAAATCTTGATATTCTTCTTTCTGCATAGGGTTCTCCTTTTTATTCTGTACGGGTTCCTGCTTTTCCTGGTCCAGCAGTATATTCAGTTCATTCAGCCGGGCCAGCTTGGTCTGAAATTCTTCTTCATAGGCGAATGGCTGTTTGGCCGCCTCTTTGGCAGATTCAATGTTTTTCTCTATCTCTTCGCGCGCGGCGATTTTTACCGGGATCTGAGCGGATATGTTTTCCAGCACCGCGCGGAAAGAGGAAAAGTTCTGCTTCGGTTTCAATTCGATCCTGTAGCGCTGTTCGCCCTGCAGATACCCCGCAAATCCAATGATCTTCGGGTCGTAGCCCACACAGATGTCAAACCCGCAATACCGGCCGATCTTCTTCTCGCCTGCACCGGCTGCGGCCGCCTTACAGGCGTCCAGCAGCGCGGCGTCGGCATCGGCGCGTTTGGTATAGGTCACTCCCTGGATAACGGCGGAGAACATCTCGTTCCCCTTATCGTCTTTGCGCAGGCTGCTTTGAAACAATGCGGCGTCCTGCCGCAGGGCGTCCAATTCCTGGCCGATGCGCCGGATTGCTGCCGGATACCCGATAGAGACAAGGTCCTGCAATTCATAGATCTGCGCATTGTGGGCGCTGCGCAGCGTGCTGAGCCGCGCCACTTCGTTGTCCAGGTCCATTTTTTCCTTGATGAGAGGGTTTCCCGCACAGAGCGCCTTGACTTCAGCGTAAGTAAGCGTTGCCTCGTCCAGGTCCTCACAGGAGCGGGCGGGGGTCTTGCTGGTCATGATCTGGCTGATATAGCGCTGCTTGTTCTCAATGAGCTGCCAGCTGTAGGCGTCGAAGCTGCCCTCCGTGGCGTAGCGGAATATCTGCACGCGTTTGTTTTCGTTGCCCTGGCGCAGAATCCGACCTTCGCGCTGCTCAATATCCGAGGGCCGCCAGGGCACATCCAGATGGTGGAGTGCAATCAATTTGGTTTGCACGTTGGTTCCGGCTCCCATTTTTTGTGTACTGCCCAGCAGCACGCGCACTTTGCCAGCGCGCACACGGGCGAACAGCGCCGCCTTTTTCGCGTCGGTGTTCGCGTCGTGGATATAGGCGATCTCCTCTTTCGGGACGCCTCTTGCGATCAGCTTATCCCGGATGTCGTCGTACACATTCCACGCGCCGGTCCCCGGCGTGGCCAGGTCGGAAAATATCAGCTGTGTAGACCGCTGTTCCCGCGTCTGCGCCCAAATCTCGTAGACCTTGTCCGCACAGGCGTTGGCCTTGCTGCCGGGATCGTCCGGCAGGGCCGGGTTGAGCAGCCGCTGGTCAAGTGCCAGCTTCCTGCCGTCCGTCGTGATCTTGAGCATATTGTCTACATGAGGGTCCACGCTGCCCGCGCGCACCGCCTCGGCCCGTTCGCCCAGTGCCTGGATGGTATGCTTCTGCAGCTCCGTGGGCGGGCACATGATGACCGTCGGTTTGCCGCCTTCCAGTTCCGGCACCTCCAGCTTCAGCATGTCGGCTGTCTGTACATCCGCAGCCAGCTTCCACATGCTGATGAGTTCCGGCAGATTGTTGAACCTGGCAAACCGCGTTTTCATGCGGTAGCCGGTCCCTTCGGGGGCCAGCTCCATAGCGCTGACCGTTTCGCCAAAGTTGGCCGCCCATGCGTCGAAGGCGTACAGGCCATGCTCACGCAGGGTATCCGCCTGTATATAGCGCATCATGGTGTAGAGTTCCGCAGCCGAGTTGCTGATGGGCGTGCCGGTGCAGAACACAACGCCTTTGCCGCCCGTGATCTCGTCCAGGTATTGGCACTTCATGAGCAGGTCTGTGGCTTTCCGGCTCTCAGCGGTTGTAATCCCCGACACATTTTGCATTTTCGTCTGCACGGCCAGATTTTTGAACTGATGCGCTTCGTCCACCATGAGTGAATCGACGCCCAGTTCTTCAAAGGTCACTGCGTCGTCTTTGGGGGCGTCCATCAACTTTTCCAGCCGCGATTCCAGAGATTTTTTGGCCCGCTCCAGCTGCTTTACAGACAATTCCTGCCCGGTGCGCTCTTTTTTTGCCGCATTGATGACCTCCGTGAACTGCTCGATCTCATCGCGCAGGAACTGCTGCTGCCGTTCATCGGACAGCGGCAGCCGGGTGAACTGGCTGTGCCCCAAAATCACAATATCATAATTGCCGGTGGCAATGCGGGAACAGAACAGCCTGCGGCGGTCCTTTTCAAAATCCCGCTTTTCTGCCACAAGGATATTGGCGTTCGGATACAGCGTCAGCAGTTCGGACCCGATCTGTTCGGTCAGGTGATTGGGCACGACGATCATGGTCTTGCTGCACAGGCCCAGGCGTTTCTTCTCCATAGCCGCCGCGCCCATGACGATGGTCTTGCCCGCGCCCACCGCATGGGCTACCAGCGTATTGCCTCCGAACAGGATGCGGGCCACCGCGTTGCGCTGATGGGGCCGCAGCGTGATCTCCGGGTTCATACCGGGGAAAGTCAGGAAACTGCCGTCATATTCACGTGGGCGTAGGTTATTGTAGTGTTCATTGTAGTAGGCGGCCAGCCGACGCCGCCGGTCCGGGTCCTTAAATATCCAATCCCGGAACGCGGTCTCAATCTGCTTTTGTTTATCCTGCGCCAGACGTGTTTCCTTCACGTTGGGCACAGCCCGCTTTTTGCCGTCGGGTTCTTCCACATAGTCGTCTACCCTCGCGGGTTGCATATTCAGGCTGCTTTGTAACAGATCGTAAAAGGACCGGCGTTTTGTGCCGTAGGTGGTCGTGGCGCGGACGTTCACACTGTCCATCCTGCCGCCGGTCACGCTCCAGCGGGGCGTGACCGGCTCATAATGTACCTGGATGTGCTGCGCCACCCAGGCATTGGGCTGCATCAGCTCCAGTACAAACTGCCGCACATCGTCGGCAGGTATCCAGGTGGTGCCCAGATGCACGTTGATCTCCGACGCCGTCAGCTCTTTGGGCTGTACAGCGGCCAGGGCGTCCGCGTTGGCCCGGTACACCGGGTCCAGCGCGGCAGCCTGGCGGGCCTGTTCCAGCTTTTGCCGGACGTTGCCCGACAGGTATTCTTCAGCGGTCTGGTAGACCGGATCTTCTTCCGTTCCCATGCCGGGCACACGGAACATCAGGCCGGACAGGTCCTTCACCAGTTCTTCCTGCGTTTTGCCGGAAAGCTGCTGCATATACGCCAGGTCGATGCCGCCGTGTTCGGCAAGCGACACCACCAGCGCCTCAGCGGCGGTATCCACATGATCGATCACGCGCGTCGGGCGGATGGTGCGCTTTGTAAACATATCCGCCTTGCCTGCAAAATTTCCTTCTTCGTCCACTCTTTCCAAAGAGCGCAGTAGGCTGTACCCGCTGTCCTCGCGGAACGCGGCGTTGTTGGCGCGGCTGTACAAGCGGCCGTATTTGCTTACATAATCGTCATATTGCCGGGAAAGCTGCCGCTGCAAACGTGCGATCTCCTCCTCCGGCAAGTCGTTCACCTGCGCCTGGATCAGTTCCCGTGTGGCAGAGAGCAGTCCCACCATACCCTCAATTCGCTGCCGGGTCATGGCGTTGGGGGTCTGTTCCCACATGAGAGAGTCACGCCGGAAATAGATTTTTCCGTCCCGCACACAATAGCTGTAATTGCGCACAGACGGGGCGGCGGGAACGGCGTTTGCTTTGGCCGTGGTTTCTTCTTCGTCCATAGCCAGCGGCGCAAGTTCCGGCAGGACGGCCTGCAGGCGGCTCATGGCCGTGCGCAGCTGCTCTTCCAGGCTGGTATCTGTATCAGGCTGGCAGGTGGGGCGCGGCCCGTAGGGGCCGCTGACCATTTCCATTTTTCCGCAGATCATTTCCGGGTGGTCGATAAAATACTGGTTCATCGGTATGCCGTCTGCGGTCTGGCCCACATGGAGCCAGTCGGCTTCCGGGTTCGACAGTACGCCGTCCCGCTTCTGCAGAAACAGAATGTCGGCGGTCACTTCGGTGGCTGCCGCCGCTTTGAATGCGGTATTCGGCAGCCGCACCGCGCCGATCAGGTCGCAGCGGGCGGCCAGGTACCTGCGCACATCCTCGCTTTTCTTGTCCATCGTCCCGCTTGTGGTGATGATGGCCTGGATACCGCCCACGCGCAGCTTGTCGATATTCTTTGCCGCAAAGTAATCGTGGATCAGGAAATTGTAGCGGTTGAAGGCAGGGTCGTTTACTTTGTACTGTCCGAAAGGCACGTTGCCCACCACCGCGTCAAAAAAGCTGTCCGGCAGCGACGCCTTTTCATAGCCCGTGATCTGGATGTTTGCTTTAGGAAAAAGCTGCTGGGCGATGCGCCCCGTGACCGGGTCCAGTTCCACGCCGTACAGTATCGTGCCGTTCGTATCGAAGGACGCCGGGCGGTTGGCGAAGAATGCGCCCACGCCCATGCTCGGTTCCAGGATGTTGCCGCCCTTCAGGCCGAAGCGCTCCAGCGTTTCATACATGGTGCGGATGATCTCCGGCGGCGTATAGAACGAGGTCAGGGTAGAGGCGCGGGCGGCTTCATATTCCTGTACGGGCAGCAGTTCCTTCAGCGTTTTGTATTTCCCGGCCCACTCGGCTTTTTTGCCGTCGAAGGCGTCGGACAGGCCGCCCCAACCCACATAACGGGCCAGCACCTGCTGCTGTTCCGGGCTGGCCTGCTGGCCGTCGGCATCCAGATACTGCAGCAGCCGCAAAGCAGCGATATTGTCCTGGAACCGGGCCTTGGGGCCGCCCGACGGGTCGCGGTCGCCGGTGGAGCTGTAATTGACCGCATTTTTGCGACCTTCTTTGATCCATTCCTGATACGCGGCATGTTCCGCTTCTTGCACGGTTTGGAACTTCGTCCATTCGCCGTCCACCGGGATCTCCACGGCATAGTCCGCCGCGCCTTTCTGGGGTGCCGCTGCGGCCTCCGCCTCCTGTACGATTTTTTGCGCCGTTTTATCCTGTTGCAGTTCCTTTTCCAGACGACCCTGTATATCTTCCAGATCGTCCATATCTGCGGCCTCTGCCGGGGACAGGATACCGCCGTTCTCCATGCGCTGCACATATCCATCATGCAGGCGGGCGACGTCCTCCAGATCGGCACGCACATTTCGGGACAGCGTCGCGGCCAATGAAAGCTGCTCATATCCGGCGTCCGGCGCGGCATGAGGCTGACGGCGTCTCACAGGCCGCCTCGCTTCGTCAGGCAGCTGTGCCGTAATAGCGGCGTGGTCCTCGTCCGAAACGGTGACGTGGATCTCATGCGCAGCTTCGCCGCTGCCGATGGTGATGGTATCCCCCTCGCGGCGCACCGGCACTTTTGCAAGGTCCGGCAGCGCCGGGGCAGCAGAAGGTTCCGGCTGTTTTGCCTGCGCGGCGATTTCCTCCGGCGCGGGCATGGTCATGTTCATGGAGTAGGCCACATCACGGACCGGTTCCAGGCATGCCCGCAGCGTGTGGTTGAGGAGTGTTCCAATTCTCTGTATCACCTTCCCGTTGTCTCGATACCTCGTCGGGAAGGAAAAGGCACCTGTATCTAATCTTTCTGTCGGTAAGCCCAGCCGTACACATGTGACATACATCGCGCTCTGCTCCAGACAACGCTGAAGCGCGGCCCGCACGGCAGGTTCCGCGCCGGGATCAACTTCAGAATCCACTATCATCCGTACCCGATTTTGAACATAATTGTCCAGGTTCTTTTCCCCGGTCCGCTTCAGCAGATTATGCAGTGCAATTCCGGTTTTGTTTTTGTGTACCGTCCAGGGACGGGGGCCAGGGGGCGGTGAGCCGGGAACCGTGTCGGCATAATCGAACACATAGGAGATATGGTTGGGACTCTTGTCATCAAAAATCCGTACTCCTGTTGTGCCGCTTTTTACAGCCCGGTTCATATCTTCCCATCGCTTTTCTGTGAGAACCGCTTTCATTCCTGGCTTCTGCGAATACATTGCGACCTGATTTTTGAACGACTGGCGGTAGGTGTATCCGGCTGAATCCAGAAACCTTTTCCATGAATCGCTGTCACTGGCAATTTCCCGCAGCGTTTTCCCGTATGCTTTTTCCAGTTGTTCATACTGTGTTATGTTGAGCATAAACGTCACTCCTCCTGCTTTTATTTCAGACAATAAAAAAAGCAGACCGAAGTCCGCTCTTTTGAATCGTCTATATATTTGTAAATGCGCATACGGCAAAACTGCTCAAAACGGGATTATTGCGTCAGGTTTTCCACAGTCTTCCCAGTCCTCCTGCGTCCCATTGAAAAACATGTTCTTTCCCCGGCCGCGGGTCGCAACCGGCCGCTCCAGCTTGGGAATCCCCAGTTCGCCCCGCTGGCAGCCACCGAACATCAGCGGCTCGGCCATTTCCTCCGCCTGTGTCTGCAAGGCGTTCATGTGGCCTACGTGCTCCAGAAAGTGCGTGTTCTGGTCCGGGGCGGGGTTCTTCACGAGCAGCGCCTTTACCGTGTCGTCAATGAAGTTTGCCACTTCCTCGTTTTTGGCCCTGCAGACTGCGCCCAGTTCTTTTTTGAATACCAGTTCCCAGAACTCCTCCGGGCAGTAAGCTTCCAGCCAGTCCTTATACTTCTGGCCGTATCTGCCGCTGAACCCGCCAAAGTCCTCCAGTTTCGGCCAGAGCTTATCAAAGCGTTCGCTTACTTCCAAAAAGGCATTCTGCTGATCCGAAGGATAACCCATATTGCAGCGGATCTCTTCGGGAATCAGCGCAAGCAGAGCCACCTGTTCATCTTCTGGCAGGCTTTCAAGGTGCGCTTTCAGTTCCTCTTCGGGAATATCCTCAAATAAATACAGGCGGTCCAGTTCGTTCATATCTTCCAACTGCTGCATATTAAAATTCATAATGTACCTCCGTTTGTGTCTTTGTTGTGTTTCTGCATACAATTTCGCTTAATCTCATGATTTTGTCAAGGGGCAGTTTGAATAATTACCGATTTCCGATGGTAAAATGCGCGTATTTTTTTGCAAATAAGCATCAAAAATCAAACGAATCAACGTCAGAAAGCGGTTGTGCCCGTCGGGCACAAAATTCCCGTCAACGCTCCAGCGAGGACAGGTTGCGCTCGTCTGCAAGGCCGGTTTTCAGCCTGCGCACATTCTGCTTCTCGCCCGTCAATCCGTTGGCGGCCTGGTGCGCCCGGTTTCTGATCTGCGCCTGCTGCTGGTCAAAACGCAGCGTTTTTGCCAGGCGGTACAGCATATTCTGTGCTGCATAGCCGGGGCTTTTCTCACGGTAGTCGGAACCGTCCACTTTTTCATCCGAATCGGCTGGCTGCGTATTCATTGCCAGATCCTGTTCCGGGGTTGACTTTTCCTGCGCGCCGTGCGAAGCTGGTTTTTCCTGTACTGCTGGCCCGCTGTGCGGCGGGGCCGGGTTTGCCGCCGCGTGAGCGGAAACCGTACCATTCCTATTTGCTGGTTGCGCCGACGTTGACTTTTGGCGTGCACTGTGCGAAGCTGGTTTTTTCCGTACTGTTGGCCCGGCGTACCGCTCGGCAGCCTGTATGATGATATTGTGCCGTGTGACCTCGGCGCACCCTGCGCGCCGGTCCTCGAAGCCGCAGTATGGATGAAAGAAACTGTTTTCGATCTCTGCGAATTTTTTGTCCAGCGTTTCCTCGTTGGAAGCGTAGGTCAGCACCAACTCCTTTTGGCTGTCCAGATATTCCTCGTACATGGATTTGAGGATGGGGTCCCGCCGCGTAATCTGTTCCAGCACGTTGTCCACCTGCACCTTGAGGGGAGGCGGCAGGAATTTGTAGGTGTGTTTTCCTTTTGTGGCCCGCAGCTCCCTCCCCAGCGCTTTCAGCGCGTCGGTGATCTCCCGGTCCACCAAATATTCGCTGGACACCAGTCTGCGCAGCTGTTCATTGAGTTTATCCCGCTGCGCGCTTTTTTCTTCTTTCAGATATGCCAGGTCGCCGCGAAATATCTCATTGGTGAAGCTGCTCTTGACCGCGAGGGTCGCCGCGTTCAGTGCGGCGTTTTTGTCCGTTTCTTTTTCCCGGTGCGGAATGAACGCTTCCCGGCTGTCGGTGGACCACACCAGAAAATGCAGGTGTGGGTGGAAGTCCTTGTTGTGCCAGGAACATACCATGCGCAAATTGTTTAGGCAAATGTTATACGCCTTTGCCAGTTCGTCGGCTTTCAGCGCAATCAGGTTTTTCATGTAATTGCGGTCTACCCCCAGCCGTTCGCAGTCGCTGGCGTTGAGCGAATACACATGATACCAGACCGTGCTGTTGCCGGGAGCCTCGACGTCTGCCTGTGCCGACAGCACCCTTTTTTCTGTACCGTTCTGGTCGAAGATGGGGCTTTGCCGGTCAATATAGGCAATGTAGTTGGTCGCATGACGCGCATTGGCGAAATAGCCGGAGTTGAGTATCGCCTTGACCTTCACTTTTTCACCTCACTTTCCGCTGCGCCAAACGGGCGTTGTGCCCGTTCTTGACAGCGTTTTCTTTGCTGGCCGCAGCGTCATTCTTCTACAATGTCCTCCAATCGGAATACCCGGTCGTTCATCCTGAGGTATTCGACGGCGGCGCGGCGGTAGTTGTCCAGCGCGCGGGGGTTGACCTCCAGTTCATGCGCAATGACCTGGCACAATATGGCCTGCTGGATTGCCAGCTCCGACAGCACCTTGTTGGTACGGTTGTTCAGCCGCGATTCCATCAGGTTGACGCTGGCCAGCACCGTGCGCTTTACGCTTTCGGTAATAAAAGCCCCGTCGTTCTGCACATACAGATAATCCCGATAGTAGCGGATGGCGTTCTCGATAACAGCCGTTTCTGTGCAGTTCTCTTTGTCAGCTATGGCCTTCAGTGTTTCTACCGTCTCATCACTGATCCTATACGCTCTGGCCACACGACCCTTTGACTTATTTTCCATTGAGTGGCTCCTTTCCGGGGATACGATTTTCCCCATTTTTATGAAAATTGGAAAGCGGTTGGGAAAATGCAGGATAAAGCTGTATTGCACAAGTGCAATACAGCAACACACCGCGCCGCAGCGCAGCGCGGTTTTTCTTCCTGATTTTGTATTGCTGTTTGTATTGCTGTCGCAGTCTTTTCAAACCTCAAAAAACAAATCGTCAAAATATTTCGCTTGTCATCGTTTGTTTTTTCTTCATGCCTGCTTGCAGTGCGTATTGCAGTACAGAAAAAAGAATCGTTTCGGCGTAATATTGTGTATTGCTCCCTGTATTGCAGACTTTACAGCCAGTTTTCCGGGTCAACGCGGGTATTGTTGACATACACCTCGAAGTGCAGATGGTTGCCGGTGCTGTCGCCGGTGCTGCCCACATAGGCGATTGTCTGCCCCTGCGTGACCGTCTGCCCGGCTGTGGCCGCCAGAGAAGAGGCATGGGCGTACAGCGTATAGATCTTGTTGCCCTGTGCGTCCGTGCCGTGGTAGATCTTCACGTAGTTGCCCCAGCTGTTGTGCCATCCGGCTTTCACAACGACGCCGTCCGCAGCGGCATAGATGGGGGTGCCGTAACCGGCAGCAAAGTCCATACCGCCGTGAGGGGCACCCGTCCACCCATCTGCTTCTCCAAAATGGCAGGAGATGTAGCTGTAGCTTGCCAGCGGCAGAATGAAGGTGCCGTTGCCGCTGCCAGGCAGATTGCCGGTGAAGCTATCATCGGGCGTATAACTGCCCGAATCGGTAATGCCCACCTGCGTGACCGTTACGCCGTACAGTTCCTCCCAATCCGTTTGGAACAGCACTTTGCTCCATTCTATATTGAGTTCCGTCCAGCCTTCCCAGTCCTCATTGAGCGTGGCCATCCTGACAGCCTGTTGATACTGCTGCATGACGGCGCTGTCGCCGGTGTAGGACAAATCGCTCAGCTCCTCCCACCGGGCTATGGTCTGCTCAGTGGCCCCCGTGTCCCCGCGCCAGTCCTGGCAGCCGGGCAGGGTGGCCGTCACATACAGGTCATAGTGGTCGCCAGGGCAATAAGTAACGGTGTGGTAGTTGTCACAATCGGCGGCGTCATCACTGTGGTGATACGTTCCCCCGTTGCCATCAGGGTGGCCGTCGCACACTTTCCGGCTTCGGCACCCGCCGCAGGAGTATGGCCCCCTCTCACGGGTCGAAAAACTGATACTTTTGAGGACGGCCCAGCTTGCCAGGTCGCTCATGTCGATCTTCCAGTCCTGCTCATAGTAGCAGGACACAATGGTCAGGATCTCTTTATCATTGTTGGAGAAACCGTTTTCCCATTGCAGGACGACATTACGGTAAGGTTTGCCGTTTCGATCGACACGCTGGCGGTACAGGTCCATCTGTTCCTCCACGTAAGCCTCCCTGGCCTTGTCCATGGCCGCCACGGTCTCGCCCACCAGGGACGTGTCCTCGGTGAGAAACGTCCCCAGCGTCACAGTGAAAAAGGAAAAAGCTCCCACCACAAGAAGGACGATGACTGCGATCAGGAACAATGGAGCCAGCAAAATACCAATGACCAGCGGGCGGTGCTTTTCGTCTGCCAGTTCCCGTGTGACAAGCAGGATGAGCTTCTCCATCATGGGTCATACACCGCCCTTGCTTCCGAACAGTTCCGCTTCAAAAGGCAGGGTCCCAATCTCCATGTAGTATTTTCCGTTACCGGCCTTGAGCAGACAATGGCGCTTGTTGGAAACGCTGATGCAGGCGGCCTCGCCGTCAGTGAGTTTCAGCGCCTCCTGCATCCCCTGCAGATCGACCTGTCCACTATAAAACAGGAACTTAAAGCTGCTCATATTGATAATGGGCGAACTGTACTTGCGCACAGATTCGTCCAGGCAGTCACCGAGCTGCTGCGTGGCCACGCCGATACAGGCGTTGTACTTGCGGCTGCGGCGGGCAAAGTAGCTGATGTACTTTGCCATCAGAGGCTGCTCCAGATACAGGTACAGCTCGTCGAACGAGAGCAGGACCTGGAACTTCCGCTGCAGTACGATGGACCAGATGTAAGTGTTCAGGTTATTCTCCACGGCCTGCAGGCGCTGTTCGCTGCCTTCGAGCAGCGCGCCCATGCTGAAGCAGATCAACGGGTTGCCCGTCACGTCGATGGTGGTCGTACCGTTGAAGATGCTGGACAACTCGCCAAAAGTCGGGTCGTTGATATACAGCAGCACTTCCGCGATCATCTCTTTGGTGAGCATAGGATAATCGCTCTTTTTCATCTGCTTTTCCACATAGGCGTACAGCGTGCTGAAGGTCGGATAATCCTCGTGCCGAAGCCGGGAAAAATCCGTCTGCTGGTCGATGTCTACCGATGCATACATCCCCTGCACCAGGATCATCAGTGCCCGCAGCGTGGTGTCGGGAATTTCCGGCATCATGATACGGAACTCATCTTTGAGCCAGGATAGATGCTGCAAAAACATCGGGCTGTCGCTGGCAATCTCCGGCAGGTCAGTGTCCTCATCGTCGTCCTCCAGCTTAATACGCCGGACCTCAAAAATATTGATCTTGTGGTGGCCGGAAGCGCAGTCGATAACGACGCCGCCCAAGCCGCGCGTAACGTCGCTGTACTCGTTCTCAGGGTCCATGATGTAGCAACGCACACCGCGCACCACCTGGAACGTAAGGATTTTCTTTTGAAGGTAACTTTTGCCCTGCCCGGCAGAGCCAGAGATGAAGAAAACGCCGTTGGTGATCTGGTCGTCCCGCTGGAAGATATCCACGTACACCGGGCCGCCCCGGTCGGTGCGCCCGACGGGCATCCCGTGGGGATGGACAAGGCTCGAATAGCTGAACGGATACAGCGCCGCCGCTGTCTTGCTGGGCAGATTGTTGGAACACAGCAGGAAACGGTCGCTGCCCAGCGGCTGTACAGAAGAAAAAGCGTCCCGCTGCTCGTAGGCTAACTGATCGTAGGTGATGCCTGCCCCGGCCAGCTCGATCTTCACCTGCTGTTCCAGGTCGTTCAGCTCGTCCAGGGTCTTGCCGTAGATCTCGATATAGATGTTGATGCTGTAGACGGTGTTTTGATTTCGCGTGATCTCCGAGTAAAAGTTCTGGATGTCGTTGGCCTCCTGCATGGCGTCTATCTGCTCGGTGGCCTGATGCTTGCCCGCCATGACCGCCTTGTTGCGCAGCTGTTCGTTGATAAGTTTGCGGGCACTGTCTTTCTGCAGCGGCGTCAGCCGCATGGTGAAGGAGGTGTTCCGCATACTGGCTACCGTGTACAGCGCGCGCGGCGGGATCTGCGATGGGAAGTTTTTGATCATCAGGGTGCGGCGCAGCACGCCGGACTGCTCGGCGTGGTCTTTGGTGAAGTCGATACGGTTCGGACACAGGCGGCGCATGATCTCTTTGTTGTAGACGGCGGGTTTGGCCCTGACCATATCCGGGTAGTTTTTCACTTCTTCCGCAATCGTGTACAGGTCCACATTGGTGAACTCCCGCACCAGATAATTGCGCAGCAGGACAGCCAGCTCCTCATTTTTAACCCGGTCTACTTTGTAACCCTTGCCCGCAATAAGAGTGTAGATGTCATCATCTTCGTTCTGTGCCTTGTAAATAAAATAGTAGGCACGCTGCACGGCACTGGACCGGGCCTCGGTACTCTCGATTTCGTTGATAACGTCCGCGATAATATGGTCATACTGGCGCGGCTGGCTGCGATAATAGGCTTTCAGCGCGCTCATGTCCTCGACCTTGTCTGTACCGAACATAACGAAGGGGCAACGTAGTGAATCGAACAGGCGGCAGAGCTGTTCGATTTCCTCCGCGATCTCGCCATCGGTCATGACGTCAGTGTTGGGCGGGTAATAACGGTAGAAACGGAATAACTCCTTGCCGTCTTTACCACCATAGATACCGTTTTCCCCGAAGCGGAACTGAAGCAGTTCCTGCATGGGAAGTTTGGACTTCATAAGCCTGCGCAGCTTCTTTTTGCGGCGCTTTTCGTCTTTGCCGGAAGCCGCATTCTGGGAAAAGGTCTTGGTAAAGAACTGATATGCGGTACGCATCTTCAGCGCGCCGAACAAGTTGTTTTCAAAGTCGAAGCGCGCCGTACCAAGCGCCAGAAAACAGGTGAGCGTGAATATCTGCGGCGACCGCAGATAAAAAACAAGCACCGCGCCCAGCGCGATGCCAATGAGTTCCGGCACTGTCCACCACCACAGCAAAAATTTCTTTTGCAGGCGTGGCGGGCAAAGGTATTTTTGTGTTGTCATGAGGTCTCCTTTCCGGGCGCTGGGCCCGATCTCAACGGCGTTTTGTGCCCGACGGGCACAACTGTTTTACGACGTTACTGCGCCTTATTTTCGATGCTTATTTGCAAAAGACTGTAGTTCTCTCAAGGAGCTTTTTCTGCTTCGCACACTTTTTCCGGCGCATGGATTTTCAGATAAACGTATATGCTTTTCCCCAGCCGCGCTGCATATCCGGCGGCCAGAAGCGGAAGTACAACACCATAAAGGAATGTCATAGCCTGATGGCTTTCCTGTCCCCGCATCATCGGGGCCAGGGCAATTCCAGCAAGAGCTGTCAGTGTCATAATGGTATTTGTACACAAAAGTGTGAGCTGGGCCGGAGCCTCGTCTGCCGCCAAAATGGCGGCACTCCACAGAACGATTGCCTCTCCCCATAATACGGCCAGCATCAGCATGGCTTTTGCTTGATCTGGCTCTTTGGAGAGTGCCGCCGCCTGAGCGTTCAAAACGAAAGCCATGAGCAAAAACAACGCTACCAGCCGTTGGCTGGAGTGCAGCGAACATCCCAGGTACATACCGTATGCAAGAATAAGCGCCAGCATATACAGAAAGACCCTGCTTTCCTGAAAGCAGACTGACAGAACAGCGGTGCCAAAAACAAGGCCCAGAGATGCCGCGCATATAGCTGAATCATGCGCGGCAACCACCCGGCCCGCCTTTTCTATAAACCGTTTCCAGTTGTCTGTTATCCGCAGAAAGTGTGCGATACAGCCATCGAAGCCCTTATAGCCTTCCCGCTGATCGAGAATCCCTTTAATCAGCGTGCAGACGACACAGAAAAAGAATATCTTACCGGTCAGGGAAACATATTCGGAGAAATCCGTCCAGCCTTCCCCGCCGCCTGCCCACACAAGAAAAGAAAGCACAGAATTAACTGTGACTGCGCACCAAAGGCCATTATCTTTGCTCACTTCGCCATGCGTTATCCGGCTCAGCAGAGCAAAAAGAAGGCGGCATACATACACACAGCCAACGGCAAGCAAGACACATGTCCACGCAGCCTTAAAAAAGGATTCCATCATTTTGAACACACCTTTCGATTTCTGTAAATACCGGATTTTTCATGCTGATTTGAGAACTTATTTCATCATCCCTTTGACAGCGCCCACAAAATAGGCCGCGCCGGTTGGGTTGATATGCGGTCCGGCACTGGACATCCCATACTTGTCCAGGGTACGGCTGACGCTACCCATACCCACAAGGCACCCAACGCCCAGTAGCGGTGTGCCAAGCCCGTTGCTGGCCATCATGGCTATGCCGAGAGAATACAAAAAGTATTCAAAGAAATAGGTCAGACCGACCGACATTGCCTGGCGGAACCAGGACGAAAACGCCGTCTGGTCGCCCCGCAGGATGCTGGTCTCGTACAACGGCACCATCAAAATCAGCGTAAGGAACTGTACAAAACGCATGGCCGCCTTATACACAAAGACGCCGCTGCCGATGAGCACCACCAGAATGATGATGACCGCGCCGAGCACATCGCCCAAACTGACATTCATCGCATCCTGGATCACGCTGGCCGACTGCTGCATGAAGTCACTGTTTTCAAAGTCCCGAACTGAATCGCTGATCTTCAGCAATGCGCACAGATTGAGGATCGCCTGGTTCATCACGGCGATAAACTGCGATCCGAACATGGCAAAGGCCGCGCCAGCCACAAAATTTTTGGTTACGGCGGACATATAAACGGTCTTTTCCTCCGACCTGGCTTCCATGATGTCATACAGCATCAGCAGCACACCCACAGCAAATACACCCATCGAGATACCGCTGGTACAGTTCACCAGGGCCTTTATCACGTCTATATTCCACATATTGGCGATCATATCGCTGACAAACCCCATGACTGCCGTGATAAATCCCAGAAACAGGTCCTGAAGCCACTTTGCGATGCTGTTGTTGAGCAGATTTACAATATATTCTCCTAAAGCCTCCATATTTCAGCCCTTTCCCGCAAAAAGAATATACCGCTCAGGAAATTCCTGCACGGCACACATGATTTATGCGGCGGTCCCGAAAACGCCCGCCGCCAGCAGCGCCCAAATCACGCTGGTACCACAGAGGACAATAAGACCGATGATTTCTTTCCAAAGGAAGTCCCAAAACACGTCGTTCATGCCATCGCGGTGCGCCTTGAACAGCTGCGGCAGCTGAAAGATACAGTAGATCGCCGCCGCTGCGGCAATGACCGGACAGACCAGATTGGTGCCAATGGACGACAGCCAGCCCAGGATCTGGTTTTTAACGTTCGTTGTAAAGCTGTTGATGTCAAGCATAATGATCTCCTTTATTTTTCTGTATTGTGTATATACGGTTTCACGGTGTCAGTTCCAGGCCGGGGGCCGGTTCCATGATCGGCTCCCGGCTCGGCTCTGACTGCTCCCGGATACGCTGCTGCTCCAGATAGTATTTGAGAGCATCGTTCCAGTCTTTGCAGCCCGGCGCCCTGGCATCGGGCAGCTTGTCAATGACCTTCCCGGAGTATTGTCGTTCCTTCAGCAAATCACGGCATCTATCCCGGCTTTTCAGTCCGGCCTCATCTGCGTCCTGCCCTAAGTAAATGGTTTTGACCTGCGGGTTTTCCTCCAGAAATTTCCCCAGAGGGCCTTCATAGGTGCATTCTAACGACAAATAGGTGTAGTCCCGGAAATCCAAGCCATGCAATTCCAGCATGGAAGCGAAGCTCCAGGCATCCACCGCCGCTTCGGTCACGATCAGTTTGGTGTGCTGCGGACGGGCGTTCATTACACATCGGTGCTCGTAGTCGCTGCCCTCCACCACATTGCGAAAGCCTTTCTGCCCGTCTTTGGGCGTAAGCGTACCTTTGCGGGCACAGTAATTCACGGTGCCCTGGGCGTTGCGCCCTACATAACAGAGGTTCCCACGTTCATCCGGGTAGATGGTCTTTTGCTGTACCAGCCACTTGACCACCGTCGGCGTGATTTTCCGGGCAGCTATCAGATAAGCATATACCCGGCTCCACTTGCTGTTGTCCTTTTTTGGCAGCACCAGCGGTTTCTTTTCTTCGGGCTTCGGCGGCTCACGCTGCCGGGGTTCAGGCCCCGCCGCGTGTTGCCGTGAATATTCCGGCAGCCGCTTGCGCAGCGCCGTCATTGCCGTGCGGGCGTCACAGCCATGCAGCCCCATATACAGGTCGATGACCGAGCCTGCGAATCCCCGGCTGTTCCATGTAAATACGCCCTTATCTGGCGTGATGACAAGGCTGTCGTGCCCTTTCACGGTAAGCTTTCGCCCGCGCGGGATTACTTCGAATCCTTCCTCGCGGAGCAATTCTTCGATGGATATATTTTCGAGAATCGCTTTTCTTAAATCGCTGGACATAGTGTACCTCACAATCATGGAGGCCCACTATTCATTTTTAATGAACCTCCGTTCTTTTGTTAGTTTCTTTCCTTCGGCGGGACAAAATGAAAAGTAACGCAACCAGCGCAGCAATGAGTAGGGCCACGCCCAGCACGGCGGCGGCCGCCTGCAGGGCTGACAGCATGGGATGATAGTGCGCCGTTACCGTCCAGTGATACAGGCCGTCGGTGTTTTCATCCCCGCCTAGGCGATAGGTGGCAAGGGCGACGCCGGATTGATTTTCGGCATCATCCTCATACACACCCACCCAGCCGGTTGCATAGACCTGCAGATCAAATACTGCGGGGCGTATCATCATATCTTCGCCCGGCTGCCCCTGCCAGGAGCCGGTCCAGGCCGCACCGGTGATATGGTGCGTGGATGGGTCCAGCCCCAGGTAGTCCAAAATATCGTTTTCATACCCTTCGTAGACAGGCTCCAGGTCATTGTGCGGCAGGACCAGATTTCCAAGATAGATTCCCTTAACGTCAGGCCATCCGTGATAGGTGGCCGGGATCTCCGTGCTGATCCACTGGTAATCGCCGGTCTGTTCGACCTCCACCAGGTGGCCGACAAATTCTGTGCCGTCCTCCGCTGTAAAGGTCGAAGTTTCTTTAAATTTGGGCTGTGTGGGCGAGTACCCCATATCTACATACCCGGTGTGCTTTTCCTGCGGCTGCTGTATCCAGGCGGCAGACGCCAGCTGGAGCTGGACCGGCTGACCGCCAACATCATACTCTACCGTAGCAGGGACGGCCTCAAGCGATCTGATGTCAGCCGTTTCGACCTGACACTCGACCGGCCCGCTGATAAGGGTGGCGGTGTAGTCGCTCAGACGGTACAGCATACCATTTTGCCAGCGCAGTTGGTTCGGGGCGGTCAGGTGCTCTTTCTCCGGCTCCTCCGTTGTGGCGTCGTAGGTGACCGTATACGTCTCGTCGCCTGTCTGCGCCCATTCTTTTCTGTACTGGCTGCGATCAAATTCTACATATCCGTACTTTGCCTTGTTCGTGAATGCGGTTTCCGGGCGGTTATACTCTGGCTGCTTATCCTCGTTGATGATAACGCTTGTGGGGCGGCCATCGGCCAGCACCAGTGTTGCGTTGCCCAGTTGGTCATCCACATCGTATAGGATTTTGGCATTGTAGTCTGCGTTGGTCAGCCAGAGTGTGCCATTGTCCTCTGTTAACGTGAAGGCATAGCCGCGTTTGCCGAGATCGGAGCCGTTGTCCGTGGAATGGGTGCCAGGCTCATCGTTGCGCCAGTAATCGCCGTAGTACCCGGCAGGAGCCTGGCTCTCTACAATGAGGAATTTTCCTTCATTGGAGAACCAGCGCCCGCTATCCGGGTAATCCGTCTGTGTGTCCTCGAAGTAAAGGTATCCTTCTTCGTAATGTGTCCAGTCGCTGTGCAGTGTGGTTACAGTGTAGTAACCATCTTCGCGGCGCACGATTTTGTAGTTGGTGCTGACCTCATATTGGTTATTCCGCTCGTTCCACTCGTACAAAGTCCAGGTCGTATCGGGGGCAATAAGTTCGCCCGTATCATCATCGACCTTTTTGATGAGGACTTGGGTCTTGTAGGGCATATTGTAGTCAGCTGTATCTCCCAGAAACTCGTATGTGGGGCGGTCCGGGTGAACAACGATTTCTTCACTCCAGCCGGTGACCCATTTTTCACCTTGCCAGGCTTTCAGGGTGTAGGACGCCGGAGCTTTCAATTCGACAATCCGATACTTGCCCTGGTTGGCCTGATGGTAGTAGAGTACGCCTTGCTTGCCTCCCCAGCCAGCAAAGAAAGCGTCACCGATTAGATTCACGGTGTATTTTCCGTCATCACGGCGGACGACCTGGTAGTGAGTGCTCTTCTTGTATTCTCCGGCCAGCGGGTCCCATTCCTGAATTTCATATTCAGTGTCGGCATCCACCAGGCCGCCGGTGAGAGCATCCCGCTTTTCCCAAACGACAGTGCTGTACCAGGGATTGTTGCGGAACAGATTGTCCTCGTCGTATTCCTCTTGTGCCGGGCGGAAGATGTCCAGAGATACAATTTCATCTCCCAAATCGATCAGAGGGCCGCCTTTGTTTTCGGTCAGGACGTGAGCATTGTATTCGCTGTCTGTGAGAGTGATTGTGGAGCCATCGTCGGTCAGCCGAATATAATAGGCATGCTTCCCGGCATCCTCGACCTCAAAATTGGGGGTCTCGCGTGAGCCGGTCCAGTCGCCGTAGTATCCATACGGGGACTTGGATTCCACCACGACAAACTGGCCGTCATTGGTGACAGCTCGCTCGTCGATAGAGAAATCAACTGGCTCATAGTCGGTATAATACTGCGGGTGTTCGGTGGTGGTGCCGTCACTGTTCACAGTATCTTCTCGGACGTCGCACAGGGTATCCTCGTAGTACAGATTGCCTTCTTCATACTGTGACCAGTCATCATGCAGACAGGTGATCGTGTACAGGCCCTCGGCGTCCCGAACAAAGGCATAGTCCTTGCTTTTTTCGTACAGGCCACGTTCTTGGTTCCACTGGTAGAGGGTGAATACGGCATCATCTACGATGATCTCGCCGGTGTGGGCTTCAATCTTTTTGATGATGAGTCGGTTGCCCTTGGGTTGGTTATAATCCGAATTTTCGTTGGTATAGCTAAAGGTTAAATGTCCATCGTTGATTTCAAATTCTCTGCTCCACTGTTCCACAAATTTGCCGTCAATTAGAGCAGCATCTGTGTAACCTGCAGGAGCAGTGAGTTCCACGATTCGATATTTTCCTTCGTTGGCCTGGTGGTAGTACACATAGCCTTGCTGCTTACCCACCCAACCTGGGAAGAACGCGCCTTCGATTAAATTTACAGTGTACAAGCCACTATCAAGGCGTACAACACGGTAGTGCGTACTCTTTTCGTATTCGCCTTTTTCGGGATTCCATTCTTGAATCTCGTACTCTGCATCTTCGGTGATTCGTCCACCGGTCAATGCGTCCCGTTTTTCCCATGTCAAGGCACTGTACCAAGGATTGTTTTTATAAAGGGCGTCCTCGGGGTACTCTGCTGCGGTATCTCCGAAAACTTCGAGGGAAACGACATTATCCCCCAGATCAATTAAGGTGCCGCCCTGATTCTCGGTTAGCACATTGGCGTTATAGTTTTGATTTCCGAGGGTAATCGTGGAGCCGTCGCCGGTAAGGCGAATATAGTAGGCTCGTTTACCGGCATCTTCCGGCTCAAAGTTTGTTTGATCTTCATCGCCAGTCCAGTCCCCGTAGTAGCCGTAGGGAGACTTTGTCTCTACAACCACGAACTGCCCATCGTTGGTGACGGAGCGGTTCTCAATGGGAAAGTTGACCGGCTCATAGTCGGTATAATACTGCGAGTGTTCAGTGGTGGTGCCGTCACTGTTCACAGTATCTTCTCGGACGTCACACAGGGTGTCCTCATAGTACAGGTTGCCTTCTTCATACTGTGACCAGTCATCATGCAGACAGGTGATCGTGTACAGGCCCTCGGCGTCCCGAACAAAGGCATAGTCCTTGCTTTTTTCGTACAGGCCACGTTCCTGGTTCCACTGGTAGAGGGTGAATACGGCATCGTCCACGATGATCTCGCCGGTGTGCGCCTCGATCTTTTTGATGATGACTTTGTTCCCCTGCGGGCGGTTGTAGTCTGCATCGTCGCCGGTATAACTGTAGGTCTGGTCACTGTTGGTGATTTCAAATTCTTGGCTCCAGTGTTCGACCCAATCGGTCCCCTGCAGGGCGGCATCGGTATATCCAGCGGGTGCGGTGACTTCTTCGATACGGAATTTGCCCAGGTTGTCCTGAGTGTAATACACATAACCCTCGGTCCAATCGGTGTAAACCGGGTTGATTACGGTCACAGTGTACAAGCCGTTTTCCAGTCGCGTGACGCGGTAGTTGCTGCTGATCTCGTATTTGTTGGCGTTTACATTCCATTCATAGAAGACATACTCTGCATCTTCTGTGATGCGGCCACCGGTGAGGGCGTCGCGCTTTTCCCAGGTCACATGTGCCTGCCAGGGCTGGTTTGCCACAACAGCAGTAGCGGAGCCATTGGACGGGACAGAAACAGAACCCGAACTGCTATCTGTAGGGTCGAAACCATGCGGGACGGAGGTTTCCCCATAGTCAATCGTGATTTTTGCCAGCTGGGCTTTGGCTTCAGCAATGGCTGCATCAACCATGGCCTGGGCTTCATTTTGCAGCTGTGCAATTGCGTTGTTCTTGGCGGCCTCGGCGGCAGCGTTGGCCTCCTCCTGTGTGTTGTACGGCCCCTCTTTGCCGCTCAATGTGGTGGTGCTGGTTTTTGTTACTTCGTAATGAAGCGTCCAAGTGGCGGAGGCAGCGCCGTCCACAGTGGTTACAATCTGCGGGTCGCCAATAGTCCAGGTGCCGCCGCTGATCGTGCCACTGGATGGGTTGGGGGTTAGCTTAAAGATGGCATCATCCAACTTCTCATGGGTGATGTTGGCAGACTTGTCAATGTGAACGGTATAGGTCAAATCGAAGCTGCCGCTGGCAGACTGCGGTGAAGCAGTCCAATCTGCGGAATAGTATTGCATCTCCGGTACATCGGGAAGACCGCTTGTATCGTCATCGTCAAGAACGGGGCCGCCAACAATAACAATACGCTGCCAGTTATAGCTGGCCGGAGGGAAGAATGCATATGTGTAGTAACCTGTATCCCCCGGAGCGTAGGGAACAGCGGAAAGCGAGTCGTCACTTATACCCACAATCGACTGTAGATACATTTGCGCTGCAACACTGTTCGGATAATGTTCAATAATCCAAAGCTGGGTGTCGTTGTAATACTCATAGGCTGTTTTCAGCACGTCGTTGCTGGTGGTGGAGTAGGTGGTTGCCGCACTGGCTGCAAAGCTGCTGCTGGCAAAATCATTTACATCATGGCTCTTGGACAAAAGGCCCAGCGAAAGCTGATTGAGACCGCCCCAAATATTAATTTGGTTCGCGTAATGATTTCCGGGGGTATACTGTCCAGGTTCCAACTTGGAAACGTATGCAAAAGAATAGGTCGGGCAGCCACCGGGAGCAGCATACAGCCCATTATCGCAACAATAGGCTTCCACACCGTTGAACCAGACCAGCCAGGTGCTCACCACATACTCGATCTTAGTGATCTTACCGGTTGTAAACGGCGGCGTCGGGGTGTTGGCGTAGGTGCTGACACCATTGCTATTAGACGTGGGGAGGACGGCAGCTTCCGCACTGCCGTTGATGGAGACATCGAGCTTTTTGTTGATGGTTGTGCCATCAGGGGCCGAATAGGTGAACGTGACAGAAAAATCTTCGGTTGCCTTCACATAAAAGCCAGAGGCAGAAGCCGACGAATCCTTGTAACTGGCATTCAAAATTTGGACGCGTTCCTTTTCACTGGCAACGACCAGGTTTTCAGCGGTAGATGTATAACTCAGAAGTTCCACGCTGTCCGGCAGGGTAACCGTTGTGGTGGCACCGTTGGCGGGGTACTCGACCTGGACGGCAATGGGAACAATGGCATAATCTGTGCCATCCTGCTTTGCAACCGCCATTACAGCGTTGGTTTCATTCAGTGCGTCTGCGTCCATACGGCCTTTGCTGCTGGCATCCAGCAAGTCATGCTTCCAGGCCGAAATGCTGATTTTGGTGTCGCCGGTGGCAACCGGCAGCCCATATTCGCCAATGTAGCTGCCGGTCGGCGCATCAGGCAAATCTCCGTAGAGTACCGTGGCGATTTCCTCAAGATCGGGTTCGTTGCCACCATCGCCGGGGGCTACCGGGTTTTGCATGGCCAACTGCATGGAAATGACCAGTGCAGTCAAAGAACTGTAAGCGGCCTTGACGGCGTCTATTTCGCGCTCCTCATCGGAAAGAGCCAAATAGAGATCTTCCGCTGCATAGACAGGAGCAGCCGCCGCATCCGAGGCTTCTGTGGCAGTTTCCAATGCTGCGGTCAATTCCGCGTTTGATTGATCCGCTTGCCATGCTTGACTTGCCAGGCCCCAGTCATTGATTGCGGTTAAAATGCCTTTACTGTCCAGTGCGGCAACGGCGTCCACAAATGCCTGGGCAGCTTCGCTCAAGGCTGTTTCAGCAGTAGCCGAAGGAAGGGAGGATGTGCCGCTTGAATCAGCTTTTTCTGTACCGCCGTCACTGGTTGCGTTTTCGGGCGTGGACACAGGTACAGAAGTCTCCGTTGGCATCATTTCCCCGGTGGAAACTTCTGCAGAAATCGGCAGCGTCGTACCGCATAGCATACACAGCAATAAAAAAAGCGCCAGAAACTGGCGCAATAGAGTTTTATTCATTTTGTTTTGCCTCTTTCTTTTTTATTTAAAAAATCAAATTTCCGTTGCCATCATATCATCACCCATAAAAGACCGATGCGACGAATTCTTGTGCCCCAAATTCATTGATATATCCCTTGCATATTTGCTGAATTTCTTCATCAGTCAGGTACTGTGCAATGGTATCCCATTCCTTAGAAGGGGCCATTATGTACTTCCCGTTGCCTGAATAAAGGCTACAATCAACATTTTTCATTTTAATCCCTCCCAAAAAGAAAAGGTGCGACGCGCCGTCGCACCTATTTGATCTCCAACACCAAAACCCCATTATCTACAGACCAGTGCTTGACTTGGGCGTTTTCGAGTTCTTCTATTGTACCGTTTTCATAGCGAACTTCTCCTTCATATTAAACTTGGTCATTTTTTATAATCCGTATCTTTTGGTAATCGTCCCCACGGAGATGTATAATATGGTTGACTTTTACAGGTGTAGGCATGGCGTGAACCTCCTTTGTTCAACTCTCATGAAGTAGCTTCCAGCGCTCATCCTCAGTTAATTCTGAGTCCAACACAAAGATATGTAATGTATTATTTTCGACTTCCCAACAGTCCACTTTACGGTTTAGAAGCGTTTGGGGGATTGCCTGTACCTCTCCCTGATATACGGTAAAAGCATCCGGCTCGTCTTGAAGATCAAACATGACGCACAGGATTTCTATATCCGCAGTTCGAGTGGCCGCTGTTTCTACAAAGTGCCGTATTAGAACCTGCTTCCGCCTCATATGGTGATACCTCCCAAAAAGAAAAGGGGCGACGAACCGTTGCACCCGAATTGTTAATTCAGATATGTTCTACGGCAAACGCGATACACTCAAATGTAACAAACGATACGTTATTGTTTCTGGCAGAACAACGCTGAAATAAAACTTCTAAAAAATCGGATTGATTGACTTCTTCTAAATATTCTGGCAAAATCATGGTACGAGATGAATGCTTTGATTCATCGTATATAGTAAAGTTTCTGAACGAAATACTGCAGATTTCGCTATTTGAAGCCATCTGGCTCACCAGTCTTTTTGCGTTCACATTAAAACCGATAGAAATATCTTTGCCGGTCTCCCAATGCTCAATAATTTGTTCTGCCTGCTTCATAGCAGCTCTTTCGTCTGGTGCTTCAAAGACGAAATCTGGTACGGCATCCATAAAGCACATTGCCTCGTGCATTTGCATGATGATTTGATACTTTTCCATACATGTCTTCCCTCACGAAAGGTTGGTTTCATACGTATTTTATTAAAGATAAAGGCTGCTATTACTTCAAAAGAAAAGGTGTGACGAACCGTCGCACCTATTTAATTTCCAACACCAAAACCCCATTATCTACAGACCAATGCTTGACTTGTGAGTTTTTGAGTCTTTCCGAGATGCCGCAAGGTTCGCCTTCGTAGATAACCGCTTTTGCTTGTATAATCCGTAGTTTCTGGTAATCATCTTGCGCAAGGTGTATAATATGAATAACGTTCATAAACAATTTCACCCTCTCTTTCTTTAGGAGTCTATTCTATGGAAACAAAATATCAAACTGCTTATTGTGATACACTGGATGCCTTTTTAAGTGCTATAGAGGTCCACGTACTGGAGAATAAAGCGGATTCCTTTTATTCGGAAAGATTTGCTAAACATTTATGGTGTCCCGAATGCAAAAAGGTCATGCTTAGCTTGGTCCACAGTACAAACGGAATGTCTTATTTCCGTGGGTACCCCAAGCAAGAACACGAGGAAAACTGCCCTTACAAGTTGCCGGAAATTCGAGTGAAAACTATTGCCGAATTGAACCAGGAAGATCCATCATACGAAAGAACAAGATTGCAAATGCAGCGTGTGCTTCGTTATACGGTAACAAATCGCACAACTCATAAGAAGAAAGTTTCTATTTCCACGTTACCTAAAGAACAAATTGTCTCCAACAAAACAATTCACAAGAAAATCAATGCTCGACTACCCGAAAAAAGGATTGATCTTCCGTTGTCAGATAACGATTGGAATGTAATCAAGATTTTTTATGGCACAGTTTTAGTAATTACTACTCCGGGTAAACAGAATCCCAATGACCGATTTTTGAAATTGCAGTCTCTTGATAGCAAAAATCATATCTGCCTTATTCGTGTATCGGAGGCTGTGTGGCATTATATATCAAAAGAACCCTTGCTTAGCGATAAATGGATCAAGGTACATATTTCCTTTTGTGGCAAACTTAAAAAAAGCCCTACTGGAACCGTATTTTGCACGTTACAACATAGCCAGTTGTTAATGGTTCAGCCTGCGTGACGGAGATTCCAACGCTCATCCTCAGTTAATTCTGAGTCCAACACAAAGATATATAATGTATTTTTTTTGACTTCCCAACAGTCCACTTTACGGTTTAGAAGCGTTTGGGGGATTGCCTGTACCTTACCCCCATATACAGTGAAAGTATCAGGTTCATCCTGAAGGTCAAACATAACGCACAGGATTTTTATATCCGCAGTTCGAGTGGCCGCTGTTTCTACAAAATGCTGTATTAAAATTTGTTTCTTTCGCATGCGGTGATACCTCCCCAAAAGAAAAGGTGCGACGATTCGTCGCACCTAAAGAATAATCTGAATGACGTTTCAGTTGCCTACAAAATACGCTCCTTAATCGGTGCCCAACTTTTCACCACATTCAGTAACGGCCCGCATAGGCCCAGTCTGACGAACATCATAAGCGTACTTGCCTCCACAAATAGGGCACAGCAGGAAGGAACTGGTTTTGATTTCAGCTTTGAGAAGCGGTTCCTGAAGCAGGGCCTCACTAAGTGGAAGTTTTTTATAAAGCGAACTTCCATCGTCAGAGAAAAGCCACATGTCGTATGTTGTGGCTTTTGTTTCTTGCACAAAGTACATTCGTGCCCCACATGATGGACAGGCAAACGGTATACATTCCATTATTGGTTACCTCCTTCTCACAATCTTGAAAATTCATGCCAAATCCAATGAACGCTTGTGCTGTGCAAGAAGATCTGTCAACTCCGAAAGTTGATCGCCATCCATATCTTCTTGCTTTATAATCTCGGCCCAATATTCAACTCGTGAAAATGCGGGCTGAAATGTGCGAGCATAGGTCTTTCCACGCCGCACGCATCCAACCTCTGCTAAAACGCCTTTTTCGATAAGTTTCTTCACCAGAGGAAAAACAGATCGCGCTTTCCAGGTTCGTCCAACACATGCAGAAAGCAAGTCACTAGCTGGTAAGGGTTGAGGGCTATTCCAAAATGTGTCCATAATTTGCTTTTCGCTCTTTGATAATTGCTCCAATTCAATCCTCCTTCCAATACAGAAAGAAAAAAGAGGTACGATATTGTCGTACCCCTTTGTAGTTATATTTACTTATCAACCAAACGTGGCGCACCAGAAATTGCAGCCGTCTCCATCATAGATATGCACAATAGCACAACGTGAAAAGCTGGCATTTACCATAGCCGCATAGTGTCCAGGACTGGCCTCCCAAGCGGCAACTACGGATGCGGCATCGCCCAAACCGCCGATGCCCATAGCAATATTTTCTGGAGTTTGCGCTCCGTTGTGGCTGAAATCAGCCAGTAGTTGCTTGCAGCGTTCCCAGGCAATTGCCTGTAAACCATCATCCCAGACCAATGGTGATGCCCCTACAGAGGAACGAATTCCGTTCATAAGGTCAAGGGCTGTTCCATCTGCGTATAATGTCCAGTTTGTATGCAATGTACCATCGGAACTTGCTGCTGGAGCCGTGCCACCGCCGTAAGTCTGACCACCTGTACCGGCGCTGCTGCCCGTACCGGCAGCAGGAGCGACAGGCGCAACGGGGGCTTCGCCGGTGAGTTCCACCGAGGCAGAAACGCCATATTCAGTGCTGGCCGTGATCGTTACCGCGCCGGTGCCGGTCACGTCTACCCAGCCGCCCGACACCTGAGCGACAGTTTCATCGCTGGAAGCCCAGGTCAGGCTTTCGGCTTCCACATCGTTTCCTTGCTCATCGGTGACGCTGATCTGCGTTCCGTTGCCTTTTGTTACTTCGGTTTTTGCGGCGGTCAGGGTCAGCTCCTTCGGACCGCTCCAGACACGAATCTGGGCGGTGGCCGTCAGCCCATTGGGGGCGGTCACGGTAACGGTGGTATCGCCTACGGCCATAGGCGTGAGCAGGCCGTCAGCGTCCACAGTAACGATGGTTTCATCGGTGCTGGCAAAGGTCAGCTCGCCGGTGAAATGCTCCGGCGTCACCGTATATGCCAGGGCAGCCGCGCCATCTGCCAGGTGCAGGGAAGCGTCCTCGGCGGTCAGCGATTCGACGGGGATGATGACCGACACCGTGCGGCTGGCGCTCAGTTCGCCCACGGTGGCAGTAATGGTGGTTTCGCCTTCGGCCACGCCAGTGATAACACCGTTCTCGTCCACCGTGGCGATATTTTCATCGCCGCTGATATAGACCACTTCCGGCTGGGCGTTCTCCGGCGTTTCCCCATCGTAAGTATACGAGGTCTCTGCCGTAGCCGTTTCGCCGGTGGCCAGCACCAGCGGCGTTTCCGGCAGCTCGACACCAATCAGCTTCGGCCCGCCGCAAGCGGTCAGCATAAAGGCGGCGGCCAGTACAGTACAGAATAATTTCAAACGGTTTTTCATGATACGTCCTCCTTGCTGATTCCTATTTTATCATAATTTCGTTTTGCGACAACCACCAGTCGGATGTTTTCCTCTTCCGTACAGGTGGCCAGTGTCAAAATGCTGTCGGTGGCGCTGAGTTTCTGCAGCCCAGGCACCTCGTTTCGATTGTTGGCGTCCTCTATTAAATAGCGATATGCTTCGTCATCCAGATTGCAGTAAATAGGCAGACTGGTTTCTTCTGTATCGCAATAGCCCACGCTGCACACTTCGTAAGTCAGCACCGTGCCGCCGATCTCCACCTGGATGTCGGTATGCTCCAGCGCCCAGTCAGCGTCAAGATACCTGTCGAGCTGCGCGAAGCCGCCGTCCCAGCCATCAGTAAAGGTATGGCCGTAGATGACCAAATTGCGGCTTAAATTTGCCAAAGAAACGATGGCATCGGCGTCGGCAAAGTAACAGCCACGGTAATCTTCGTTGCCGTCGCTGTCCCGGCGCAGATAGTAGTCGTTATCCGGCCCCTGCTGCACCGGCCCGTCGATGTTGGTGCCGGGCACCGTGAGCCAGGCCACCGTATCGGGATTGCTGAAGGTATGGAGTGCGGATTCCGCCGTTGCGATCTCGCCCTGTGCGGGCGGCGGCCCGGCGACCGGCTCACTGGGGGCCGCGGAGCTGCGTGTACAAGCCGACAGTGCCAGTACCATCATCAGAGTGCCGGACAGGATCGCGGGTATCCGCCAGTGGGCGCGCGAACCGGCCAGGAAGATAGCCCCCGCCAGGGCGCTCATGTATGCCTTGGTTTGCATGTTGACCTCCCGGTATCTTTATTGTATCACATGGGGTGTCCCAAAAGGCGGACTGCTTCCGCTACGATCTCGGCTTTTATTTCCGGGGACAGCACCCGCGCCACTTCATCGAATTGCGGCCCCCTCTTGTAAGCGGGCCAGCCGATGAAATAGCTTTCGGTGCGTTGCCCGTACCGCAGGGTACAGTGGCGGATCTCCACGATCTCGACGCCATCGGCCTCCAGTACAAGAGAAAATCTGGCGACATAATTGGTGTTGCGCTGCGTACTGGCCGGGGAAAAATCAATAATTCTGCATTGGATCATGCTGCCCCTCCTGGTTCTGGTGTTCCTGGTAGAACATCAGAGCTTCTTCGATATAGTCCAGTTTTTCCGCGTCTGTTTGCATCCCTTCAAAGTAAGCGCCGAATCGTTTCGGTTCCAGCTTCAGCTTGCCCGGACGGCTGCTCCTGGGCGGTGTCCTTTTTTCCCGTACCGGGAACAGGCAGCGTTCGATGGTTTCTTCGTCGTGGCGGGGCAAAGCGACAATTTCCTGGGCTTGCTTTTCGGTAACACCTTCCTGATTATGTGCGCTCAGCACCGCTAATAGATTTGTCTGTGCAAGCATAGAGAGCGCCGCCAATTCAGCTCCGGCGCGAACTGATATTTTTTTCTGGTCTACTTTCTTCAGTAATTGTTTTTCCAGATCGGCAAGCCGCATATACCGATATACCGTGCGCCTGCCCTCTGAACCGGCCTGCGCGACCGCATCCACCGCCCCGCTGCCTTCCAGGCGCAGCGCCCCGGCCAGCGCCTTGTAACCAGCCGCCCGTTCGCTGGGCAGCAGTTCGCTGCGCTGTCCCATGTTGGTGGCATAAAAGACGGTTTTGGCTTCGGCGTCGGTCATTCCCATGTACACCTGGCAGGGTACGGTTTCCATCCCGGCCCGGCGCGCGGCTTCTCTGCGGCGATGTCCGGCAATGATCTGGAAGTCGCCGGGGATCTTCGGGTGGACCCGCACAATGAGCGGCTGGAGGATGCCGGACGCCCGGACGTTCTCCGTCAGCTGCTCCAGCTCATCCTCGTTCATGCTGAAAACCGATTGCTCCGGGTATTCGTGCAGCTTGGAAAGGGGAATATCCACCACCTGGAACCGGGCTGCCCACCCCGAAGCGCGGCCTTCGCGCCCCGCCAGTGTATTGACCACAGCGGCAGCCTGTTCGCTGCGCTGCATTCCCCCGCCGTTCAAACGGCCTTTGAAATCAAAATTTTTTGCCATTCCTTACCCCTCCATTGCCGTCAGTTCGTCCGCCAGCGCCGCGTATTCCCGGCCAACGTCTCCCGTGGCGGGCTTTCCCATCATCGTCGAGTTGATCGCCTCCTGGCGGCGGGAAATTTCCGTCTGGAATACCGCGCCCGCGTACTGTTCCCGAAGGCTTTCCGTCACGGCCTCCGATACCGAAGTACGGTCCCGGAACGTAAAGAGCACCCCGGCGATCTTCAATCCCGGATTCAGCGTCATGCGCACATTGCGGATGACGCTTTCCAGCGCAGACAAGCCCTGTGTGGCGAAGAACTGCGTCTGCACCGGGATGATGACCTTATCGCTGGCTACCAGCACATTGGTCAGCAGCAGCCCCAGGCTGGGGTTGCAGTCGATCAGGATATAGTCATACGCCTGGCGCAGCGGTTCCAGCACACGGCGCAGCACCGTTTCCCGGCTCATGGCCGTGGCAAGGTAGATGTCCGCCTCGCTGAGCCGCAGGTCTGCCGGGAGAAAATCAAAGCCGAATTTATCGGAGTGGCAGACCGCCGCGCCAATGTCTGCGGGCTGGAACAGCGCCGCTGCCCTCATGACGGTGGCTACCGTTTCTTCGCCCGGCTCACAGGCCACATAGCTCGTGAGATTGGCCTGGGGGTCAAAGTCAATGCACAGCACCGTCTTGCCTTTGCGGGCCAGCGCGGTGCCGAGGTTGACAACGGTCGTGGTCTTGCCCACGCCGCCTTTCTGGTTTGCTACAGCAATAATGTTCATTTTGTTTTTCCTCACTTTCCGTCTCTTTTTGTGTTGTTTCTTGCAAAATCTACGATTCTCCAAATAATCGGTTTGGGGTACAGCTGCATTACGCAGGGCTTCAATTCGGCGCAACCTTCACAAAGGTATTCTTCCAACCAGACTTGTTTTTCTTTGTAGTGGGTGCCGTTCATTCTGTTAAAACAATCCAGGCAAAACTCAGCCATTGTAATCACCACACGCATCATAGCTCTCGTCGAAAAATCCGCAGTCGCGCTTGTGGATGTTCTCTTGATAAAGTGCCTGGTACTTTTCTTCCAGCGCCATTTGATAGCAAAACGCTGTGGCCCGACAATCTGCCAGACTGTTGTGGGCGGTTTCTTCGCCCCAATCGTATCCAAAATAGTCGGCGCAGGTCGAAAGGTTTTTGAACTTGAAATCGCCATGCTTCGGTGAGAACTCCCCGTAGATGGCGGCGAAGATATTGCTCAGATCCTCAACGATGGTTTCATCGTTGAAACTGGCTCCGTAGCGGGTCAAGAAACCATTATCAAACCCTGTGAAGTTGTAGCCGACAATGGTTTTTACCTGCGCCAACACCTGATTTAATCGGGGCAAAAGCTCGTAAATATAGGGGGCATTGCAAACCATTTCTTTTGTGATATGGTTTACTCGCCGCGCTTCTGGCCAATCTTCTGTGAAGTACGGTTTCACATAGCTGTCCAGCAAAACTTCCCCGGTGTCAATATCCAGAGCCGAAACTTGAAGTATTTCATCCTGGTTAAAATCCAGGCCCGTTGTTTCGATGTCAATGGACACCGTAAGAGTAGGGATGGTCCCTCGGTAGTTTTCTTCATCAAGTTGCCGCTGCTGGTCACACAGGGACAGCAGCTCTCCGTATCGGATTGCTTGCTCCTGTTCTTTCTTCGCTTGAAGATAGCGGGACCGACGTTTGCACCGTTGTTCCTCGCGGTAGGGGGCCATTTCCTCGTCGGTAGCCTTGCGGACTTCTTCGGAGGTCAAGTATCTGTATTTTCCAGTACAGAAACGGTTGGAATACATGATGGTTCCCGCATCCTGAGATACGGGAACAAAGCCCAGCTTGAACCATTGTTTTTCTGTCTTGCACTTTGCCTTCTCGGCATCAGGCAAAAGGGAGAAGTACAGGTTTTTCATGGCGCTCACTCCCCAATATTGGCGGCATTGCCCTGAATGAGCAGAGCGTTGCAGATCAACGGAAGCCAGAACGGCCCACTCTGTGCCATCTCGTGGGGATTCACTTTGCAGTTACACCAGGTGAAAAGACTATAACCCACTTCAATGGCGGTGTATTCGTTGTAAGTACCAAAGCGCTTTTTGACGCGCATACGAATGGCCGCAAAGTCGATACCATCAAACGACACATACGGTTTAGCGATATCGAAGATATCTTCGTCAGCGGACAAAAGATAGCACGCAGCCAGATAGCTTCGATCAGACTGCTGACGTTCGTTTAATGCTCTGGTAAGTTCTTTATACCGGCAGCCGTGATCGGGGTTCATCTTGATAGTGGTGCGTTCGATTTTGTACATAGGGATAGTCATGGTTTTTTACCTCACTTTTCTTGTCTTATTCTGAAGTTGTGCCCGACGGGCACAGCCACTTTACAACGATATTCCGCTTGTTTTTTGATGCTTATTTGCAAAGGAAATCAGCAAGCTGTATCACGATCTCCTGCCATGTTTCCAGCGCCGCCGCCCTCATGTTGGGATAGATCAGCGTTGCCAGCCCGATGATGGCAAGCCCGGCGATTGCAATCAGCGCAGCGCACCGAACAACTACAAACACGGCGTTGATCAGTACGCGGAGCATTTGCGCGGTCCGGGATTTTTTCTCGACTACCTTGACCTTTTCCGTAATGCCATAGGTTTCCCGCAACTGTGCCTGATGCCGCTCTTCTTTGAGGGCCGCCATAAGCATGGGCTTCTTCTTTGCTTCTGTTTTCATTTCTTCCTCCAAGGCCACTTGTGGGATTTTTTCTGTACCGCTTTGCTTTTTGGCTTTATCTGCCCGGTGATTTTTCCATACAGCTCATCATTGCCGGAATAGAGGAAGTAGTCCGGCGTCCATCCTGCGAAATAGGTGCGTTCGCCGTACTGTTCCATGGACGCCAGCACATCGGGACGGTCCCTTTGCGGTACAAAGGAAAAAATATAGTGGATGGTGCCGTTATCCACCCGCAGCACATCTGCTGCCAGTTCTACTTCCGAGGGCTTGGCCCCGCAGACGGCAACAAGGATGTCGTTGCGCAGGTAGTCGGCTGGCTCGGTCAGCTCCGCAAAGCATCCATAGTCCAGTATCAGGTAGTCATACTGGCTCTTGGCGTCCAGGATGCAGGTGCGGTCGTTGTAGACGTCCGTACCCTCGACGCGGAAATGATGCTCGTCAAAGAGCACTGCATCGTCGCTGATCTGCGTGTAGCCGGTCAGCGCACTGGCTGCCATCTCAATGATCGCCGCCTTATAGCCCAGCGCCTTGACGTACAGGCATATCTGCATGGCCTGGGTGGTCGTGCCGATCCGATGCCCGGCTCCGGCCACCGCGATGCAGGTGGCGCTGCGCTCGATCTTGGGTTTAGGCAGTACCAACTGGGCCTGGGCGGCCTCCCGTCCTACTTGGGACGGCGGCGTCACCTCGACTGGGATGGGCGGAGACGGCGGCGGCTCCTGCGGGTCCGGCACAGGGTCCGCCGCAGTCACTTTCTGGGGTTCCGGCTCTGTCCGAATAATGCCATCTGCGCAAAGCATGGCGTTGAGTACCCGTTTCAGTTCTGCGCCGTGGCTCTGGACGATCTGCTCTTTCGGGTACATTTCACATACGTCGCGCATAAAAGAACTGCTCCCTGCTATGCCCTCCGTTACAACAATGGTTTTCCCGGTGATACCAGGAATCGTTGTGCAGATACGGCCCAGCAGCGCCAGCGAAGCATCTACATTGCCGATTGCCCGAATATCGTACACCAGATGGGTGATGTGTTCGGCATCCTGCTCCAACTGATGCTGGATCGTGGAGACGCTGCGTTCGTGTATTTCTCCGATCTCAAATTCGTGCCGGAAGTTCAGCTCCCGGACGCTCTCGATAGTTTCCGGCTTTCCGACTACAACAACCATTTACATCTCCTTCTCTTTCTTTTTTGTTTGTGATTTCTTGTTTTACCAGGCGGTCGATTTTATTGGTTTCGGCCTGGAGCTGTGGCAGCTTCTCGTGTATGTAGGTCCGTTTTGTGAATTTGTAACTTGTATGGCCTACAAGTTTTGACAGGGTATCTTTGTCAACGTTAGCGCGATCAGCCAGACTAGCATAAGTATGGCGGCAGCAATATGGTACTAGCCTATGAGGCTCATCTGGATTGGAAATTCCCAGTTCGTGCATGAGTGGATAAAAACACCGTTTGCGCCAATTATGCAAATTCATTCGGCACCCTTTTGGGCTGGAAATCAAATATTCTATTTCACTTTTATGGTAAAACCAGTCCACATAAGGTACGACCTGCGACACAAGTGGAATCAAGCGGTTTTTGCCCGCCTCTGTTTTACTACCGTTGAAAAAAATATAGCATTCATCCAGATTGACATTTTCCTTGCGAACTTCAAACAGTTCTTCTGGCCGCGCACCTGTAAAAATCAGTAGCAGAACCACCTTGGCCGTGGAAGAAAAAGCCACATCCAAATCTGCGTATAAAAAGAGCCGTGCGATCTCATCATCCGAGTAGATCTCACGGCTTTTATTAGCTTTACCATCCATTATCAAATATCGGGTAGGTTCGACTACATGCAACCGGTGGACTGCTATTGCGTATCTACACAGCTGTCCAATCAAAAGTAGTAACTTATGTTGTAGTGACTGGCTTTTATCTGCAATGCCATCCAGTATTTTCTGATAATCACTAACGCGAATATCTTCGATTGCGATATTTTTCAGAGGTTGAAGACTGTGCCTCCACGCGTTGTCGTAACCTTCTATTGTCTTTTTTCCTATTTTTCGATAGTGCAAACTACTCCATTCTTGGTATATCTCCCCCAATGTTATTGAGCTTTCTAGTTGGCGTGCGCCGCAATGCGGACAAAATTGGTATTTTTTGATTTTTCGGCCACATCTCGTGCATTTTTGATGACTCATTACAATTAACTCCTTATAAAATTTGATACCGACCCATAGCGTCAGTATCAGATTTTATAAGATTTACTAGAGCCTTTCAATGACCGCTCTGACTTTTAATCAGAGGGCCCAGGATTCGAGTTCCTGCAGGCGCACCAAGACC
>OLRU01000660.1_pt1 | contig 36873 bp, 34 predicted proteins | sample 1672961 | NCBI WGS metagenome assembly OLRU01 (sample SAMEA3136741, study PRJEB25190) | human gut metagenome | biome: human gut; feature: human-associated habitat; material: faeces | place: Austria | collected 2013
CGAGCTGGGTTCAGAACGTCGTGAGACAGTTCGGTCCCTATCTGTTGCGGGCGTAGGAGATTTGAAGGGAGCTGACCCTAGTACGAGAGGACCAGGTTGGACATACCTCTGGTGCACCAGTTGTCGTGCCAACGGCACAGCTGGGTAGCTATGTATGGACGAGATAAACGCTGAAGGCATCTAAGCGTGAAACTTCCCCTAAGATAAGATCTCCCATCCTTTATGGAGTAAGGGACGACGTAGACTATGTCGTTGATAGGCCGGAGGTGTAAGCACGGTAACGTGTTCAGCTGACCGGTACTAATAACCCGAGGGCTTGACCTACAGGAAGAATGCAGGCGGCCTTGCCACTCCAATTTCTCTGTTCAGTTTTCAGGGCGCAGATACGAACCCTGAGCAACACGCACCATTAGCTCAGCTGGTAGAGCACCTGACTCTTAATCAGGGTGTCCAGGGTTCGAGTCCCTGATGGTGTACCATAGTTGGTGCTTTTAACGGTGAGGGTCCACCCGTTCCCATTCCGAACACGGAAGTTAAGCTCACCTGTGCCGACGATACTTGTCTGGAGACGGACTGGGAAAATAGGTCAGTGCCAACACAAAAGAGACACAGCTGAATAGCTGTGTCTCTTTTGCTATAGGCGGAGGTGTGATATGAAGAATTACGTCATGTACATAGTATCGCTGCTCATCTTCGGCTCGAACGGCGTTTTTGCGGCGCATATCGGCCTGTCGAGCGCAGAGATCGTCTGCATGCGGACGCTCATAGGCAGCGCGGCACTCATACTGGTGCTCCTCATATCGCGCACAAAGCTCGACTGGGCGGTGATGAAGCGCGAGGCGCTCAAACTCGTCGCCGCAGGCGTGTGCCTGGGTGTGAACTGGGCGCTGCTTTTCGAGGCCTACAAGCTCATGAGCGTCTCCATGGCCACGCTCACTTATTATACTGCGCCCATTATCGTGCTCCTGCTCAGCCCGCTGCTGCTTAAGGAGAGGCAGAGCGCCCGCGCATATATTGGAATGGCGGCAGCCGTGGTGGGCCTGGTGCTCGCCGTCGGCCTGAGCGACACGGCGGTCACCGCCGCCGGACTGGTGGTGGGCCTGGGCAGCGCCGTGTTCTACGCCGGCCTCATAATCTTCAACAAGAAGATCGACGGCGTCACCGGACTGCCGCTCACTACCATAGAGATGGTCATCGCCGCCTGCGTCATGCTGCCGTATGTGCTGCTGACGGGTGGGCACGTGGGCTTCCCGCCGGACACGGAGGGCACGCTGTACCTGCTCTTCCTCTGCCTGGTGAATACGGGCCTCGCCTGCTGGCTGTACTTCTCCAGCATGAACCGCCTGCCCGCGCGCGCCGTGGCGCTGTTCGGCTACGTTGACCCGGTGAGCGCGCTCATATTCTCGGCAATCTTCCTCGGCGAGCAGCTCGGAGCACTGCAAATCCTCGGTGCGGTGCTGGTTTTCGCGGGCGCGGCCTTCGGCCAGTCGCGGGCAAAAAAACGACAGGCTTTGACACAACCGAAACAATAGTATATAATGTGTGTCCCCGGAGGTGTTTTGATGAAGCGCTGGCGCGACATACTCTTTGACAACGGTTTTGAGGAACACTACCATATACACATAGGTATGCGCATTATAAAAACTGCCCTGGCGGTTTTTGTCTGCGGCCTTATCGGCTGGCTGCGTGACCAGGACAGTGTTAACTTCTTCTCCATGATAGCCGCGGTAATCTGCATACAGAAGAGCGCAGAGGCAACTATAAAGAACTCTTTCAACCGCGTTATAGGCACAGCGATAGGCGGTACGTTCGGCGTGGCGCTGCTGTTTGCCGAGACACAGCTGCGCATGCAGCGCTTTATGCCGCTGTACCTGCTGGTTACCTCACTGCTGATAATACCGATAATAGTCAGCACCCTGGTCATTCACAAGCCGACGGTGACCGGCTTTGCCTGTATAGTTTTTCTCAGCGTGGCAATCTATCACGTCGGCGACTCCTCGCCGTATACTTACGCCATGAACCGCCTGCTGGATACGATTATAGGCATTATCGTGGCCCTGATAATCAATCTTGCCATGCCCGGTGCGGCACCCATAAAGCCGCCCAGTACCGCGTGCGAATGTCCGGTACCGGCAGAGCCGGCCCCGGAGGAGAAAAAAGACTGAGCTCATGCCGCCCGTAAGGGCGGCTTTTTTTCTGCCGCGGACCGATATAATTGACTTTATTTCGCTATTATGATAGTATGAGGCGTAAAGACTGAAATGGCGTACGCCATTTCACTTCATCTGAGATGAAGTGAAAAGTTCTTACTCTTATGGAGAATAAGAATAAAAGAAAAGGAGAATCGGTATGAAAAGACGCGTACTCACAGTGCTGTTAGCTGTGTGCCTGGTATTTGCTCTGGGTACAGTCACGGCGTTTGCGGATGACGAAGATACTCCGGTAGCACAGATAGGAGACACAACTTACAACACGATCGATGAAGCCCTGTCAGCATTCACAGTTAATACTACGTTGGTACTGCTAGACGACTGCACAATTAGTTTCTTTTCAGGTTTAAATTTGAGAACCATTGATCTAAATGGTCATACACTAACATATAATGGAGCCCAGATAATTATTGCTTCAGGTCAAGTTTTCAGCATCGTAGATAATTCAGCCGAAGGCGGCGGCGTTCTTAACATAATTAAAGAAAGAGAAGGTGCCGAGGCAGTTATTTCCGTGCAAAGAGCAACAATAAATATGAATAACATAACTGTGAATTCGACTGGTTGTGTTATTAATCCACATGGAACAAACGCGACAGTAAACATAGAGAACTGTAATATTACCACTAGTGGTATTTATTGTATTGCAACAAACGCTCAGTCTCAAGCCAATTACGGTGTAAACATTAACATAGTTGGTTCATCTATTACGGCAAACGCGAGCAACAAAGATGACTGCGCAATTCTTATGAACGTTGGCGGGTCTCTGTATGTAGAAGACAGCATAGTCACTGGAAATCGCCAAGGCATTTTAGCTAGAGCTGGTAATGTGTCTATTGTTGACAGTGAGATAGTTGTAACCGGAGCATGGGCCGCTCAAGAAGAAAACAATGCAAAACAATATTATAATGATGAAGAATGGCTTACTGGCAATGAAGTTCCTTCTGCTGCAATTGTTGTTGGAAATAGAAATGGGAATTATTTAGCCGATGCCGATTTAACCATTAATGATAGTATAATTACATCTGGGAGCAATGATGTGTCTGCCATATATGTAGATGCAACAACTACGCCACAGAATAATGCCGAAGAAAAATATTCCAGCAGTGTAAATATTACTGGTACCGAAACAGTTGTTACAGGTGAAATTACAAATAAGGCAGAGTCTCATAACGAGAAAGAAATTGAAATAGTTATTACTGGCGGCAGCTTTGCCGACACTGATGTTACTGATTACATACCTGCCGGTTCGTCTCTCACTCAGAATGACAACGGTGAGATAGTGACGGATGAGGATGCGACAGTTGCTGAGATTGATGGCATGCCGTACTCTTCTCTTAACGCTGCCATAGAGAACGTCAAAAACGGAGAGACCATTACAGTAACAAAGGACATACCTGATGCAACAGGTATTTCTGTGTCCGAGAATCAGAACTTCACAATTGACTTCGGAGGTCATACCTATACTTTGACTGGACCCGGAGCGGGTTCTGCCAATACTGAGACCAACGGATTCCAGCTTTTGAAGGATTCGACAATAGTCTTTAAAAACGGCACTATACGCATTGCTGAAAATGCTAACAACATCAAGCGCGTTATTCAGAACTATGCAAATCTGACACTTGAAGACATGCACATTTATGCCGAAAATCAAGTGGAGGGCGAGGCATATGTCCTCAGCCTGAACTATGGCAGCATACACTTCAAGGGCGATACGGATATCATTACCACGGACGATGATACAATTGCATTTGACGTTTATTTCTGGAATAATACGTCATACAGCGATGGCCTCGATGTCACATTTGACGAGGATTATACCGGAACTATCAACGGCGTTATTCTCTATGACAGCACCAATCCTGAAAAGGCCCAGCTTAATGTCAATGGCAATGGCTACATTGGAAACATAGTCACGTCAAAGGAAACTAATAACGGAACGGATATCACTGTTACGGGTGGTACCTTTGGCAACAGCGTTGCCGATGTGGCTATAACGCCTGATTATGAACTGTCTGGAAACATAGGCTTTACCTACCATGATACTCTTGCCGGGGCTATGGCTGCAGCCGATGAGGGTGACATCATAAATTACGTTGGTGATAGCAGTACTGCTGTTTACACGGTGAAGCTGGTCAATAACGGCGTTACTACGACCCTTCAGACCATTGACAGCATTGAACTACCCACTCCTGATTCACGCAGCGGCTACACCTTTGGTGGGTGGCGCAGCGGAGGCACCGTATACGAGGCCGGTGAAACCGTTAAGGTCACAGGAGACATGACCTTCACTGCCATCTGGAACGTTGTCAATATTCCCGATACTTATGACATTGATATAGCCGACACGGCAAACGGCACAGTCAGCGTCAGCCTCAGCAATGCCAGTGCCGGCAGCGTGATTACCGTCACCGTGGAACCCGACGAGGGCTATGAGCTCGGCAGCCTGACCGTCACCGGCCCGGACGGCCGCGTGGAGGTCACCCGCGTCAATGCCTCCACCTACCGCTTCACCATGCCCGACGGCGACGTCACCGTCCGCGCCACCTTCGTCAGCGAGGGCCTGCCCTTCACCGACGTGAGCACCTCCGCCTGGTACTATGACGCCGTCAGCTACGTCTACGCCAACGGCCTCATGGACGGCGTGAGCAGCACGCAGTTCAACCCCGACGGCACCATGACCCGCGCCATGGTCTGGGCCATCCTGGCCCGCATCGACGGCCAGACCGTGACCGGCGACGGCTGGATCGAGACCGCGCGCGAGTGGGCTGTGGCCGAGGGCGTCTCCGACGGCGAGAACGCCAACGGCGCCGTGACCCGCGAGCAGCTGGTGACGATGCTGTGGCGCTACGCGGGCGAGCCCGAGGGAACTGCGCCCCTGAGCGCCTGGTCTGACGCGGCGAGCGTGAGCGACTGGGCCGCGGAGGCCATGAGCTGGGCGATAGACAACAGCGTCATCACCGGCATGAGCGCGGACACGCTCGCCCCGCAGGGCAGCGCCACCCGTGCACAGTGCGCGGCGATCCTCATGCGCTGCGCCGACCTCCTCGCATAACAGCTTTTCATACACTCCTTTAAGCGGAACCGCCCGGGATGTCTTATCCCGGGCGGTTTTCCGCAGGACGCCGGCGGACGGCGAAATTCGGACAGAGAAAACTGTTTACTTTCCGCCGCGTTTGCGCTATAATACTAAAGCTGAATATGCGCCCGTAGCTCAGCTGGATAGAGTGTCAGACTCCGACTCTGAAGGTCGTGGGTTCGAATCCCGTCGGGCGTACCACGTCGGAGCAAGCTTCGTATCGCTTGCTCCGACTTTTTTCAAAAGTCAGAGCGCGCTCGCTCCGCTGCTCCTCCTTTCAAAATTGAACCCACTTCGTTGGGCTTCAATTTTGTTTTGTTCGGATTCATAAGCGTAAATGCTGTAAGAACACCGGCACCACGTCGTCGCGGACTTCGTATCGTTCGCGGCGGCGTTTTTTCGTTCCGAATAGACGCCGCCGTTCGCTCGTTCCGTCGCTCCTCCTTCCAAAATCGAACCCGCTGTGCTGGGCTTCAATTTTGATAAGAATCGGGTCGGCTGCCGGAAACTGCGCCCACTTCCTTGCCCCTCCTCTCAAAATCGCAGCCGCGTTTGCCGGGCTGCGATTTTGCTTTTTCTGGGGCGGCCAGCAAATAACAGGGCGGTTTTGGCGCTTTTCTCTTGACAGTAAAGCGGGTTTACACCTTAATATAGTCTTGGGAGGCAAGTCCATGAACATAAAGGAGGTCGAGCGGCGCTCCGGGCTGCCGCGGTCGGGGATACGCTATTACGAGTCCGAAGGGCTGCTCAGCCCCGTGCGGCTTGAAAACGGCTACCGCGACTACTCGCAGGCCGATCTGGATACGCTGCTGAAAATAAAGCGCCTGCGCGAGCTGGGCCTGACGCTCGCCGAGATACGCGCCGTGCAGTCCGGGCAGATGCAGCTGTCCGATGCGCTGCGCTCCGCCCTCGGCCGTCTGGGTGAACAGCGCGGGGATCTGGCGGGCGCGGAGGCGGAGTGCCGCGCGCTGATAGCTGCGGGCGCGGGCTGGGACGGCCTTCTCGACGAGCCGGAACATGAGCCCCTGTACGTGCCGCCGCAGGCGCGGAACATAAAGTACCCCGGCGCCTCCGCTGCGAGGACGGGCATGGGCGCGTGGTTCGCCGGCAGGAGCGAGCCGGGGCCGTGGCGCCGCTTCTTCGCCCGCTGGCTGGACCAGCTGCTCTATAACACCGTGGCATGCATCGTCATCGTCCTGGTTTTCCGGGTGAACCCCATGCTTGACAGGGCGCTGGACTCGCTGCTGACCTGGGCGGCCGGCGTCCTGCTCATACTGATCTGCGAACCGCTGTGCCTGCACTATTTCGGCGCCACGCCGGGCAAGGCGCTGCTGGGCATCACCGTGCGTGACGGGGAGGGCGGGCTGCTCAGCCTGCGGGACGCCTCTGAGCGCACGCGCGGCGTATTGATCAGCGGTCTGGGCCTCAAAATACCTGTCGTGCAGCTGATAACGCTGATCCTCGCCTACCGGCGCTGCATTAAGGACATCGACCAGCCGTGGGACCGTGACTACGGACGCTGGATGCCCGTCTGCACCGCGCGCAGCCACGTGGTCAGTGCGCCGGCAGTCGCTGGCTATGTCGCCGCGGCGCTTCTTGTCATCACCGTGACCGTCATGGCGGGGGATATGCCGCCCAACCGCGGCGTGCGCAGTGCGGCAGAGTTCGCCGAGAACTATAACGCGGCGGCGGACTACCTGAATATGAACGGGTACGAGCGGATGACGGACAGGGGTCTGGTTGAGGATGTGCCGGCGAACGCGGTAGTCATGGACGTTTATGACGGCGGCACGAAGCCGGAGTTCACCCTCACGGAGGAAGGCGGCGTGCTCACGCGGGTGGAGTTCACGGCGGAGCGGAATCCGGACGGCGGGACTGTGGATAACTACCGCGACTATATGGAACTCGCCGTGATGGCCTATGTCTGGGGCCGTCCCGGCGCGGGCAGCCTGAATTTCCTGGCCAGGCAGAACATGCTGGCAGAGCTCAGCGCCCACAACTTCGAGCCCTTCGAGTGCGAATGGGCGGGGGTGCGCGTGACGTGCGAAGTGGAGCACAGCGGGTATCTGGCGACCCCGTTCGGGCTCTACGCCCTGGAGGGCGAAGAGCAGGATTTTTCGCTGCATTTTGTGATGGAGCCCGTACAGGGGCAGTAAATCCGCCGCGGCGGTGCTGCGTGAACAACGTGCAGCACCCATGCGCAGCACAGCTGCGCATGGGTGCTTTTTGCGTTTATTCTCGTGCCCGGTCAGGGCGCCTGCCGGAGGCTGTGTACGGGGATTGCCTCACTCCGTGCCGGTGAGCGTGCGCAGGAAGCCTTCATCCCACGTATAACGCTCCAGCGCATCGGCGCCTACGTTGAAATAGTTGAACCAGTAATCCGCCCTGCCGCGGTCGCTGGTGGCGTCAAAATAGCGCCACTGGCCGTCCACAAAGGCTATGTTCCACATGTGATACTCGCTGCCCATGCTGCCGGAGACGTTGTAGCAGGTGATGCCGGCCTGCTCAAAGAGGGCCTGCAGGGCCTGGGCGTAGCCGCCGCAGATGGCGAGACCGTCGTGCAGCGCGCCGTAAGCTGTCTGGGAGTCATAGGGCATGTTGGTGCGGTCGGAGTAGTAACGCTGGTCGTACACCACGGTCTCGGTGAGCCAGGTGTACAGGGCCTCGGCTTTTTCCGTCTCGCTCATGCCGTCGTTGATGAGCTCGGCCGCTATGTCCGCGGCGAGGCGGTCTATCTCCTCCAGGCGGCCGGTGGCCTCGTCCAGGGTCATACCGTTCATGGCCGTGCAGGTGATCCCGGTGCCGTCCTCGCTCAGCTGGCACAGCACATAGCCGCCGCCCAGCTGCTGGAGGGCGCGGTTCATGTCATCCACGGTGAGGGAGGGGTCCGTTATGCGTATCTGCACGTCGGAAGCGAGGTTGTCGCGCGCGACGGATATCAGCTCGCTCAGGGAAGACACCTCCTGGCCCTCAAAGCCCGCCGGGTAGCCCGCGCGGTAGGGCATGTAGGAGATGGTGCAGGTGAGGGTGCCGCAGCCCAGCTCCGTTTTCATGTCGTAGGCGTACTTGTACTCGGGGTGCTCGGAGAGCAGGGCGTTGTAGAGATTTATCACGTCAATCTCCAGAGACTGCGAGCCGGAGAGCTCACTGACGTCAAAAAGCGGCGGCTGTTCAACGGCGTCTATGGCGTCGGAAAGAGCCTGCTTTATCTCGTCCAGATCCGACACGGCGACAGTCTGGCGCTCGGAGTCCATCCCCTCCACGCGCAGCAGCATGGTCACGGCCTCCGCCACGGTGATGGTGTCCTCGGGGACGAGCATGCCCTCGGCCTTGCCGTCCATCAGGCCCACACCGACGCACCAGGTCATGGCGTCGCGCGCCCAGGCCTCAACCTGGCCGGCGTCCGTGAACCCGGAGAGGGAGTATTCGCTCACGTCCGGCTTTCCGGCGCCGCGGTAGAGCATCAACGCAAATTCCTGCCTCTCCACGGCGCGGTCGGTGTCATATACGTCCTCGGCAACGCCGTCCACGTAGCCGGTCCTGTATGCCCAGGAGACCGCGTCGTCATAGGCCTCGGGCACATCGCTGAAAGGCGCGTCCTCCGAGACTGCGGGACGGCCTTCGGCCTCGTATATCAGCTGGGCGGCCTGCCCGCGGGAGACCTCCGCATGGGGCGAATCAAGGAAGACAGGGCTGAACTCCTTCTCCACGGCCCAGTCCTCGGCCTGGGACGCCCAGTCCGGCCAGTCTGCGGCGGCGTAGGCCGACACGGTCAGGAGCGCCGCGCACAGCGCCGCGGCGGCAAGCTTTTTAAACATCACAAATTCCTCCAATGCAAAACAAACCGAAAGGTTTGTTTTATACTACAACAAACGGACTGCCCGGTCAAGAATATTTTGCGGCCGGGAAAAAACTCTGCTATACTTTAGACATGGGGGGTGGTCTGTTGAAGCAGACAGAAAAAAACCGCCGCAGCAGGGAGTATATAATCGAGCGGGCCTGTGAGGAATTCTCCGCGCACGGGTATTCGGGCGGGAGCCTGAACCGCATCTGTGCCGGCGGCGGCATATCCAAGGGGCTGCTGTATCACTATTACTCGGGCCGGAACGAGCTCTACCTGGCCTGTGTGGAGCGCATGTTCAGAGAGATGACGGACTTCCTGCGGGAGCGGCTCGACCTGGAGAGCGTAACGGTCGGGGAGTATTTCTCCCTGCGCATGGAGTTTTTCAGGCTCCATCCTCAGTACCGCGGCCTGTTCTGCGACGTGCTGGTATATCCTCAGGCCGTTCTCGCAGAGCAAACGGAACAGATGCGGCAGGAATTTGACAGCCTGAACAATGCGGCCCTGAGCTCGGTGCTGAGCCGGGAGCGGCTGGCGCCGGGGCTCACGCTCGACACGGCGCTGGTGCAGTTTAGTGCCTTTGTGAATTTCCTCGGCATATATATGCGCGAGGACTCCGCACAGGATGCCGAGGCAGAGGCGGAGGCCCTGCTGCATACCATGCTCTACGGCATCCTCGCTCGGGACTGAGAGAAAAATACGCCGGCCTTTGCGGCCGGCGCTTTTGTTTTCAGAGCATGTCCGCCGCTATGAGCCCCAGTATGGCGACGGCCAGAACGGCGTAGAGGGTTTCCACCACCAGCAGCACCTGCATCCAGCGGTTCTTCACGCCGGAGCGGTAGGCCAGGGCGGTAAAGACGCCGGAGAGGAGCATGATGGCGGTGCAGGAGTATATCATGATCTCGGCCACGGGGCTCTCCAGCGCCCACTCCCAGCGGCGCAGGAAGAGGAGGACAAAGGGCGGCAGCAGCAAGATGGTGCTTACCGCGGTGCAGAGCTTGTTTTTCATCGGTTATCTCCTTTCACTTCGGCCGAAGCCCTTCGCGGCAATGGCGAGGCAGGCCAGGGTTATTATCGCGGCGGCCGGCAGCCAGGGCAGGTATGCGACCTGGGTCTCGTACATGCCCTCGGCCGCGCGGCCGTACTCCACCATCAGCAGATAGAAGGGGTAGCTCATGGGATAAAAAGCCCAGAGGCGGGTGTTGATCATCAGCACGCTGGGCACAACGCTAGCCAGGCCTATGCCGACGGAGAAGATCGTCGTGTCCACAACGGCCGCCAGCAGCCAGAACACCGCGGCCATGGGTATGGCGGCGAGGTAGAGCCTGGCGGCAAAACCGGCCGCATAGAGCGGATCCAGCAAAAAATCATGGCCGGTCGAGGCGGTGGCGGCGGCCGCGGCCAGACAGTAACCGGCCAGGCACATCACGAACTGGGCCGCGCCCAGCGTGAGTACGGCGAGGAACTTGGCCAGGCAGAGCGCAACGGGATTTACGGGCAGGCTCAGCATCTTGCTGAGGCCGCCGTGCGACTTCTCCAGCTGCATGACCAGCACACAGCAGATCACCAGGCTGGCCGGTATCATGAACCAGGTCATGCCCATGAAGCCCTGGATGAAGAAGCTGTTCTCCGGGGTGATGTCCACGGCGGTGGTGTCGAAGCTCATGCGGACGTTTACCGCGCAGGTCAGCCACATGACGGCGACGGGCGCCGCCAGTATGAGCAGGATCTTGCTGCGGCGCAGCTTGCGCAGCTCGCATAAATAGAGGCCGGAAAAGCTCACGCGAACCACCTCCCTGCCCTGCCGAGCGCGGGGCCGAGTATGAACAGCACGGCACTCTCCAATACGCACACACCGGCAAACAGGAGCGCATCGCCGCCGGGGGTCTGGTATGGGGAGGCAAAGGGCAGTATGCGCACCAGCGCGTTGTCCTGCGGGAAGACGCTCAGCGTGAAAACCAGCGTGAGCCCTATGCCCAGGGAGACCCAGACGCTGCTGCACAGCGACGCGACAATAAGCGCCGTCAGCAGCGTGGGCAGCGCGACAGCCAGCTCGAAGGCCCAGAGCCCGCACAGCGCGGCCGCGTCCGGGGGTGAGCCGAACCAGGCCGCCGCGCAGACGGCCAGGGCCGAGGCCTCCGCGGCGAGCATCAGCGCCAGCGCAAGGGCGAGCGCGGCGGCCTTGCCGGTAAAAACCGCCCCGGGCCTGAGCGGCAGGACCTCCATCTTTTCAAGGGCGGCGTTGGCGTGCTCGGAGTTGTACATCAGGCAGGCCGCGCACAGCAGGGCGAGGACGTTCAGCATGCTCATCAGCTGCCAGTTCGCGGACAGCAGGATGTCCAGCGCGGCGCCGTCCTGCGCGAGATAAATCTCGCCGCGCGCGGCCATGTTGACCGCTGCGGCCGCAGACGCGAGCGCCGCCGCGCCAAGCAGCGCGGGCATGACGCCCGTGCGCCGCAGCTTCTTCAGCTCGATCGTCAGCATCATGCGCGGCCACCCCGCTCCTTCAGGCGCCCGCCGCGGGCGGGACGCGCTCCGCCGGGGACGGAGGGGGGCTCACGACGGTGCCGGTTGTCGTCGTCGATGATGGCGAGGAACATCTCCTCCAGGTCGTCCGCGGGCAAACCGGCCGCCCGCGCGCTCGCGCGCAGGTCGTCAAGCGGGCCCTCGTACAGCAGGCGTCCGGCGTTGACTATGCCCACGTCGTCGGCCATGAGCTCCACTTCGCTCAGCAGGTGGGAGGAGACCAGCACCGTGCTGCCGCAGCGCTCCGGCAGCGAGCGGATGAGCGAGCGGATCTCGTGTATGCCCACGGGGTCCAGGCCGTTGGTGGGCTCGTCGAGCAGCAGCACCGGCGGCTCGCCCAGCAGGGCCCCGGCCAGGCCGAGGCGCTGCTTCATGCCCAGGGAGTACTTCCCGGCCCGGCGTCCGGCGAACTGGCTCAGCCCCACCGTCTCCAGCGCGGCGGCGACAGAGCTCTTCGGCAGGCCGAGGATGCGCCGGAGGATGTCCAGGTTTTCCTCGCCGGTGAGATTGGCGTAAAAGGCCGGCTGCTCGATAAACGAGCCGACGGAGCGGAGTATTTTCATCCTGTCGTCCGGATATGTGAGGCCGTTTATGCGCACGGCGCCGGAGCTGGGCTTTACCAGGCCGAGCATCATCTTCATGGTGGTGCTCTTGCCCGCCCCGTTGGGGCCGAGAAAACCGTATACGCTGCCCTGGCGCACGTGCATCTCCAGGCCGGAGACCGCCGTGAAGCCGCCGTAGCGCTTGGTGAGGTCGTGTGTTTCGATAGCGTACATGCCGAAAACTCCTTTGCTGAATGTGACCCAAGCATAACACGCCTTCCTTGCGCAGACATTTTCGCAAGCTTACGATTGCCTTACAAATTGCAGGGGTTTATCCGGACTTAACGCAGGCTTTACCGCTTCCGGGTGGAAAGGCCGCGCCCACGGTGGTATACTTTAGTCAGATAAATCGCCGCGGAGACAGTGATATGAAGCCTGACCTGACAATCAAGAAGAACGCAATGCTCCGAACCCGCCGTCCGTACGGGCAGAGCCGGCCTGCGCCCTCGCGCGCTTGAAGCCGGCTCTTTTTTAATTCTCACAAAGGGGTGTATGAACATGCTGCCATGCCGTATCGGCTGCGAAGCCTACCACGACGGCTGCCACAAGGACTGCGCAAGCTGGAAGGACTATCTGGAACGCCAGAGCGCCGAACGCGAGGCCAAGAAACGCTATATAACCTATCACACCGCCCGCTGCGCAGAAATAACCCGGCAATTCCGCGCCCTGCAAACCAAACGCCGCGCCTGGTAACCTGGGCGCAAGGCGAAAAACCTGCCGATTGCCGGTCCGGCGATCTTGCTGTATAATAGCAGTTGAATATCGCCGTGATGGAGCGGCAGGGGGTTGAGGTTATCATTGCGCGTGGTTGACGGTTGGGATTTTGACATTGCCGCTATCGGGGAGATCCTGGTGGACTTCACCGACTGCGGGCTATCGGAATATGGGACGCGGCTGTTTTCGCAGAACCCGGGCGGCGCGGTGGCCAACGTGGCTGCCGCGGCGTCCCGGCTGGGTATGCGGACGGCCTTCATCGGCAAGGTAGGCGCGGACATGCACGGGGAGTTCCTGCGCGGATCCCTCGCGGCGGCGGGGGTGGACACGCGCGGGCTGCTGACCGACGCGGAATATTTCACCACCCTGGCCTTCGTCCGCCTGGGCGGGGGCGGGGAGCGCAGTTTTTCCTTTGCGCGCAATTTCGGCGCGGACACGCGGCTTTCCCCGCACGAGCTGCCGGAGGACATCCTCACCGGGACAAGACTGCTGCACTTCGGCACCATCGCCATGACCGGCGAGCCGGAGCGCTCGGCGCAGCTGCGCGCCGTAGAACTGGCCCGCTCGGCGGGGGCGCTGCTCGCCTTTGACCCGAACTACCGCGCCAACCTCTGGCCGGACGAGCGGGCCTTCCGGCGCGCCGTGGACGAGCTGCTGCCCCTGGCCGACCTGGTCAAGCTCTCGGATGAGGAGACGGTGCTGGTGACCGGCGCGCGCGACCCGGAACGGGCCCTGGACGCGCTGCTCTCACGCGGGGCGTCCGCGGCGGTCGTCACGCTGGGCAGCCGCGGCGCCGTGGCTGCGGGGCAGAAGGCCGGGGCGGTATACTGCGAGGGCGTGCGCTGCCGCCCGCTGGACACCACCGGGGCGGGCGACGCCTTCTGGGGCGCCTTCCTGACGCAGGTCCTGAAGAGCGGCAAGGCCCCGGGCGAGCTGGATGCGGAGGAGCTGCGCGGCTGTACTGCCTTTGCCAACGGCGTGGGCGCCTACTGCGCGGCCCACTTCGGCGCCATAAGCGGAATGCCCACCCCGGAGCAGCTGGAGCACTTCCTCAGTGAGGTCGGATGCCTGTGAAGCGCGATATCAGACTGCTGGTCTCGGACATCGACAACACCATCCTCCGCTCCGACGGCACCATAGCGCCGGAGACCACGGCCACCTTTGAGCGCGCGGCCAGGGCCGGCATGCGCACCGTGCTGGCCTCCTCGCGCACCGTGGACTCGGCCCGCTTCCTGCTGGACAAGGTGGGAGAGCTCACGCACATGATCATGCTGACCGGCTGCGTGCTGACGGACGTGAAGACGGGAGAGTGCCTCATGCACCGCTCCATAGACCCCGACACGGCCCGCGAATTGCTGGCCTATGCGGATGCGGCGTGGCCGTGCTATTTTGAGGCCTGCGGCGGCGGGCGGTATGTGCTGGCCCGGAAGAGCCTGGACTATGTGCGCAGCCGCGGCATTTTCTCCCGCTACCTGGAGGATTTGAGTGCCTGCCTGACAGTGGTGGACAGCCTCGGCGAATATTTCGCCGCGTCGGGGACGCCGGTGGACAAGATGTTCCTCTACTCTGCCGAGCCCGGTCAGCAGGAACTGCTGGCCTCGGCGCTGCCCGGACGCGGGCGGCTGCGGCTGGTCAGCCCGGTGCCGAACGGCCTGGACATCCTGCCCCGGGACGTGAGCAAAGGCGCCGCGCTGCGGGTGCTGCTCCGGCGGCTGGGGCTGCGCGAGGAGCAGGTGATGGTCTTCGGCGACAGCGAGAACGACGCGGAGATGTTTCTGCCCGGCGCGCTCAAGGTCGCCGTGGGCAACGCCTACCCCTCGCTCAAGGCCCGGGCGGACTTCGTCTCCCGCACGAACGACGAGCACGGCGTGGCCTGCGCAATAGACGCGCTGGCGCTGAGCTGAGGCGGTATTGACAGGGCAAAAGCCCCGCAGCGTTTAGCTGCGGGGCTTCCGTTTGGAGGGGAGCCGGAGTTTTTATAATTCTCCGGTTTCAAACTTGTCGAGACGGTCCCGGAAATCCAGGACCAGGGCGCTCAGCTCCTCGGGGCTGAACATGGCCAGGAACGTCAGCAGCGCCAGGGCTGAAAAGCAGTGGTTCCCGCGCTCAAGGTCGCTGTACGCGCGGCACGAGATGCGCATCCGCTCCGCCATCACCTCCTGCGTCAGGCCGCTTCTGATACGGAAGGCATACGCCCGTTCCGAGAGAAAACCCCGCACCAAGTCCTTGTACTCTTCCATTGATAAGACCTCCATTTTAAAAAATTTATGGAAATCTTATCTGGCAGGCGCGTGCGCGCCCGTACTGTGCGGCCGGGCAAAAAAGGCCGCTGTCCGAGGTTCTCCAAAAAACCGCGCTGCGTGCGCCCATGCGCCGTGCCGCGAATAATGCCGTACATCAGCTATATGTCGTCAGAGGCGGTTTTTGTTGCATACGGATGAAAAATGTTTTAAATACGGCGATTTATACAAAAAAGCACCGGGGCTGGTGTGAAAAGTCACCAACCCCGGTGCGCGTTTTTCTGTCAATTAACTATTGCCGGGTTTCCCCGTGACATAAAATGTCTGCGAAACCGTATCCCGGCCCTCGTCGTTTTCTGCGAAGAGAGTGATCTCAACACGGTACTCAACGCCGGCTATGCTGTCAAAGTAGTAGTTTGCCATATGGGCTCCAACGTTTGTGCTATACATATTATCATCGTAGTTTTCCCGCATGCGATCTACAAGCAGCCAGCCAGAACCATACTCTTTATAAACGTATATACTCTGACAGCCTATCTTGTTCATAGGGCCCATGCCGTAGATCGACGCTTTAATTGCGATTTGTCCTGGTAAAGGAGTGACAGTTATACTATGCATGCCAATTTGATCGCTAGCCCTGTTTTCGCTTGCAAAAGCAGGGAAGGATAAAAGAAGGGTAAATATGAGTACAAGCGCGACTACTCTATTTCTTTTCACGACAATTTCTCCTCATACGAATTGATGATTATGCTTGTTAGTTCTTCCATTGAAAGATTTGTAAAAACACTACACTCCAAGCCGTTTATTTGCCAGGCAGCCATGGGACAGTCATTATTCAAAAATAAATAGAACTTATAATTATCTATGATAATAGTGTTAACACTTTGATTGTCTTTTTGATAAAGATGAGTATTATTGCTATCTAGCGGAACAGCACAGAATGCAACATACCACGCATCATTTATAAACTGTACGTTGTATTCAATTTTACCACTGACGTCATCTTTAAATACCACCGGTTCCTCCATCGCAAACCCGTCAGGCACGACCGGCAGCAAGGACTCAATATACTCGACGGTAACTTCAGAGCTCTCCGTCGGTACGGGCGTGGCCTCCATATCTTCCACGTCTCCGAAGCCGAACAGGTTGTCCGTCCAGCGGGCGATGGAACCGAATACGTCCACTCCGGCGGCCTGGGCCACCACCATGCAGGACAGCAGGCAGGCGGCGGTGATGACGGCGACCAGGGCTGTGCGCAGCGCGCGCCGGGGTCCGGGCCGGGTGCGCCTTGCAGGTGCGCTCTGTGGATTCACGGCCGCGTTCAACTCTCCCACGCGGGCCCTGAAGCGCTCGTATGACTCATCGGCGGTCGGGTGTTCAGGCATAGGCGACTTGCGCTCGAGCGCCTCCAGATAGGCGTCTATCAGCTCGGCGTCGTACGTCTCCTCCGTCATGGAATAGAGAGCCTGTTCCATGCCCTCGAGCAGCTCAGCCGTGGACATACTGTCCAGCTGCCCGGCGGAGGGCCTGTCCCCGCGCTTGTCCGTATGGTCATTTGAAGGTTGAGCCATGACAGCCTCCTTTCTCCCTTCGTCTATATATGTAATGAGAAGAGCTTTTTGTTGCAGGTAAACGAAAATTTTTTAAAAAAATTATTTCCGACCGTCCAGGAGCTCGGAGCAGCGTTGAACTGCCCTGTGAAGGCGGCTCCTGCAGCCGGACTCCGATATGCCCAGCCGGTCGGAAATTTCGCGGAAGCCGAGCTGCTGCTCGTACCTCCATATGATTATTTGCCTGTCGTCCGCTGACAGCCCTGAGGGAAGCAGGTGCTCAAGTGGCTCGGGTGCCGCCTCCCCGTACTGCAGGCATGCCTCGTCCAACTGCAGGACAAGGTTGTCCATTTTACGCTTGCTGTTGCGGATGAGGTTCATCATTACCGTCATCAGCCAACCGCCCGGGTTCACGTGCGTGACTAAATCCTGCTTTCGGGTAAGCAAAACCAGGAAGGTCTCGTGGACGATGTCCTCCGCCATGGCCGAATCGCCAAGTTCCCGGTAAGCTACGGCGTGCATCCTGTCAAATGACGACTTATAGAGCTCAACTATCAGGTCGTCAGTGTTGTTTGCCATGAGCGCTGCCTTTCTTCTTTTCGACGTCGTAACGTTCGAGCGTGCGGCAGAAATCGGCTACCAGCGCAAGCTTTTCCGTGTCCATATTGGCCGTGAGCGAACTCAGCTTCTGCGACATTACGAATTGTTTGGAGCCGGAGAGCGAGTCCTCCAGCAGCGTGTTCAGGTCAACTCCGAGCGCGTTGGCCATAGCGACTGTCTTTTCCAGGCTCGGACGTATGTGGGCGTTTTCAACGTGGCTTATGTACTCATCCGTTACGTCCACTATTTCTGCCAGCTGTCTCTGTTTCCAGCCCTTTAGCTTGCGATAATAGCGGACATTTTGTCCCAGAGATTTCAAATCCAGCGGCACAGATATACACACTCCCCCCAAAGAAAATTAAGGCATAACTGACCTTATAAATCAATTATATAGTATAACTTATGAACTCATTTTGTAATGAAGCACCGATAATTTTCTGACCTATATAATACAATTTGAGAAATTTTTTTCGCATTTTCAGCCCAACCCCACCCCCACCGCCCCCACGCAGCCCGAAAAAGGGTTCTGTATGTGTAATGAACAGGGAGCGGAGATACTTGATTTTGGCGCGGCTAACTATGACGTCTGAGCGAAGCCGCTTGAGTTATTTTCCCTTGAAGAATTAATAGCCATGTGCTAAAATAAATAAAGCATACTGTTGCTCTTTCGTTCTGTTTGGCTTTTGATTTCCCAGACAGGGTGCATCATCTTGATTGCAAACGGCTGCCGCTTTTGCAGCGCCGAAAGATGTTACGACGAAAGGACAATAAGTAAAATGCTGAACAATAAATTGAATGAGCTTGAGGCCGCTGTCTGCGATCTCAAGCTGCTTACCGGAGAAGCTATCGGGGCCGATTACCGTCATGATGAGTGCCCCGGCATTACTGGCACACCGGACGCTGTTATTGAAGTCGGGAGCACGGAACAGGTTTCCAAATTGCTCGCGGCTTGTAGCGGCGTGGGTGTGCCAGTAGTCGTACGAGGAGCAGGTACGGGAAAAGCGGGCGGAAGTGTGGCCGTAAACGGCGGTGTTGTATTGTCGATGAAGGGGATGGACAAGATCCTCGAATTCGACGAGGCCACGATGACACTGAGGGTACAGCCGGGCGTTCTGCTTCAGGATGTAAAGTCTGAGGCGGCTGCACACGGACTTAACTACCCACCCGACCCGGGCGAGAAGACGGCGACCATCGGCGGAAACGCAGCGACGAATGCGAGCGGGCCGAGCGCGCTGAAGTATGGGACCACCAGGGATTACATAGCGGACGCGGAGATAGTGCTGGCCGACGGTACGGTGGTGAAGCTGTCTGACAACGCTGAATACGCCGCCGTGCTCGGCAGCGAGGGCACGTTGGGTGTGATTACAGAGGTGACCCTGCGGCTTGTCCCGAAAGCCGGAAGTGACGCAATATTGCTGCTTCCGTTTGCTGACGCCGGGAGCTGCATAGCCGCCGCGCGTAAGATAACGGAAGCCGGGTATGAGCCGTCTGCGGCTGAGTATCTGGACACAGATATGGTGGAGTATTCCGGCAATGTGACCGGTAATCCCGTGTTCCCCGTTGAGATGGACGGTGAGCGTGTAGGTGCGACGCTGATGCTCACGCTTGAAGGCGAAGACGAGGACGCGGTTATGGAAAAGATGGAAACGCTCGCTGAGATGGCTGAAGATCTGGAATGCCTGGACATATTGGTGGGAGATACGCCGACAATGAAGCGGGATTTCTGGGCAGCGCACGATGCGTTTCACACTTCGACGGAGACGGCCCGGAGCAGCAGGGAGCTGAACGTAAATATCCCCACAGAACACATGGCGCAGCTGGTTGAATATGCGAAGGAGCAGGGGACGGCGATGTGCCTGACCGTGCTCCCCTATGGACACGTCATTAGCGGAGGACTGCATATCCATATAGTGTCTGACATGGCGAAGGATCAGTTCGAACAGATAATAGGCAAGTACAGCGCGACGGTGTACAAGAAGTGCCTTGAGCTGGGAGGAGATATCGCCGGAGAGTACGGAGTGGGATGCGCCAAGCTGGGATACATTGGTGAAGCACAGCGGAAGGCGTTCAAAGCACTAAAAGCAGATCTGGACCCGAAGGGAATACTGAATCCCGGAAAGGTGGCAGAGTGATGCTTAACATATTGGTGTGTGTGAAGCAGGTTCCGGACGTGGACCAGATGAAAATGGATCCTGAAACCGGGTCGCTTGTGCGGGCTGGAGTACCTGCTATACTAAACCCCCTGGATGCGAACGCACTGGCGGCGGCGGTGAGCGTAAAAGAACGGTGGGGCGGCGAAATAACACTTATAACTATGGGCCCTCCGAACGCAGAGGCGGTACTGCGCGAATGCCTGGCTGTCGGAGCTGATAAGGCCATACTTGTGACCGACCGCGCGTTCGGCAATGCCGATACGCTGGCAACAAGCTACTCGATTGCGAGCGCCGCACGTATGTACGGAGAATACGACCTTATCTTCTGTGGAAAGGAAACGCTGGATGGAGCGACAGGCCAGATGGGCGCCCAGCTTGCAGAGAGGTTTGATACAGCGCAGGTCACAAGCGCAAGCCTGATAAAGGAGATAAACGAAGAGAAAGGAACTTTAACGGCGGAGCGGGAAATAGAGACGGGCATCGAGACGTTGGAAGTCCGGATCCCGTGCCTTCTCACCATGGAAAAAACTAACTACCCTGCGAGAATTCCAAACCTGAAGGGGAAGCTGAGGGCGAAAAAAGCAGAGATAATAACAGTTACGGCAGCGGACATTCCCGGACTGGATCAACAGCGCATAGGCGACCCGGGCTCTCCGACTAAGGTGCCGCGCATGTTTCCACCAGTGCTCCCGGAGCCTGGCGTTATCATAGACGAGGGCAGCGTGGAGGCGAGCGCAGCGCGGCTCCTGGAGATTATAAGGGAGGGCTGAGATATGGATAAGAGAAACTACCGGGATATGTGGGTGTATATAGAGATAAACGAAGGAAAGATACACCATGTAGGACTGGAACTTTGCAGCGAGGTGCGCAGGCTGTGCGATCAGAGCGGCGAGCGTCTTATAGCGGTCGTAGCCGGCGAGGTGTCCGAGGACGAGTTGGACAAGGTGCGCGATAGCGGAGTGGATGGGATCATCCGTGTAACAGGGACGGGATATGAGCGGTATAACACCGAAGCGTATACTAACCTGTTCACAGAGCTGTGCTTTAAATACAGGCCGAGCGCGGTGTTCGTGGGCGGAACAACAAATGGCAGGGATTTTGCGCCCAGGTTTGCGGCGCGGCTGGAAACAGGCTGCACAAGCGATGCAACGGAGCTCATCTATAATCCCGAGACGACGGACATAGAGTTCGTGGAGCCGGCCGCCGGTGGCAAGATAATGGCTGTAATAACGATACCGGAGCTGCGGCCGCAGGTGGGTACGATCCGGCCGGGTACATTCAAATACAGCCCTTCAGGCCGCAGGCCGGAGATAGAGGAGCTGCAGGAGGAGATAAACTTTCCGGAGGATAAGGTGCGCAGCCGTTTGCTTGACTTTTCTGCGGATGCACTTGACCCTGAACTGGATATAGCCGGCTGCGAGGTGATAATTTGTGTTGGCTCTGCAGTTAAGGACGAGAGCCTGCCGATGTATAGGGAGCTGGCGAAACTGCTGGGAGGCAAACTGGCATGCACCCGTCCTGTTGTGGACAGGGAGCTGCTGCCGTACAAGCTTCAGGTGGGGCAGAGCGGAGTGATGATAAAGCCAAAGCTGTATATAGGCTTCGGTATTTCTGGAGCTGTGAACCATGTGACCGGAGTGGATGCGGAGACGTTCGTTGCCGTAAATACCGACCCGAGTGCTCCGATCTTCAGTTATTGCGACTACGGAATAGTGGCGGACATGGATCAAACTTGCTCTGCGCTAATTTCCTTGCTTAAACAGTGAGGCACGGCCAACAAAAAGCGCTCAGGATAATCCTGGGCGCTTTTGCTAAAAGCCAATGCCCCAATTTGCCGTTACTACTAAGTCCGCAGTGAGAATCGGGATCTGCTTGAAACAATGATGACAAGTAATTTTTTGCGGGAGCCGGGCTGCGGCAGCCACTGCAAATACGGCCGCATACAGCCTATACCTGAGAGGCTGATAATAAGCAGTATTACTGTAAGCACCACACCAGGCAAGCTGAGATAAATCATTGCTGTCCACTGGCACATTATATTATATATATAATAGTATATAAACAGCGCCTGAATGCGGTTCGTTCCGCACTCAGGCGCTGTGAGTTTGTAGAGATTATTTGATAACGTACCTTTCTTTTACAGAGCAAAGAATCGACTCAGTATCACTCATAACATTGGCGACCATATCGGCTGTTTTGGGAAGATCGTTGATGCGCTGGGCGCATTCACCGGCACCAGCCATTGCGTTTTCCACGTCGCCGCGGTATGTCGCAGCCACTCCGTGGCGCTCAGTTACAAGCAGCTCCATAGGGATTTTGCTGAAGTCGTCAGGTACACCAACATAGGAGCCGGGGGCATCTTTGGCAGTGGCGTAGGCGTGCTTCTGGGCGGCAGGGGTCCTCAGCCACCGTGCAGGGCCGACAAATCCGCGGGCGATAAGGGTGCCGCCGTCAGGGCAGTCAATAACCAGCTGCTTCCACAAATCGCAGAAGTCGCTTTCCTCTGTGGCCAGAAAACGTGTACCCATCTGAACGCCGTCAGCGCCCATGGCAAAGGCAGCCGCAATGCTGCGCCCATCGCAGAAGCCGCCCGTACCGCACACGAGAGTGTTCTCGTCGGAGAACTTCTCAATTATATCGGGGAGCAATGTCATGCTGTGTACAGGCTGCCAAGCCGTATGAAATCCACCCTCGTGGCCGGAGGCTATAAGCACCTGCACACCGGCCTTCTTGCAGCGTGCTGCGGTCCGGACACCGGGGAAAACGTGCATCCAGATCATGCCCTGCTCTTTGACGAAGCCTGCCCATGGCACGGGATCGCCCGCTGTGGTCACGAGGACGCGGAAGCGCTCGCGCATCTCGGGATCGGCGTCGCGCAGCTCCTTGATGGCCTTCATAACGTTCGCAGCGTTCTCGCGCACCTCGGCGGAGACCATAACGTTCGCGCCGAAGATACCGCCGCTCTCCTTTGTCTCCTCGAACACTCGTGTGAACATCTTCTTGAAGATCGTCACATCGTCGTCATCCATCTCGGCGTGTGCCTGCTTGACGAAGTCCTCAAATACAACGGGGTTGCTCTTGCGGGACATGGTGCCAAAGGTGCTGCACAGTCCCAGGCACCCGGCGTTGGCGGCGGCGATGCAGAGACTGGTAACAGGGAACGGGCCCATACCGGCCTGAATTATAGGGTACTTGATTCCTACCAGCTCGGTTAATCTGGTCTTGATCATGATGCTCTTACTCCTTTCATGAACGTGTAGTTTTCCTTAAATTGAACCCTGTCCGCGTAAAACGAACAGGGTTCTTGAGTAGATGGCGTCCCTTCGCGGGATAGTACGCCAAGCTTGAAAATTAGAAGTAAATTCCCAGGCTGATGAGAGTAGCCGCGACAAGCGACACTATTGTGGTGTTGACAATGGACAGGAAGAAAATATTGACGTAAGCCTGCTTGTGAGTAAGCTTCGTGGTGGAAAGGGAGGTGATAACGCCGGAACTGTGGGGCAGGTCATCGAGGCCGATGGAGGAGATGGTTACCAGCCTGTGCAGGTACTCCGCCGGGATGCCGGTGGCCTGGAACAGATCGCCGAAGTTCTGGAACGCAATGTTCTCGCCGGAAGAGGCGGAGCCGCAGATGGCGGAGCATACGTTGCATATAAGCACGATGGTAAAGGCGTTGACGCCGAGATGCATGAGGCCGCTAACTATGTTCTCAAAGCCGGGGACAGCGCCGACAACACCGCCGAAGCCGGAGGCGCAGCAGACAGTGACCAGGGGCATGATCGCCATGGGGATGGAGCCGGCGAGGAGAGACTTGATATTCATGGGCTTCTTCTCGATAATGGAGAAGAGAACATAGCCGACTACTATGCCGCAGCAGAGGGACATTTCGGCGGTCAGCTTTACAACGTTGAGCATAACAATGACAACGATCATGGGGATGAGGCAGGCCCAGATGGGCTTCTCATTTTCAACGGTGGGCTCTACGAGAGTCTCCTTGCTGATTTCCGTGCCGGTAGGCATGAAGCCTTCGCCGCGACGGTGAGCGCGCCTGACCTGGAAGAAGATGTAGCCCATGCCGAGGATGAGGGCGAGTATGGCGCAGAAAATGCCGAGTCCGGGAGCTGCCATGGTAGTTGTGCCCAGGTACTGGGTCGGGATTATGTTCTGGAACTGAGGAGAGCCGGGCAGCATACCAATCGTCAGCGTAGAGGAGCCGAGCGAGGAGCAGGTGTACAGCCACCAGGGGATGTCAAGATCCTTAAACAGGGCGCGGGCCAGGGAAACCATGATGAAGACGGTGACGAAGACGTTGACGCCGCCGTAGGTGAGGATGATCTGGATGCAGGGGATGCTGGCGACAGCCAGGAACTTTGCTGTCAGAGGATTCTTAGCCCTTCTGGCAATGCGGGCGACCTTAACGGCTATGGAAGCTGCGGCGGCAGAGTCGCCCATGACCTTCGCAAACAGTCCGCTGAACAGGAAGAGCACAAGGTAGCCTTTTAGGAAGCCGGACGCACTCGTCATAAACGAATCAGTGAGAGCGGTGAACGGATTCAAGCCGCCAAAGAGAGCCACGACTATCGCACTGATGATCGCGACAAAAATCGTGTTGTACCCCTTAAACGCCAGGAAGATGAAGGCTGCGAGGCCAACGATGATTCCGATGATACTCAGCATTACATAATTACCTCTCTTTCAATGAATTGCTGTGGATTTACTGAGGTCGGCAACTTCCCCTGTAAATTGCCTCCCTCTAAGCAAAGATGAAACTTCTCCGCGGGTGCGTCGGCGTATTCATCTGTTACTTACAAGCATTTGCGTGAGATTTAACTTTCACAAGCGGGCTTCAAAAATTTGAGCCGGTCACCCGTCCGGCGGAGCTGCCGCCGGACGGGACGCAAGTCTGATTACTTGTTGAACTGGCTCTTGTCAATCTGATAGGCGCCTCCGTCGGCGAGCATAGCGTCTATCTCGCTCTCGGAATAGCCCAGCTCGCCGAGGATTTCCACGGTCTGCTCGCCGGTCATGGGGCCGCGCACAAACTCGGGAGTGCCCATCTTCTCGCTGGTCATGGACGGACGGATGAGCGTAGTCTTGTGGCCGTTCGGGTAGGAAACTTCAAAGGCATATTCGTTGGCGAAGGCCTGCTCGTTCTTCGCGAAGTCACCGTAATGGGCCATGATGTCATGGGTGAGGTCGAGATCTGTAAAGATCTTGTCCCACTCTTCCGAGGTCTTGGAGGCAAAGATGCCCTCGCACTCGTTCATCAGGTATTCGCGAACCTTGAAGTCGCTCTGTCCCTTGGTTGTGCCGTAAATCTCGTGGTGTGCCCACTCGGGCTTGCCAATGGCGTTGGCAAAGCCGGCCCACTGGGCCTCGATGTTGACAACTGCGCACATAATCCAGTTGCCGTCCTTGCACCTGAAGGGCGCAGAACCGGGCGTGCAGGTCTCGCGGCGGCGAGGCATTTTCCAGTTGTACTGAGGCAGACAGCCAATGTTGTAGTTGCTGGTGCACCAGAGTCCCATGCCATAGAGTGAGTTCTCCACATAGTCCCCGAGACCGGTTTCCTTCTTCTTGTACAGAGCGCAGACGACGGCATATGCCAGGCCAAGGCCGGTTATGAAGTCGCCGGCACCGTTCGAACCGAACACCGGGTAGCTGTTGTCTGTCTCCACCATCATGTCTGCGTTGAAGCCGGAGCTGACCCAGAAAGAGATGGTGTCCTGGCCGGGGTCGTTGCGCCTGGGACCCTTACGGCCGTAAGAGGTAACCTGAGCCATGATGAGTCCGGGATACTTCTCTTTCAGGGTGTCGTAGTCAAGACCGTTCTTGTCGAGCGCCTTCTGGCGGTTATTGGTCACAAACACATCTGCCTGGGCAAGGAGCTTGTGGAAGGCTGCCATGCCATCTGGTTTGGTGATATCAAGAGATATGCAGCGCTTGCCCGCGTTCAGGTCATCATAGAGCGGGTTGCAATCCTGTGTGGCAGGCATCCCCATGGTGGGGGGATAGAACCTGAAGGTGTCGCCGGTCTTCTTTTCAACTTTTATCACTTCCGCACCCCAATCGGCGAGATAGCGGCAGCAGGACGGGCCGGCCATCATGAAGGAGAGCTCCACGACCTTTACGCCCTCAAGGGGCTTATAAGAATTACTCATAGTTCCTCCTCGTTTCCAATAGTTTATTCCGCGGGGCGGAGGTGTCCGCCCCGTGACTGCACGTTGTTCAGCCCTTGACGAAGCAGCTGCGGACGAGGTCGAGATCCTCCTCGGCCTCCCTGACCATGTCGTCGATGATATCCTTGACGGGCTTGACGTCGTGAATGAGGCCCATTGCCATGGAGGTGCAGAAGGTGGCACTGCCAACATCGCCGGAGATGAACGCAGCCCTTGTCAGAGAGCCGCTGATAACGGGGAACTGCTCCTTGAGTATTTGTTCGGGGGTGTAGCCGGCTTTCAGGCCGCGATCCTCTATCTCGTTGGCAAGCATGGCTGCATTGTTTTTGGTGATGCGCATCATGCTGCCAATAGTACGCTGAGCGAGAACGGTGTCTTTCTCGGTGTGGTCGATGATCCACTGCTGGTGGTTGTGGCTGATGGGGCACTCAGTGCTGTTGACAAACCGGGTTCCCATGGCGACACCGGCTGCGCCCAGGCACAGGGCGGCTGCAAGGCCGTGGCCGTCCGCGCATCCACCTGCCGCGACGACGGGAATCTTCATGTCGGCGGCGCAGCGACGGGCTATAACGTAGGTTCCGACACCGTCGGCGGAGGGATGGCCGCCAGCCTCATAGCCGGCAATGATAACACCGTCCACACCCTTGCGTTCCATGCTCATGGAGACCTTGTAGTTGGGGCACTTGTGGAAGTGTATAAGGTTTGCCGCCTTGATATCAGGCATATACGGCACGGGGCTCTCGGCGGATGTCTCGATGGCCGCGACATGCTTCTCGCCGCAGAGCTTGATGGCTGCGCGGATCATGTCGTCGGTAACCCTCTGAGAAGGGGCGAGAGAAATGTTGACGATGTAGGGCTTGCTGGTCAGGGAGTTCATCTCGTCGAGAGCGTCAGCAAACTCGTCGATGGTGGGCCAGCAGGTGAGGTTGATGGTGCCGATGCCGCCGGCATTGGACACTGCGGCGGCGAGCTGCGGGACGGCCAGCCACTGCATGCCGCTCTGGATGATTGGATACTCTATGCCGAGCAGCCTGGTAAGTTTGGTGTCTATCATTTTTGTTTTCTCCCTTTATAATTTTTTTGATTGTTCTGTTTGAGGTTTGGAAACGAATCAAAGCTTAGCGGCGCCGGCGTAAAGGTAATATGTCATGTGCAGTACGGCGCACTCATTGCCCTCGGTGTCGCAGACGGGGATATCCAGCGGGTAACGGCCCCTGCCGCGCTCGTCGATGGGCTTAATCTTCTCGGCGGCCTCCTCCTCGCTCATGCTCATGTCAATTATGAGATCGGTCTTGCATGGCTTCTTGTAGTCGATAGTGACATTCGCGATTATAGGGGTGTAGGTCTTGCCCGACTCGGCGTAGCAGGCCCATATTAGGGTGGCACCCGCGCTCTCGCCGACAACAAAATAGCTTCCCGCGTAGACTATGCCGACGTGGTTCATGTGCGTCGGCTCCACAGGCAGACGGAATCTCACGTGGTTCTTCTCCACGACCTCCGGGACCACTCCCGCCATGTTCAGATACGGTATTTTGCCTTTGTGGACAAAGTCGTACTTTTTCTGCTCATACATATCCATTGCTATATCCCCACTTATTTGTAAAGGTTCAAACGCTCTGCACACTCTAACATGGTCTTTTCAACTATCTCGGCGGCGCTGAGCACGTCGTTGATGTTGCCCACGCACTCGCCTATGCACAGCGAGCCGTCCTGGAAGGCGCGGCTGTTGTCCACAAAGCCGTGGGTGCGGTAACCGGCAACGAGGTCGGCAACGTCTTTGAACTCGGCCCCCGCCTTTTCCTTCTCGGCGAGCTGAACGGCAATGTCATTTTTGACAAGGCGGGTTGAATTGCGGTAAGGACGCAGACCGATATAGGTTTCGAGCTCGCCGTATTTGGTGACCTCTGCCTTAACCTCAGCGCTCGCCGGGCACTCCTTGGAGAGGAAGAAGCGACTGCCCATGTACACGCCCTCAGCGCCGAGCATGAGTGCGGCGGCCATTGTGCGTCCATCACAGACGCCTCCCGCGGTGATAACAGGGATACTCAGAGCGTCTACGGCGCGCGGGGTCAGAACCATGGTGGCGGTATCGAATTCGCCGATGTGACCTGCGGCCTCATATCCGTCGATGATAACCATGTCGCAGCCAATGCTCTGGGCCTTAAGCGCGTGCTTGACGGCAACGCACTTATGCATGACGGTCATGCCGTTGGCCTTGAGCTGCTCCATGTACTCAATGGGAGCGCGTCCTGCAGTCTCGATTATGCGGACGCCTTCCTCGGCTGCAACATTGATGTGTTCGGTGTAGCCCACAGCGTTTAGGGAGGGGAACAGGGAAAGATTGACGGCGAACGGCTTGTCCGTCAGCTCTTTGCAGCGCTTTATTTCAGCACGGAGGTCCTCCGGCGTGCGGAAGGTCGCGGAGGAAATTACGCCTAAACCGCCGGCATTGGAGACAGCGGCTGCCAAATCTGCGGTGGCAAACCACTGCATACAGCCCTGAATGATGGGGTATTCAATCCCAAGAAGCTCGGTTACTCTCGTCTTAATCTGCATTTTTTGCCTCCTATCTTGTTAAACTTAGCTTGATTGGCGAAGAAGCTGCGTCACTCGTGTGAGGACATCCTTGGCATCCCCGACAATACCTAGATCACATTCTTTGAATATAGCGGCTTTATCATCCTTATTGATGGCTATGACATATTCGCTGCCTCCTATGCCGGAGGTATGCTGAATCTGACCGGAGACACCAATGCCGATGTACAGCTGTGGTTTAACAGTGGCTCCGGAGACGCCGATGTAACGACTGCTGGGCATTAGCTTTTCCTCCTCGGCGACCGGCCTGGTACAGCCCATTTCGGCCCCAATCACAGAGGCCAACTGTTCGGCCAACGCCAGATTTTCCTCACCGCCAATGCCGCGGCCTACGCAGACAACGTACTTGGCCGAACTGAGATTAGTGTGCTGAGGAGCTTTCTCCCTGCGTTCTATAAAACGTATGGAGCAATCGGAGGAGCTGAGCTTTTGGGGCACAGGGCACACCAGCTCAGATGCGGGAGCGAAAAGCCCGGAGCCGATACATATAACAGCCGTGGAGGACGAACGCTCCGTCCTGACAGCGAGGCCGCCGTAGCCGGCGCTGGTAGTGACAAAAGCGCTGCCATCATAGCTGATAGAGTCCACGTCTGTCTGCACTCCGGTGCCGAAGGCCGCTGCAATAGAACCGGCCAACAGACGTCCGTTACGGCTTTGCTCCACAAGCACCAGTTCAGGAGCGGCTTCAGCTATAAGCCGGACTACTGCGCCGACATAGGGAACCACCGAGGAACCAATGTCATCCAACTGATAGACATTGGCAACGCCTTCGGCGGAAACTGCTTCACCGAGAGCGACAACGTTTACGGTTTCTGCAAACTGAGCGGCGCCGGAGACAAGCTCCAATATTGCAGCTTTGCTGGAGGCGACTACAAAGGAACTCTTACACTTATCCATTTCGGGCCCCTCCTCAAAGTTTTTTGCGTATTGCAGTGACAAGCTGGGAAATTCCATCATCGTCGGCAGCCACAATGTGGCAGTCGCGCTGAGCCCGGCCTTTGGCCTTTATGCTGACTGTTTCCTGGCCGCCGGATGGCATGCCGCCGGCTTCCTCCAGGTTCTTTACCGTATATGGTTTTTTGCCGGCCTTGAGTATTTCTTTCATGGCCGTGAGCCGGGGAAGACAAATATCACTTGTTACTGTGATTGCAGCCGGAAGAGGAACTCGGAGGGTTTCAACGCAGTCTTCCAGGTTGCGCTCTACCACGAGCTCATTGCCATCGAGCTCGACGCTGCTCACAGCGTTAACGGTGTTCCAGCCGAGAAGCGCACCGGTTACATTGCCGACCTGCTGGGCATAGATGTCACCAGAGCCCTCTCCAAAGAAAGCTATTGAGACATCCATACGCCGCAATTCCGATGAAAGAACTCTGGCTACGGTGTAATTTCCGGCATCCGCAAGCCTGTTGTCCTTAACTGCCACCATTTCCTGAGGCCCGCGGGAGAGCGCGCTTTTGCGAAGCTTGGAGCTGTCCACGATATCTCCGCCGACAGTAAGCGCCAAAACCTCAACATCATCGTTTTTTTCGGCTATCTGGGCAGCGATTTCAATAGCACGGAGGTCGTACTGGCCAATTTGCCATTCACAGGCGGATAAATCCGCTGTACCGTCCTGATGGAAGCTTATCTGAGTATCATCAGGAACCAATTTGTAACACACTGCAATCTTCATTCTCTATCCTCTTTCACTTTGCTTGAAAACCCTCCGTCGAAAAAAGCTTCGCAGTGAGGATTCGTGAAACCTTTCCGGTATCATTTGTCGGCAGTTCATCCACAAATATAACTTTTTTGGGCTTCTTGTACCGCCCCAAGCGTTCACCGCAGTAATTAACAATTTGCTCGCTGGATATATGTGAACCCGGCGCTCTTACTACAGCAGCAGCAATACATTCACCCCAGATATCATCGGACAGGCCGACAACGCTGACAGACGCCACGTCATCCGTAAGCTCCATGATGCAGCGCTCAATTTCCTGCGGAAATACATTTTCACCTCCGCTGATTATCATGTCGCTTTTTCTGTCCTTGAGATAAATATACCCGTCACAATCGATGTAACCGATATCTCCGCTGTGGTACCACCCGTCTATAAGAACTTCGTTCGTTTCTGCTGGCATTCCGATATAGCCGCTCATTACAGAATTGCACTTGATGCATATCTCCCCGGCTTTGCAGAAGGGCAGCTCCAGACCTTTGTCATCTACCACCTTGAACTGCGTACCCGAAACAGGACGCCCGACGGATAAGAGGTGCTTTTCATCAAAATGATCTTCAGGAAGGAGAGTGGCAACAGTGCCATAAGTCTCTGTCATACCGTATCCTTGATGAAATTTGCAGGCGAACACCTTGGAACAGCGCTCTATTAACTGCCTGCTCATAGGGGAAGCGCCATAGTGGATGCAGTTAACTGTATCATTTCGGAGACCGTTCTCCTCCATGTATGTCACAATTCGGTTTATAACAGTGGGCACCATTGCGGTGCTCGTAACACGCTCGGATTCAATCAGTTCGAGCACCTTGGAGCTGTAGCGGACATACTCCGGAGGGCAGAGAAGAAGTTCCCCGCCGGAGTATATTAGAGCCATTACGGAAACACTGATTGAGTGACACAACGGCGACATGCACAGAAAGATGTCATCCTTATTCCAGAAGCCGTTGTGAGAGCACCTTGTGACCTGGCAGTCAACTGCACGATTGGGAATTGCGACGCCTTTGGCGCGCCCTGTTGTGCCGCTGGTAAACATGATGAGCGCAATGTCTTCCGCACCCCGCTGCACCGGCGAAAAGCTCTCAGGCATGCCATGGATGAAATCCGCGTAATTTGACGGCAGCGCCGGGTCATGACCGGTGATAATCAGACGCAGATATGGACAATGATCCCGCAGATACTCAATGGTCTGAACTTCTGTATTGGATATAAAGACAATCCTGGCGCCGGTTTGCTTTATCATTCCGGCGATTCCTACTGCGGAGATCCGCCAATTCAAAAGAGCGGGTACAGCACCAACGAAAGAGACAGCAAACATCGCCTCCATGTATTCGATACTGTTGCGGCAAGCTATACACACTGTGTTGCCGGGACCGACGCCCGAGAGGCGCAGTGCATTCGCTGTCCTGCATACGTTTTTCAGGAATTCATCGTAAGTAAGCCTGATGCCCAGATACTTTACCGCCGCCTTCTCCGGATATAGGCCGGCCGGTCTGAGCAGCACGTCGTTAAGAGTCATCTTTTCTTGCACGCCCCTTTGCTTGAGAATTGAGTGTCAGAGTTTTACCATGAGGCAGGAGCAGCAGCGGGGCGGCAGGATCATTTTCTGTTCGCCGCGTCCTTGATAAGCTTACGTGCGCTGGAGTGAACCATGATTTCCTCGCTTCCGGCGAAGATGCGGAAACCTCGCTGGTCACGCCAGAGGCGGTCAATGACACAGTCTTGCGTGTATCCGATACCGCCCATAATCTGCATGGCATCGTCGATTACCTCAAAGGCCGCCTTCCCGGTGAAGCGCTTTAACAGAGAAATGTCAACACCCATGCTCTCGCCTTGCTGCTTTCGCCATGCGCAGTTGAGCAGCATGTTCTCCATGGCCATAATCTTGATGCGCATATCGACTATTTTTTCCTGGATAATCTGTTTATTGCCGATTATGTCGCCAAATTGTATGCGCTTGCCGGCATAAGCGGCTGCCTCGTTATATGCACACTTGGCAAACCCGACGTTGCAGCAGCAGGACATCAGACGTTCTGTTTCAAAATTCTTCATGAGCTGATAAAAGCCCTTACATTTTTCACCCACGAGAGCGGCCTCGTCCAGCTCGACGTTATCAAGGCGTACTTCGCAGGTCGGCATGCAGTGGCAGCCAATTTTGTTTATCACGGTCACCTTGACACCGGGGGCGTTCAGGGGAACCAGATACCAACTCATATCTTTGTAAGGGTTGTCATTTTCGTATTCGCGCGCAATGCACATCATGAAATTGGAAACGCTGGCGCCCGTGTTAAAAGTTTTGTGGCCGTTTATATACACTTTGCCATCCTTGTGGGTGGCGCGGGTTGATATAGCGCTGTTGTCAGAGCCGGCCTGGGGCTCGGTAAAGCCCAGGGTGTATGCCTTGCGTCCGGCTTTGGCCTCGCCGATTATTATGTCCTGCTGTTCTTTGGTACCGTATGTCAGAATGTTATCAACCTGGAGAAAGCTGCCGGGCAGCGTCAAAGCCGGCCAGCCGTGCTCGTAAATTCTGACATTCATCAGGACATTGGACACGAGATCCAGATCATCTCCGCCGTACTCTTCAGGCAGAGCCAGCATGTGATAGCCGGCCTCGCAGTAGTCATCGCAAGCCTTCTGGGGGTACTTTTGAGCATGGTCGCATTCCTTGAAGTACTCGGCGTAGTCACCGCGCTCCATGAATTCGTCGATGCTTTCAAGAAGCAGCTGCTGTTCTTCGGTCATAGAAAACTCGTACATATGCCTCTCCTATCTTGCGGAATTTCGTTCTGATGGTTAATTGACTGCCCTTTTCAAGGAGCATCTCTTGATTGCGTAAAAAAGTATATCATCAAGAAAATAATTATCATACGTCCTCTTATGACGAGTTTGTGAAAAATTTCGCCTTTACATTTCGTCCTTTTTGGACTAAAATGTATTTGTAGATATTCAACGAGCGGTTGAAGTTGCGCTGCATGTGTTTATGGTTGAATTGTCATGATTATTCCTGCTTTGAGGTGAAATATATGCTGTTTAATATGACTATGGTTGCGGGCTTCCTCGACAGATTTAACAAATCATTAAGCGTGACTAATGATAACTGGTCTATATCGCGCGTCTGCTTGTCTTCAGATGCGGAGGAAAACGACGGCTCAGTGCTATATATTGGGCAGCTGGAAGCAGACACTGTAACTTGCTGGAACGGCAGCAACCGCCTCGTTGTGACAGGTGCCGGGCTGAGTGATGTGTTTAATGCCATAAGCACAGGAATGGATTATTACAACCGCTGGGAGCTTCGCGCATTGAATGCTGTAAGTATGGGTGCCAGCTCACTGGACAGCCTCCATTTGCTGACGGAGTTATTCCCGGATTACGTGGTAAAGGTCGTTAATCCACTCGGCAAATTTCTTTATTCGAGTACAAATGACTCTGACGGCTATATTGACTCAAGCTTTATTTCCCTTCTCCGCAGCATTCCGGCCTGTTATGAAATTGCGCTTGGCGTCAAAGGCTTAACTGTTTTTTGGGAATACGAACACTACAGGCGCAATATTATGCTCGGGAACATCGTATTTTCTGACAATTCATACGTAATGTTTTCTGTGATCGAGAAATCCAGACCTATTACAGAAACCGAACAGCATCTGGCAAGGTTGGCGCAATCGATATTCGAAAAGCTGCGGCTGACAATAAAGCTGCAGACCATAATTGAGCCATATGAGAGTACGCTTGCCGACATACTCAACGGGGAGGAAGCGTCGGAGTCCGTGCTAATAAACCTTGAGATGCTTTGGGGTCACTCGATTGAAGACGGCGCATATCTCGTTCTCATAAACAACACAAAGAACCAGCGCTTCGGAAACAGGGCGATAGTTTCGAACATAAGCGAAAAAATATCTTCCGCGCTCGCTTTCACCTACCACAAACAAGTGCTTTGTTTTCTGCCTGCGAAAAATTTTGATAAGAACCGCCGCACACTTGAGGATGTGGCTTCGCCATCCAAGTCGGACATAATTTTTTCGACATGCATTCATTCATGGGATAACGTGAGCGGAGCATACCGGCAGCTGAACACCATTTTGGCTAAAGCACGGGAACACCTTTTGGAAAGCCACGTGATTTACTGCGATGATTATATCTGGCAGTTTTATCTGTGGAGCCTCCAGGATTCCGAAAGCAGCTCACTTGTTCATCCTGATATTCTGTCGCTTTCTGCGTTAGATGACAGGGGAAGATACCTGCAGACCTTTTACAGTTACCTGAAGAACAACTGCCATATGTCTGCTACAGCGGACGATCTGGGCATACATTTGAGCACGCTGAAGTACAGGATGGAAAAAATAAACGCAACCATTGGCTTTGACCCCGATAACTATGAAGCTCGCATGGCCTTTTTAATCTCCTGTGACCTCACGCGCAGCGAAAGGACAAAAATGTAAAAAGCCGGTGCGAACTATAACGGCGAAATCAATTACATTAATTCCCTCCGAAGCTTTTTGCCGGCGCGGAAATAGAAGCAAGCCGTAAAAGACGTATATTTTTGAAATTAAGAAAAATCCCCTGACAGACAGTAAAAAGCAGCCGATAAAGCTAATTTGTCGGCTGCTTTTTGCGCACAAACGCTGAATTCTGGCGATGAGATGCTGAATTTCATTGTTGACAGGCTGAATTCTGCTGTGCTATATTCTTAGGCATCATTGACGGGAAAACTATGAGCCTGAAACAGGGCTTTAAAATATGGTTATTCTTACTATCGAAAGGAGCAAAAAAATGCACTACAATGCCCAGACCAACAATCACGGATTTAAGTCAGACCCTTTCAAGGCCTGCGTCGGTCCCCGTCCCATCGCATGGCTTTCAACTGTCAGCAAGGACGGCAAAGACAACCTCGCACCGTTCAGTCAGTTCAATAACCTGAGCTTTGATCCGCCAATGGTTATGATATCTTTCCAGCATGGCGGCTCTGAGGAGAACTCTCACCGTAAGGATACGCTCAACAACATCGAGGAAACGGGCTACTTTGTGTATAACATTGTCCCTTATGATCTGCGCGAGCAGATGAACATAACGGCTTATCCGGGAGAGGGAGACGAGTTTGAGTTGGCCGGGCTTACCAAGGCTGACTGCGTTCAGGTGCCCTGCAAGCGTGTGGCGGAATCCCCGATTCAGTTTGAGTGCGAATATGTCCAGACTATTCACTTCCCCAGCAAAAGCAACCGCGGCATTATAGACATGGTCATTGGCAAGGTGCTTGAGGTTCATATTGCCGACGATGTCCTCACTCCCGATGGACGCATTGATTTCTTGAAAATTAAGCCGCTTGGACGACTGGGGTATTTTGATTATTGCTACGTAAACGAAGTATTTACCATGTCTGTACCTGGGCTTTCTGACAAACAGATGGCGTCCATGGGCGGTGACCGCTCGGACAAGAAATAAGGAATAAAAAGGGGAACGGTTCTCTGATATATGTATAGATACCGCCGATAAACGGACGCTTTTGCGCTATATTCAAGTGAAAGGAGAAAACTATGCTGCATTTTGAAATCTCTAAATCCAAGGACTTTTCCTTGCTTTGCGGAATGGATCCCTTTAAATCCATCGCTGTTCCCAGGCCGATAGCATGGATATCTACAGTGAGCAAAGACGGAGTAGATAACCTGGCTCCGTTCAGCCAGTTTACTAATGTCGGGTTTAATGAACCGCATGTACTGTTTGCCGGACAGCTGAACTCAGAAGGGCGGCGCAAAGACAGCGTAGTAAATGCCGAGGATACAAAGTGCTTCGTCCATAACATGGTCACCTATGATCTGCGCGAGCAGATGAACCGGACCGGCGTTAGCTCAGCACCGGAAGTGGACGAGTTCGTAGAAGCGGGGCTTACCAAAGAGGACAGCTTTTGCGTGGCAGCTAAGCGCGTGAAGGAATCTCCGGTTCAGCTTGAGTGTGTGTATGTTACCACGGTTAGGCTGCCGGGCGCCGATCCGAACAGCCCATCGGACTTGGTAATCGGTCGAGTTGTATGCATACATGTGGATGAAAATTACGTACTTCCGAACGGCAAGCTGGATATACTTAAGCTGCGTCCTCTGGCGAGGCTGGGCTATGCAGACTACACGTCAGTTACAGACGTTTTTGAAATGCGTCCTAAAAGTTTCGTTACCAAGCCGATACCGGGTGGATACGGTTGGATGAGCCCCAAATCAAGGGAATTCGAGGCTACACACAAGGATATATAAGCTGCCGGCTGTCAAAGCCGATTGCAATATAATCACAATCGGCAGCTGCGATAAGAGACAGAATTTTCAATTAATGAAAGCTAAGCAACAAGCAAATATTTGACGATTTAAAACTAAAATACGCCTGTTTTGCAATTCAAAACAGGCGTATTGTTCGTACACTTTAAAAATTATGATAAGAATTATAGAAAAATTTAGAAGGAGATATTTACAGAGTGGTACAAGTCGCAGTATTGCGCAATAAAATCCATACCTGCTGTGACGATCAATATAAGTAAAACAAAATTTAACAAATATGTTTTTTGAAGAGCAGGCAATATGATTTGCACGGACAAGAAAAATAAGATAATTACATTATTTTGCAGATATCTATATTACACCGGCAATCTTGTAGATCGGTGTACAAAAATTTTCATTTCAATTGATAAGCGCGATGGATAATTATGCAGAAAATAAGAATAGCAAAATAATGTGCGGAGGCCGTTCGGGCTCCTGATGGATACCATTAAAATCCGGGCCCGGCGTTGGCTGACGCCGGGCCTGGTGCGGTTTAGAGCTGCCTCTGGCATGGTGTCAGTATCTAAGCCTGCCGTTGGTGGCGAAGAAGACGTCCTGGTAGTACCAGGCGCTGGGGGAGACGTCG